>JAAUXT010091842.1_pt1 | contig 16798 bp, 13 predicted proteins | sample 7278171 | NCBI WGS metagenome assembly JAAUXT01 (sample SAMN14350112, study PRJNA611818) | marine sediment metagenome | isolation source: surface marine sediment (1.8m) | place: French Polynesia: Moorea | collected 2018-08 | reverse complement strand
TTCATTTGTGGATCGATCGTGTTTAAAATTGATCAAAATGCAAAAAGTGCATTTTCAACTTTTTTGTTTCTCAACCAATTTCAACTTTGATCACAGATTCTTCGAGGGCATCACTGGGGGAATCTTTGTGATATGGTTTGGAGACTATCTGAGACACTTTTTTTCATGTTGGTCACATTTGTCACATACGTGTACATTGCCAATTTGCTGCTAGTGACCTAGTTTACCAATGGGTCATGTGACCACACAAAAGCCTCCGAATCTCAGCTGTTTCTGCACCAAATGAGGCATTACATACATCAAAATTTTTCTTTTTTTATGCTCTTTCATTTGGTGTTGATTTTGTTGATTTCTGTTGTGTTTGAAAAAAAAAGTTCAGAAAAAATAGTTCTGAATTCTACCTATAATGCAGCTAGTGGCAGGAATGGCAGATGCCATTTTGTCTCAGTTAAACTGGCATTTCCTGGATTATTTGAGTTTCAGTTGGATTTGAGAGGTGATATACACATCAAATTAAAGGGCTTTTCATGAGCATTCAGCGGTTTTGAGATTGGTTGAGTTTGAAGCCCAAAATTCATGGTAACAGTTGGTATGCAAATGAGCCGCGGGAGCGGGAGGTTCGAATCACCGCGACCTTCATGGAGGTATTTTTTTCTGGAGCTGTGGTCATTTATATAGGACTTTTTGGTTTTGCCCAAGACAAGGAGCAAAATTTTATGAATGGTCTTCCTTGTGACCAAAAAATTTCAATAAATTAGGAGGGTAAGAGGGTCCCTTTCAGGGCATTTGAACTGTACATTGAAGAATGTATGGTGGTGAAAAATCACCCATGAGCATCATGTCAATGTGACTTTTCTGTTGAAATATTCTTGATGAGTGCAAAAAGTTGAATTTGTACTTTTGAAAAAGTACCATGAATCCTCACATTTGGTGACTGAAAAATTAGGTCCATATTTTGGAAAATTGCAAATCAAATGCACCCAAAAGATGCATCAACCAATCCTGTATATTTGCCCAATTAACATTTTTTGTGAAATACTTTTACTTTCTGAGCAAGTTCACATTTTCTGAAATGAAACCAATGAAAACTATATGCTGCAAATTGACATTTTTATACTTTAAAATTGGGCATGCTTGATTTGGATCTTTTATTTATTTTCACAATCTTCAACTCAGAACAGACCAAATGGAACCAAAAAGCCCAAAGTTGTACTTGTTTTCATTTCAAAACAGCTGTTAATAGGACACCCAGGTTATGCATGAAGATGACTTTTCTGCCTTGACACCCAAACTTTGCCACATAAAAACCATGTTGACATTTTTTAAAATCATAAATTGTATATATCCAAAAGATGCACAAACTATTCCTCCACATTTGTCTAATATACATCATTCATCAAATTTTTTACTTCTTGAGCAATTTCATATTTTCTGAAACAAAACCCAAAAACTTGATCCAAATTTGACCTTTGTGCCCTTGAAAACTAGCCATACTTGATTTGGACCATTTCCTTTTTTGCACCATATCTTGGACCAACAACAGCACAAATGGACCCAAAAAGTTGGAAACAGTCCTTTCATTTCATTCCAAACCCCTTGGCCACAGGTTTTCTGTCTGTGATGCCTTTAGGTGATTTGTTTGGCTTGACACTGTCCGGCTTGAAAAGCCAAACAGTGCCAATCCATTAAATTACCTAAAAGCAAGATCTTGACACCAAAATGATTGTTTTTGCACCTAATTTGTAATATTTTCAGTACAAAACTTTCCAAACAAGTGAACAAATATCACCTTGCAAACCCCATTTGTTTTGTAGTGATATCACAAATGATCAGGTTGGTATCTCAGAAGAGACTGACTTCTGAGGCAGGAATCTCCTTATTTATTGCACCATCTAGTGGTGGTGGTTCTAACAATTGGTCAGGTGTGTCACACCACATTCCTCCCCCAGAAGCGGGTGCTGGCCTCAGCAGCCATTTTTAATATTTTAACATAATTTTACAAGAATCATCTGTACATACAAAATTGCCATTTGAGGCTGATTTTTTCTAAAAATATGACTGAATTATTTGAATCCCTCCCCCTGGGGGCCCCTGGGGAACCAGAGGGGTATCATGTGACTGGAAAACCCCTATCACATGACCTTTCCTGAAAATGGTGGCAAGAGCCCCTTGTAGAGGCCAAGAGTTGATTGAGTTGAAGGCCTTCTCTTGCCTAAAGCAAAGTATATGTTGCTTCTTTTTGGAGGAAGGCTCCCATGTACACATCCACAAGTCATAGCAAACTGTGAGCTGTATTTCAATAAAAGGCCAGTCCAGAATCAGTGCTTGAGGACACTCATAGAGCAAATAGCTGTATCTGGTCAAACATCAACCCAGAATTAGGCAAGTCACTTGGTAGTTCTCAGTCCTGGTTGCACCACATTTCAATAACATTTTGAAGGGTGGACCCCCAACCAACCCAAAGCAAGCAACACAGTGTTTCAAGATGTCAGGGGGTATTTTTTGCTACCAATTCCCTTTACAACTAGCAATTGTTTTGCCCCTGTACCAAGTATGGCTGAGCATGCTTTGTCAGCAGCCCAAACAGTGAAAAATTCATCACATCAATACTCACTTCATCTGAAAACTCCTCCAGTAAAATGAGAATAAAAAAATTCAGCCTTGACCTAATTGCTAGTTTCTGGGCAAGCCAAAGTTTGATCAAGTTGGTGAAATTTTGCAAAAACACAACTTGCCTTGATCATCTTTCCCAAAACACAGAATGGCATCTTGGCCAATTCAAGTTCATTTTTTCATCCTGTCTGTCTCTTCTGTTTCAAACCTTGCCCTTGTAGTACAGCCTGAAGCCCAACAGCTGAGCAGCTAAAGTAAAGGCCTCCCGGTGACGACTGAAAGAACACTTGTTCCCACCGTTCTGCAGTTTTACCACCTTTAAACTCGGTTTTTCACCGACTTTCGAGGGTTTCATTGCGCAGTAGATCTGGTGCTTCCCGCGCTGTAGCAGACGACGCTCTTGCTTTTTGGACGAAAGTAGTGGACCCAGATCTGATCAAGATCCAGGCCAACATGAACACTACTACCAATGCAAAGACAAATATCGAAGATCTTACTCCAGCATTTGGTGACGTGGTGAGAGCTTTCACTGATTTCACGGACGTGAGAAAGCCGGGCGATAAAACAAGGTCTCCAGGAAAACAGAGTAGATTCTGGACTCTGGACCTGCAACGACGTTTGGAATTCAGTTTGAGATGATGAGCTCCAGAACACACACCACCGAATTCATTTGCTGTCCCCCAAAATTATCCAAATCCTCTTGGCTGTTCTTTGTGCCCCCCCCCCCCCCACAAGTTGGACTGCATTGCACACATTTCTGGCAAAGCGGGACCGTCCCACGTCAGCGTGCAACAACGTTACCCCCCCTCTACCCAGAAGAAATCAGTGCTGGTAGATCAGGGACCTGCTTGGATATGAAAATGTTTCAAATCTGTCTGGCCAAAAATTGTCGAGACAAATGAAACAGTGCACAGGGCAAGTGCGATGTCCCTGTTGTGTCATTGGGGGTGCAGCATGGGGGCTTGCAGGACAGTGGAACATCTTACAGGCCTGAGATGCCATGTACATGTGGACGCAAATATATGGAGGGTACAGTATGGGGGGGGGGCGGTACAGGACAGGGGGATATCTTGCCTGAGATGCCATCACATGTAGATACAAATATAGAGGGTGCAATATTGGGGGTGCAACTTGCGGGGGTGTATGGGGGGGGTGCAGAACAGGGGGTGTCTTACCTGAGATGCCATGGACTTGTGGAAACAAATGTGTGTGTGTGTGTGGGGGGGGGGTTGCAATATGGGGGTGCAGGACAGGGAAACCTCTTGCCACCACATATACATGTGGTAAAAATATGGGGGGGGGGCGGGACAGGACAGGGGGATATCTTCGCTGAGCTTGCATATATTCCGGAAATGAAAATTTCCGCACACCACGTAGTGCTCTTCCCCAAAGGGACATCGCACAAAAGTGTTTGTCACACGCTGCACGAACAACAGCCTGAGAGGTAAGTCTGTTGCCAGCTCGGAGATGTTCTTCTTTTTCAGAAAGTTATTGGTGTGATTATAGCCAAGGCAGACCCAAGGTCAGCTCCAAACAAAAGAGGTACTGGACCAAAATGTTCAAACTTTACATTGTTTCAATGCCAGGATTCCATAGTACCTCAATTGAGGGCAAAAAATGTTTAGATCTCACTCAGTCAACAAACCCCCTGATTTTCAAGCATCACGTTCCTTCAGAACATTCCACCATATTTTTGTTGAGATCAGGTTCCCAAGGAGACGGAGTCTGGATTCGCCTCTGGGATCCGTGAAAATTTCAAACATACCGGTATTCCCAACATTCCTCGCCTGGGGGCAACAGGTGGAGTTCCCAGTGGACCTAAACGACCAAGAAAATGAGTTTTGCAGTCCTGGGAAACCTTCACAAAGGCCAAACTGAAACATGCTGGGGACTAAAGGATTCCTGAAGAGAGTGTCTTTGGACAGACCAAAAAAAACCTGCTGAGCTGGGACCTCAGATTTTCGGATTCGAGCAGCAGTCCCGCAGCACGATGAAACGACGTTGTTCACCGTGTTTCAGATTCAACGCAAGAGAGATACGTGACAACTTTCACAATCAGAGACTCCCCGCAAGACTTCATCAATGTCTCATTTTGGGGCTCACAGGCATTCATTGTGCCGTTGAGTGAAACGTTCAATTTGGGAGATGTAGGTAAGTTGTCAAATGCGCAGGGCGATCTGGCACTGCGGTCGAGAAAAACGAAAGTTTTCCCTGCAGCTCCGATAAATGCAGTGACATGTCTTGAAGCCAAGAAGCAGTGACAGCTTTGTCAAAATCAGACTCCAAAAGAGCCTTCAAGCATTCAAATTCAAGCCGTTGTGCTCACGTTTTCATCCAGTCCTGGCCACAGCTAAACCCGTGGGCTTCTGAAGAACTGGTACATGTTTTGAAACACCACTGTTTGATTTACAGTGGAGTTAGAGAACGTTGGCGTTCAAAGCAAATCAGGCGATGGGTCCAGCGACAGGTTCCATCCGAAAACTCCAGGGTAACACACTGAGCGCTGTCTGTAACTGTACAATGCGGTTGAATGAAGTTCCCGCATGTAGTGCATGCAGATCGTCGATAACTTTGTCGCACACATTTCTGGTGTCGGCAGTCCACTCTTTCTCAGATGTAACTTGGCGTCGCATGTCTCTCGATCTAAAATTTGTTCTGTGCAGAGACATCAAGTTGGTGGCCGGGGAACATCGGTCCCACATGAGAAACTACGACGGTTGGGATGTGGCTTCCTACGCAGATCTCATTCATGTGCCCACCAAACCCAGTGACGACTTCTTCACAATAGCGGATATAAAAGCAAATGGGAAGGAGATGGAAGGACGGTTCGTCAATGTTCTTCTGGCGATAAAATCGGTAGGGGACCTTTGTTGATGTAAAGGCGAGTCAGTCCGTTCGTGGTGACTCGTATGTTGGGTCTTTGTGAAAGATTTCAACCAGAAGCCAGGTGCAGGAATTTACACGAAAATGTTTGATTCTTCCGAGGTTGGAGAAACCAAGACCTTCACCAACTCTTCCTCTGGAAAGGAAGTGAAACTCCGGGAGGTGAAGACGTTTGACAACACAGCTTCGTCCTTCACGTTGAAGCTGTATGTCATGCACCTCTTGATCATTATCACGCGACGAGTCCGTTCACCAAACATTTGTCAGAAACGGAAAATATTTGTTCAAAATTTAGAAAGGTCTGTCTGCATGTTTGCTTCAGTTGGGACGGAGTTTTCAGAAATATTGCGGACTGCTGGGCACCAAGAGGGAACGGTGCCAAAAATCGAATCCTGTGAATTGTTTGATGTTTGGTTTTTATGTTTTGGGTTTCGTGACAAACAAAAAAATTTGGGTTCACTTATTTTTGTGGCGGTTGACGCAAACAACAGAACGCGTAGATCAGCCACACTTTTGAACAAATGGTGAGCCCCGTCTCTTGTCCCTGCCCAATACCCTGCATCCCACAAGTGCGCTGAAGTTTTGTGTCCCAAAGAAAGTTTTTCCCATTTTCTATCTATTTCACGACAGACTTCCGGGTCCCCACGCAGAAGTGATCTGTCACCAACATGCAGTTACCGCACGTGTTCTTTTTCCGCAGTTATCTTTGCTGCGGATGTCAAGATCACCTTCGACAAGTACAGCCAGAGTTTGGTTGCCACTGCAACGAGCAACACGGTGATCACAACGGACCCTCGTAAGTTCAGACCGCCGATTGTGAGCAAAGCAGTCTTTGCCAGAGCCTCCAGGGGCAGGGTGTGTGTTTGTCTCAACTCCCCTGCTCACTGAGCAATTTGTGATTTGTGTTGAGTTCCGCGCCACGTTCCTGGAAAACTCGAAGGATGCTTTCACTCGCTCTCAGAGAAGACATCCACGCAAGGTTAACAGTTGTAAGCATATTTGTGTGAGTTGTTTTCTTGCAGACACCAAAGAAGCAATAGATCTGCACAACTACGCACAAAAAGCTGACATCGAAGACGAAGCAGAGCAGCGAGGAGCTGGTGCTGGATACACTGTCGACTGTGAGTTTGTCAATTGTGCCAAGAAATTCATTGCACTGATAGATCTATTGTTTTTATCCGCGTATCTGGCTGGCACCTGTTGCCAACTTTGCCTCCCCCTCCCCCCACCCATGGTCTTGCCCAAAAGTTACACTTGCCTCTTTTTTCCATTTTGAGTCTTGTCTGAAAGTTGTCTGAATGTTGCCTAGTTGACCCCTCCCTCTCAGTGTGTTGGGTGCAGTCTGCATGCAGGCTGTGTGCGCGGCGAGCAGCTGGTATATTTGAAAGTCTTGTTGTGCTTTGCACCAAAAGTCACTTCTTTGGTGTCACTCAATACTTTGTCATTTCCTCAGCAGCGAAGAAACATTGCAGCTGTTTTGTATTCAGTGCAGACCATCACAGACGTGTACAACGTCCAGCAGGTGAAAAGCTTGATGACCCAAAGAACAAGAGAAACCGGCATCGTGTACGCGTGTGTTACAAAATTTGACATCGACAACACCGGAGAACAATGCATCACACGAAGTTGGTGAGAATGTTTCACCAGACAGCGAGCCAACCTGCCTGGTGTGGTGTGGCAAGCAAAGAAACGCGAACACAAACGAGGTGCTGTGGTTTGGATTGAAAGCGTGTCAATTATTTACAGTGGAAAGTGCAGAAAAAGACTGAGTAGCACTGGCCAGTGCGTGAACCCGAATTGTCCTCAGGGAGCTGGAGACACTGGACTGGAGCTGGAGACGAACACGCAGTTCAAAATGACCCTCTCAATGTCCGACCACACGGGCACCATCGGGTCGTGCATCCTGAACGACGAAGCCACTCAGACGCTGGCACAGTCAGGCGTAAGTGCGAGACCTGTCTTGCATGGGGAACACCACGGGAAGTGCGCGCTCATCAAAACAGGGATCATGTTTTGTTTCATGTCAACAGGCGAAATTGTTGTAGGTGGACGAATTTCAGTACCTGACAGAAGATCAGCGAACCAAAATGAAGTGGCAATGTCTGATGGAGCGATGCAAAATCTTCTTTCGGGTAGGTTTGGGTTTGCACTAAATTCCATGTGCCTTGTGTCAGAAAAGCGACCGCGTCGAGTCGTTCTTTCCATCAGTTGCGGCGCTGTCGCTTCAGATCGATCCTTCGACGAGCGAGTGGCCGGCTCGAGTGCGCGTGCTCTCCTGCACCGTCGCTGACCCAGAAGAATGGGCGGCGAACCTCGTGCAGTGAATTCAGAACCAAACATCTGCACGGAAACAGATTTGGAAACGCATTGATTTGCGAAGTGCCAAGAACATGCTTGCAACGATACAATTTATTGTTTCACCTTCAGTGGGCAAAGAAACATACAGGCTTCACCAATCTGTCTCGAAAAACTGCAAACTACAGCGTGTTATAAACTGCGTTTCTCCTGGAACCGCCTGAACTTCATGATGCTACCAGCCACTTTTTTTTTTTTCCTCCCACTTGCTTCTGTCACTCTTTTGTGACCAAAGACCAAGGCTTTGAAAAACATCTGCAAAAAGTGGATTCATCTTCTCGGAAAATGAGAATCTTCTCTGTTCTGTCATGCCACGTGTCACAGTTGTGCTTTTTTTGTAGCAGTCAAGACTTTTACAATAGACAGACATGTAGTTTGTCGTCGAAAATTGAACTGGTTTATCCTGGGTTTGTTACTTCTTCACAACAAAAGTAAGCGAAAAAAATCCCAGAGAAATGGGACTTTTTTGGTTGTTCTCAACGACGGAGATTCTGTCTTTCGCTGACAAACTATCGTTTGGGCCCGTTTTCACGCTGGTTATGACGACACAGACGAACAAATCATTTGGCAGTACGGAAAAACACGAACGTTATTCACAACTGGTGGAAACGCACGACATGAAAGAACAGCGAGCAGGGTACTGTACAGTGCAGAAAAGGTTCGACCTTTTTTTGCCAGATCCAACACAAAGAGTACAAAAACGCATACATAAACATGGAAAGGTGTCTTCATGTGCCGTTCTGTAACATCGAACTTGAATAAAGAGCTGCTCCTTTTCACTTTGCGCGCATTGACATTACGGGCTTCATAGCAATGTATGAACCAACAAAATCACGTGGCGTCTTCGACATTTGTGTGGTGCACGCTGAGGACACAACGAAAACGGCTCATCATGTAGCACCTACAATTCTTGTAAAAAGCGGTCGGCAGACACAAAACATCTGCAGGATCACACAAAGCACTATTGGTCAGGGTGGTTGTCACAACTTAAGGTGACTGACCCGTTTGTGGCTGAAACTTTCTGAATACTGGAACTACCGAGACAACGGCAATGATCCAACTGTCAAGTAACCTCAATGTATCACAGAATTCCATTCTTGTAAGTAGTGCAGAAAGAACATTGGAAGCAGTAAAATTGTGCGTGCAAAATAGGAAAACTGATCTTTGCAACAGAAAAAATTCGCGATTGTCATCCGTTCTCACAATGTTAGTTTTTTGGTTGTTCTCCACTCTTGCCAAAAGAAGCACCTTAAGCTTGTACAAACAACCACGACGAACGCGTGAGAGAAGTGAAACGTCGTCGAGTTGCCTTTACCAGAATGTCCGGTCATCCGCGCCGTGAAGCAAACAAGCACGGAGGGTCCCGTCAGGTGCATCGTAATCAGAGGAACCCAACAACTGGAAAAGTGATCACAGAATGATCACTGCTGGGACTTTTGCTGGTCAACCCTCATCAGTGTCAATTTCAGCGGGGGGGGGGGGGAGGGGGGCCCTTTGCGTTTTTGCTTCACTCGAAGTGGATGGCTGTTCCAATCGGAAGTGAGACACGAGCTTCCCACACAACTTGCACGGCAGGAACCATCTTCACTGAACACAAGATTTTGAGTATTACGTTTCTAGCTTTTTCGCGTGAAGCCATTGACATTATAGCATTTCGTTCACGATTTTCTCACCACAGGTGACCTTATAATTGCAACACATTTGTACAGAAAGAACACTTATGACACTGTCACAACTCATTCACTGACGCAGAAACACCAGTGTTCAGTTCAGAACTCTTCATGGACGATTTTTGCTTCACTTGACTTGCAAAACTTATCAGTGAAAGGAATGCAATTGAAAAAGCGGCAGTACTCACAATTGTAAACTGGCGACACATAAAACAAGATAACGAGCCCAGCAAACAGACCGGCGGCAGACAGAAGACAGATGACAATGCCGATCAGCTTCCGCGCCCGGTCAAACTTGCCAAATGTTACGTACGGCAGGAATGAAAAAGCCAAAAGAAATCCAAAAACGAATCCCACCAAATGAGCGTAGTTATCGATCATGGGCAGAAGCCCCAGCACGAAGAGCAGCAGCAGCACCGTCACAAGTTTCAATAGCGCCCACCATGGCTGAGCCAGGATGTACCAGTTCTGAATCACCTCGACGATAAGACAGGCGAGAAGACCGAACTGAGACCCCGAGGGACCAGCCTGCAAAGCGATATCACCAAAACAATTTTACAGAAGTGATTCTTTAAAACTTGTCTCAAACACGATAAATCCGTGTCATCGTGCCAAACCTGAGGCTATAAAACAAATTGCAGTATCTGACAAATCGAAGTGAACCCTTGTCATGTTTCTTTCGGAACGCACCTCGACGTAGTAGGGCAGGAAGATGGCGCTGGAGAGCGAGCCGGCGATGCCGCTCACGAGGTAGATGATGGCGATGCGCAGCCAGCCAGCGAGCTTCTCGAGGTCGCGCATGATGAAGTATTGGAACACGACAGTCACCGTCAGCTGTAGGATGCTGAAGCCGTCAAACAACAATGTGAATAATGACCGCAGTGACAGAACAACTCTCCAACTTTTTTTCAGAATGCCTGGTAAAGTACTTTTGTCAATATGAGTTGTGCAGTTGCCACAATGATCTTTTCCAGAGCAACCATCTTGACAAACGCGTGATCCCCCCCCCCCCATTGCACTGAGCATAACTGAACGACATCATTTGATTACTGTGTGAGGAAAACACACCCAGCATGCATGAAGAGTGACGTCCAGAGGCGGTAGAACTGGTTGGGGTGGCCCGGATGCACGAAGGGAATCATCCCGCAGATCTCGTCCAGGCACGACACCTGCGAGCACAGCGACGCCTCCTCGTGGAAGTAGCCCTGCCGGAAGTCGCAGTACTCGCGCGTCGTGATGACGCACTGACCGTGCACGCCGATGCAACACGGTCGCCCCACCACCTCGCACGTCATGTGCAGCGTGTCCGTTGACCTGGGAGCCTGTGCTGAGTCTTTGCAAATCTGAATGAAACCCAGTATAACACACACTGTGAGCCATTCTCCACCACGATGATTCGTGCAAACAAACGGCCTGGTGTTCATCGTCAAAAAAGGTATTTTACCGCAGACGAAATCGCCTCATGAAAAGCTGGCGGAACTTACGGGCCACTTAGAGATGTTGTCTTCCCAAACGAAGGCACCGGTGGAGGCGGGACTCTTGCAGTAGCGGGGATCTTGACCACAGACTGAGCCAGACATGCGATTGTCCGGCCCCGGCATGTCCTCGTGCCACTTGAACCACGTCGACAGCGTCGGCTGCAACCCAAGAGCACAAATGTTCTTTGGGAAACCACTTAAAAAGTTCCTTGAACAATTCTACTTTTTTCGGAATTCTTCCGTCGCCTCACCGGGCACTTGCCAATGTTGGCTTGCACACAGCCAGAACCATCGTTGTTGATGCAGCAAGCGGATTTCTTCTCTCTGGCGATGTCGTCCTCAATCGCTCTTCTCACGTTTTCATCGTTTCGCATGCAGGGGGAGTACTTAGCACCAAGATGAATCAGTTTTGCCTGTCAAAAGCGTGGGTCTTTGAGCATTACCTGCTGCTCTATTTTCAAATACAGTAGTTCGAATACATCAAGTAAAGTGCTGCTCGAATGACTGATCCGGACCGCTGTTTCCGATAGGCAGCAATCTATCTGGCCAACTTGTCTCATTGGCGGATTGCTGTGAATCACTCCAGGTCAGTCAAATTCTGTTTTATTTGCACCAACCCTTGGTGATCCGGATCACTAGATTGCGCAAATCGAACGGCACCGAAGAACAACAACTCTTCATCAAACATACTTGAGACGGTCCTATCCAAAAATTGTCCTTCTCAAAATACGATACTTTGTCGGTTGAAAGACTGGTTGTGATCACCTGAAAAGAAGGACAGTTACATCTCCTGTGCTCCGGTGAACAGTTTCACATTGCAAGTTCAGACCCAAACATTCAACTTGCCTCTGATGTGATCTCAGTTTCTTCAAAACCGACGGGCGCTATGCCGTGTACCACCACGGCGATGATGTAAATAACTATCTGTACAAAAGTGACCCAGTAGGTAAAAAAGGGTCTGAAAAGAAAAACGGAACACCAAGTGACGTCAGCAAGTGTTACGGAAAACCAATACTTTTGGCGTTATGATCTTTCTTCTTGCTTCACTGTGACAGCTGGCTCGGATCCCACGCTGCACTGACGAGCGTTCAAAACTGTTCCAGCAAATCTACCTGTGGTCGTCAAAGTCATCTATCTGAGCTTTGATATCACTGTCGAGTCTCTCAGTCCTGTAAGTCTGCTTCATCCACTGTCCAACGAGTCCCTTTCCCACCTGAAGCACAAACAGATTCTGCAAGCTGTTTAGAAAACAAATGGCGTTCCTCTCCACACGACTGACTCCATATCATACAAAACGAACGCACCTCTCGCTTGGACGACTGTAGCAGTGCTTGGTCCACAATGTTGTGCACAATCCGCCTCATGCCGACATAACCATCAGGAAGGTCTGTATCTGGAACTTCTTTCGTCGGTTCGGGTTGCTGCCTTCCGATCTGCCAACCAGATTTCGACGGTCTGCGAACAAAAGCAAAAGCCTTTTTCAACAAAAAACACACGTGAAGGCCGCCAAAGCTACCAACCGAAGAAAAATAATTTTTGATCTGAATGAAGATATCTGCAAGAACAACAAGAGACTGCTAATTGCAAAGAAATTGCGTGGCTTGTCACCTTTTGCTCTCGGGTATCGGCTGGAGTCGGGGTGGCAGCGGTGGGGGGCCTTCCCCACCGTGCAGTTCAATCTGCGGCCGGTACGTGGGAAGCGGTGGAACCAGGTCCCCAGACAATGGGGACAGGTCTTCGGCTGCTTCTACAGTTGTGTTTTATCGTCACGTAGAAAGATCTTCTGTGAATACTGACACGCATCAGTACTAAATGGCGCGAACGCACGCAAGAAAGCAATGGTCAGGTTCTGCTTGAACACGCTGACAAAATTCCACGAACTTTGTGGTGCAAGAAAACAAGTGTCGAACTTGAGAGCTGTGAGACCTTTATTTTTCCATGATGAAGACTTTCAAGTTTTGTGTACACCCTCCTCTCCCCGCTCCTCCATGGGGCTTATTCTGCCCGGTTTTCCAGAACAAGTGGAAACCCTGTTCAGCTCACCAAGAATTGGTTCCACTGGAGTGGCCGCAGGAAACATGGAAGGCACGTAGCTCGTCACAGCCGGCGCGGTTGACACCTCTCGCAGGAAGCCTGGTCTGCTGAGACCCGTTCTTCCAGCCAAGGGACTGGTTGCTGATGCGAGGTCGAAGAATTCTGTGTCAATTGCTTCGTCATCCAAGGAACTGAACACGGAATCAACGGTCGGAGTCTGAAATTCAAAAAAGTTTTGCAAAAAAAACAATGTCAGAAACGATGCAGATTCTCCGGTCAGAAATATTCAAACTCCATAGAACAGCACTCCCACCTTGAGAAGCGTGTCGGCATACTCCTCAGGGTAAGAAGAAACGCTGGAGGGAGTGAAGCTGCGACTCTTCAGGTATGGCTTTCTTTTCGAGGCTTTTTGGGATGCTGCTCTCTGCAAAATTTTGCAACATTTCTCTCGACATCAGCGTTTCACTGTGCACTCAATCTTCTTGGTAGAAAGGCTGGACGCTGAAAATGAACTCTCACCGCTGCATTTCGAACTCCAGACATGGCCATCATGATAACAGAGTCTTTTCTCGTCAGTCTGGGAGTTGGCCTTTGTCGCATGGACCTCCTACCACTGCTTGCTGTGGAAAGCTGGAGAAAAAAATGATTGCACACGAGCGTTCATAAATCTGTCAAAAGTAGCTTTAAGTGGCAACATTGAAGTCAGGGGTTTTACAGACCTGTCTGGACAAATGTTTGTTTGCATAGTAAGAGCCCTTGGACGATCTGGAGTCTTGTCGGTGTGGACGTGCAAGAGGATCATATGGCATGGGAGCCATTCTCGGTGTGAGAGCTGTTGGCGTTGGGGTCGTGGAGGCACCATCGAAGACACTGTCCAGTGTTCCTGTGTCTTCGAGTCCGGGTTTCAGCTGCGGAAAATCGACCGCGAAACAGTTTTCTTGCACGACTTCGGAAGCAACACGAAATATGCGAACAGAACATGGACCACACTTTATCATCCGCCAGCTTTGCAAATGCAATCAAGGCCGTGCTCAATTTACGAACCAGAAGGAACCAGAATAGAAAAATTCTCTCCATGTATTGGTTGGCACCATGCCACAACAAATCAAGAGACAGGATATTCGAGTGGTGGTTCCTTCTGGTACGCAAATGGAACACGGCCGAAATTACCGTAACAAATAAACAAATGACCATCTTTAGAAACTGAAATGCAAGGGGAGTGATTCTGACCTCAAGTTTGTTTGCAGGTCACCCACCATTTTTTATTTCTCAACATTGTGGAGGTCAACACACACACACACACACACACACACACACACACACACACACACACACACACACACACACAAACTGACCGTTCCCCTGGGGAAAAACACCAAACATACCTTTCCGCCGAATGCGTTGTTGTTGGCAAGACTCATGCATCTTTTCAGCCACTTCTCCTGCTCATCCGGATTTTCTTCTCCAACACCGAAGAAGTCTGCCACGCTTTCTTTCATGCTCCTTGAAATATCATGCAGAATGGGTCTGTTATGAAGCTCTCTGAAGTCAATCTCTTGCAGTTGTCTGTTCTCAATTCCCTCAGCTCAGTCATTTTTCACGACGCGCTGGACAGTTACTGGGAATCTGAAAACCTTCGTTCAATGTATGCCTGCCACCAGTATCAAAAGGAAATCGTTACCTTGCAGCATTTTTGATACTGACAGATCTTGCCAGAGTTGGCTTCTTTCGCCTGGAACCCTGGACAGGACTGGCCTGTCTGGACGGTGGGGGAGCATACGCGAATGATGATGGCTGGAAGTTAAAATAAAAAGAACACTTGAACCGATGAGAGAGAAACTGAAATGCGAGGGGAGCTTGGGACATGTCCAGATGCTTCCTGTCATCCGACACTCCTCCCCGACCCCTTGATAACAGCAGCCAACAGGTATCATCTCATTTGGGGTTTGTCAGCGTTTTGTAAAACTGCGGGCTTTGCTTTCGTGTTCAATGATTCATGTCCTCACTGCGAAGAAGTACTGTTGACATTCTTGTGCGAATCAATGGCATGCAACACTTGTTCACGAAGAAAATCTCACCTGCGCTCGAATGCGTGGCTCCCCTTCCATCATTTCAATGTGCTCGATTTCTGCCCCCAGATTTCGGCCTCCGTTCCTGTCCATGATTTCCACCACTCTCCCTAGACCTTTGAAATACAGTTGCTCATCAGTGTGAACGCCAACACAAAATTTTTGCCCCCGTTCCGTCCTTTGGGGAAAAAACGAGAGGCAAATCTCTTTCAAAAACAAGATCCGCAACAATATCTTCAAGCCGAATTGTTGAAACTTGTCAAATACTTTTGAACTGAACACTCTTGACGCCGACGAGTCACATTGACCAATTTGTCAACTTTGTGTTTGACTTCGGTGAACCTTGAAGGGACACTCGGATCTGATCAAAACAACTGTCTCAATGTGCAGTTCGGAAAGGGCAGAGGGAAAATAGTTGTTGTCAATCCAGCGGTGGTCGCACACGTGAGGGCTGATCAACATCTACGTTCCGAAGCGTAGTCATGACACCGTTCCGCTCTCACGTATAAACTTGGCACAATGAATTTTTGAACTGCATCTTCAGAGCACATCGCAGCTGTCACTTCATTTCCGGAATATTTCGCGCATCTCTTGTTGGCTGTGTGGCGATGGTCCACACGAAGCGGAGCTTCTCGTACAAAAATGGGGAAGATCTAATGGCCTGGTCAAAAGTGACCATCAGACGCGCAGTGCAGGAACGGTTTCATTTTTCTCGAGAGCTCAGACAAGCCGAGACGTTGACATAAGTGTTTTCTGGTTGAAAATGGCAGCTGCCAGACAAGTGACTGCCACTTCAAACTTGAGAGTTTCGCCTCTTGATCAAGTCCGGTTGCACAAAGCAACTAGATCTATTGCCAATTTGCCGCGAGAAACGCACTAACTATGAATGAAATTCAACATTTCTCACTCTTGGATGAGACTCTACAAAACAATGTATTATCGCCCACAACAAGATCGCTTTCAAAGCGTAGGACCCTCTATGGGGAAACTTGATTGAACTGGGAGAAGCATTTACCATATAACCCATTCTTTGTCAGCTTTTACTTGCTTCATAAGGTGCCAGGATGTCATTCAATGCCTTTTTCGGCACTGTTTCACGTTCGGCTCTTCCGGATCCCGTTTTTTCCCGTTTTTTCTCCAAAGTTTTCGTAGAGGTTGCAACATGGAAGTCAGATAATCGATTATTTGTGCTTTTGTGTGTTAATCGGAACTGCTCCTCTGCGCAAAGTGCTGAAATGATGTGCACTTTTGCCTCGAGCAGTGTTATGTTACGGTCCATGTGCCACCCATTTTGATTCAACCCAACTGGCTGGATAGGTTGGTCAATTTGATGTCTGGAACATTGCTCCGGTGTGGAGTGACATGGGTTGTACTCACCTAAAATTCATGGGCCAGACGCCACACCAGTCTGTTGAAAATGTTGTGGGGCAGCAGCCCCAGGCTGAAATGGGCAACGACTGCCTGAACCACCTGTGGGTGTCTCTCAGAGAGACCTTGTCTCTCTGCCTCTTCGGCCAACTTCCTTAAAATGTTCTGACGTAAGAACGAGAGCAATTCTGTTTCTTCTAATGTAATTGCGTGCGGTTCCGCCAATGCCATTTTCAGAAAGAGCAACCAAAACCACAAGGGGACATGTGATCACCCCATGGGGGGAGGGATGCTGGGTAATATCCAGCAAAATAGCACAAAATTGATA
>JAAUXT010076861.1_pt1 | contig 16800 bp, 16 predicted proteins | sample 7278171 | NCBI WGS metagenome assembly JAAUXT01 (sample SAMN14350112, study PRJNA611818) | marine sediment metagenome | isolation source: surface marine sediment (1.8m) | place: French Polynesia: Moorea | collected 2018-08 | reverse complement strand
TCACCAGTGTGTCTTCATGCTTTGTTGGGTTAACTTGTGCTTGTTAGTCTCAAATTTGTCAAGTCTACAATGTGAAGAGTGTTGTGTTCCAGCTGTGTTTCATTGTGTTCTATTCCAAGTGCTGTTTCCATGTTCACACTGTTCATTCAGGTAGAATAAAGAACCGCAGAAACAATGGAAACGTCGTGCCTTATCATCGTACAGTTCTGTACGTTCAGCTCAAGCACACAGGTGAATGAATTCGGTTCAATCTAGTCAAAGACACAGTCCACGTCGGCGGACTCTGTTTGTGGTCACTGCTTGATCAATCTGGTTCTCTTTCTGATCAGTTTGCGACTGGCAAGTTTGAAAAATTTTAAAACACCGCGACGGACCTGTTCACCCAAGAAGTCCCAACCGATTTTTACTGCTGGTCAAATTGGACTTGGAGAACAAGACAAGATGCGTCTTGATCGTCTCGAAAATAAAGGAATGACTTGTGGCGCTGTCCTCACAGTTCAACGTTTGATCGACAAGAGCAAAAGAGCTGACAAGCCAAAACATTCAGTGTTTCTTCTTGACACAAATTTTGCCGTAAATGGACGAAACCAACGTAGATCTATTTCGTGCCATCACAGTCCCTTTGTGGATGGTACGAATGGGCGAAAACTGGAATTTGGTCACAATCGACTGAAGCCCCCACAGCCCCAAACAAACAGTGCAAAATCAAACTGGATCTTCATGTTCCTCAGGATCAAACAAGAACAGAACACCTTCCGGTGCAGACAAGCGCCATTTTCCGTCCAACATGGCTCGCACATGATTCTTCCACCAAAAGTTCCAGGCTTCAGGTTTGTGACGTGGATTCTGGCATAAAACACAGCAGTGCACAGCAGGGCTTCCAATATCGGTTCTGACACGGATTCTGCCATGGGTTCCGGCAGAGGTTCCAGTGATTCCAGAGCAGATTCCGCCTTCCAACATGGGACCTGGTAAAAGTGCGGCGCGGGTTTCAGCTTGGATCCGCAACGACCACTTTCAGCATACCGCACCGGTACATTCTGACACGAATTTACGATTCGTGAAACCACCTCCGCCTGTTTTATGTAGATGCCTGGAAAAAAAGACCACGAAATGAAATGAAAAGAACATCAGTCATTCTGTACAGTCTTGTCAGGGACAATTGATAATTGTTCGCGCACACGGGTGCAAATCATTTGAGACTGCATCAGAATGTTGTTTTCAAAAACAAGAGAAACGATTATTGACAAGAGTAGTTTTGACAACCGAGCAAAACTATTACACGCAAATCAAAACTGTTTCTGTCAGTGTGGGGTTTTCGACATTTTGGGAGTGAAATACTGATAAATGTATTTTGATTCTAACAGTGAGCTGTCTCGCAAGTATTTTCAAACAAAACACTAAGATGGAACTTCCCGTAACTTGTTCTCAACTGTTCAACGTCATGAAACAAAGCAGAAGAGTTGTTTACGAAGATACCGAGTTCCCTTTGCTTCACGAAGCTCAAAACAAAAGAGTTTGTTCATTGTGTTGGTTTCCCGGTAGATTTTCCGGCTGACTAAAGCTGTCACGAAAACACCTACAAAAGCAGGATCTGTGTCGACTCCACCGCGACCACGAACACGTTGACAATTCTGGTGCTCCTTTGGAAATTCACCTGCAGCGCACTTCCGCAGCGAAGATTCACACCAATCACGAGGATACGAGAAGCATCAAACGTAAATTACAGACAGTGCCTCCGGAAAACGCTGTTCATTTTTAAATGTCAGCCATTAAAATATTTCTTTTCAAAATTCGAAAGATGGATGGCAACGGAAGTGTTTCATGATCATTCGTGCAGGTTTTCCCACACCCCAACGACGCAGTTTCTTCTTGTCACATTTGAGCTTCGCATTGCCGCCACCCTCTGTTCTTTTTCACGGCGAAAGAAATAAGAACCTCCAAAGAGCGATGAATCCAGAGAATCAAAGGGAAAAGGTCCAACCTGATCCTGGCAAATCGCTGTGCCTGTCAATTTATTTTCCAAGTGCAACGTTTTCTTCTCTTTTCCTGAGTTTTTGTGTTGTCCCCTTCCCCTGGATCAGATCTGAGTTGCTGGTTCGCCGCTCTTACACAGGTGTCCCGACCCTGAACCCCCTGAAGAGCCGGACTCGGACGTTTATCTGCTGATTGTGCGAAGTCCCTTTGGGGCAAAGCACCATGTGATAATGCAGTATATAGAAGCTAGACTGAAATGTCCCCTGCCCCCTCCCCCTGGACCCCCTCCCCCCACCAGAGGCAGGACCCCCCCACCAGAGGCAGGACCCCCCCCCCTGCTAGAGGCAGGCCCCCCCATGGACAGCATAACTGGTGGAAGATAAGGAGGACAAGGAAGAATTGATGAACAAGGAAGAATTGATGACATTACTGTCGCCGCAAGGGACTTCGCACTGCAGTTGCCTTGAGCACTGCTTCTTGTTCACATTTGTTCGACATCAAGCTCAAGTGACGTCAGGGTGTTGCGTCAGGCCTTTGGGACAGGAATGAGATTGAACCAAGCCTTTACGCACAAAGACTCTGGACAGCAAATTTCTTTTGAACCGAGCCACCGTCTTCAAAAAAGTCGAACACATCTGTAATGAGCGGAGTAAAAATAGTCGTCTCTTTCTGCGCAGCCTTGAACATCACCTAAAAGCCACAAATAAATGTTGCTCAATTCCAACACATCTTGCGCAGCAGTGACCACCTCTGGTTGGACTGGCGAGCTGGAACATGCAGGTGCCCAGGCTTGGGAGCCTTGGTGTCTTTCTCCGTTCGAAGTGAAGACAGGTGTTCACACCGGCTTGGTGTGGAACAGTCTCAGACTCAGGCGAATCTCCTGTGGAGCGTCAAAACTTTTCACAGGATCTCGGCAAACTGGTCTTTCGAAGTAGGTGGCGAAAGAGGATACAGCCACTGATTTGCACAACAAGGGTGTTGGTTGAGAAATAGGATCGGCGGAGGCCTGCCGCACGTTGGCAAAGTTTGCCCGAGGACACGGTAGCGCTGCAGGACAGGCTTACGATGCGCGCTGATTCTGTCAAGGTTTATCTCAAGGAAACTGCCCACAATCACTGCTGGAGACACGAAAGCACGCAGTCTCGCCGAAGACAATGTTAGTGAACATTTGATTGGCGCGAAACTGTCACTTTTGGTTTGAACATTTCCCTGTCATACTTTGTGCGATTGAGACCGTCGCTGCCTCGCAACCGGCTTCTGCTGTTCGGAATTCCTGCAGGAAATTCTGCTCAAATGAGGCCGTGTCGAGGAAGATGTCACGGCTGTGCTTCGGGGGACTTTTCACGAAGGTTGCCTTGAAGCAACTCCAGCAAGGAGCTGCGGATTCGGAACAGCGTCTTGTTCCGGTCGCCGACCGAGTTGCGCAGCAGAACTGGCAGTGCCATGGGTGTGTTTGTAATTTGTCTCTGAAAAACAGCAGCAAAAGACTTGTTTGAGGTTTGTGTGATCCTTCAGCTGGCACCGTTCCTAAACTTTGCCAGTTGAACTGCAGAAACAAAGCTCCGCCAAGAGCACTGTGAGTCAAGAAGGTCGGCCCTCCATCACGGTCTCCTGACTGAGAAACATTCACCATTTGTGCAAAGAAAATATCCAGCAACATTCATCCCCATTGGACTCAAATCTCTTAGCCAACTTGAATGACATCGACCGTGAGCCGAAGTGGCCTCAGCGTCATGTTATAATCCACAATTTTCTTGCATCTTTAATGAAACGGGCCTGTGGGACGGTGGGATTCCTGCTCGGGCTCTCAAACCACGACCCGAGCCGCCGAAACGGCCTCCCGACACCGCTTTATTGGGAATGTGATGAACTGTTTTGTCATATCTAATCTCATTCTGTGTCTTCCCCGCGCCCCAGACATTCAATATGCATGTGGGCTTACTCCACGCAAGTCTCACTTTCCTGTCAACAGCGACTGGTGTTTTGAAGGTTTCTTTTTCACTTGCGATGCGTGGACAAGCTCAAGATGAACTTTCCAAGTCCTGATGCGAGTGAACAGTTTGCTTCCGTTCGTGAGAGCAAGATCGTGATTTGTGTTGTTGTTCAATCCACAGAAACAAATTCATGTTTACACGAGACCTTTTTCGTTGTGGACGTTGAGGTTGTTTTTTTTCGCACGAGGTGTTCAACAGCTGAATAAAACGAACAAAAACAGGCGCCCGCAGCTCTAGCGACTCGACGGCAGCAACATCCGACAAATATCAGACGGAATTCTGGTGAATTTTGGATGAGATGATGCGGACTCCACGTGTGCTCGACACCCAACTTGGTTGCTCCTTGCCTCAATTTTTCCAAACGCCCTCATTTTAGTTCGCCACTTCAAAGCACGCAATCTGTTCGCCTTGATGCAACACCTGACAACATTCACCCATTAACTTTTGACGAATTGATAAGCGCGCACCGAGCCGCACAGATCCGCCGCATTGTGCTCCGTAGTGGAGGAACTTGACAAAATGGATTTGTTCCAAACAAATTCTGGCTGCATCTCAGGCGTCAAGTCCTCGCGCAACAACATCTGCGCAACTGTTTTTCTTTCCTTTGTTTCTTCAGCAGCATTCTGCCCACAATCTCAGCGACAAAATGTTTCATTGTTGACAATTATTGCTCAGCTAGGACTCGGAAAGAGGGTGTCGCTAGTGACCAGGTTTGACGTTTACAAGTCTCCGATGCTTTGTTTCGCAGGAAACGTCGGAAGCGGACAGCCTGATGATGCGTCAACTGCTCCTGGTGGCCACGGCCGCGGCGTGCTTCTGGGCTCATGTGGCTTCTGCCAAACCACTGGAAAATGACTTGACAAACCTGTTGGAGGACAAAGAAGAATCCTATTCTGACAATGCCGCTGGATTAGGCAATAAATCGCCTATTGCCAAGAGAGACGTTGGCGGGCAGGACAACGAAGCCCTTGTAAAACTGTTACTCAGCGAGTTGATCAAAGAGCTGAAGAAGCAGACGTACTACGAGCGCATGCCCGCCGCCGCCGCTGGATTCGAGGACGAGGACCTGCGCAAGAGGAACGCCTTCTGGCAGCCGATCGGGGGCCCGCTGCCCGTCAACACCCGCCTCGCGTCCTTCGGCACCAAGATCGAGCCGGACGGGTCGCGGGCGAGCTCGCACGCCTTCAAGGCGATGCGCTACGGGAGACGCCGCCGATAGATGGCGCTCCAACAGTCAGAGCAAAAATAAAACTTTTTCCAAGAACGAAAACACACAAAGATACAAAAAGCAATTTTCCTTGGTTTTTCTTTGCGACGTGTGTTTCAAGTTTGATCCAATGTTGTACAGAAAATATTATCATTTAGCTCCACTTTTGATCGACGAACGTACAATATGTATTTGCTTGTGTCTTCTTCTGAAGAAGGATCGAGACACAGAAGGTGTGATTTTTCCTGCATAGCCAGGCAGACACGAAACCTTGGCTCTGTTGTCATCGAAATGTCAAAGACCTGAGCATGTCTGTTCCCATTTGGAAATTAAAAGCCTTGTTTTGATGATTCTGATCTCTGTATGTGAAGACCTCCCTTGAGAGAAACACTATTTTTATATTTTTTGTCAATATGGAACGACAAAAATGTCGAATTTGGTTCACACTTCTTCCTCTAATTTGCAAATGTGTTTGCAAGATAATTTGCAGTCTGTATAGTGTTTCGATCATCGTGATTCTGCTTTTGTTAGATCTTCACTCTTTTCCGTCTGCCAGTGCTCACATATGCTCTATTAGACTCATCTGAATATTTGTACGAACGTTTCTCAAAATTTCAATGGAGCACATTTTGACGCAAACATCGTAACAAACGTCTTAACAGATTTGCTGTTCAAAATCGAGTTGATCCATGTGGAAGGTTTGGCCAATAAAAGAAGTGTTTTGTTTGACTTGGAATTGTGTCCCCTTTGCTTACCTCTGGGGATTTGCAAAGCCCCGATTTCTTTTCGCCCCGTACCCATTCTTAGCGCGTTGACAAACTTTGGCGAGAAGACAGTGTCGATGATCGTTTTCAATCGACAGAATCCAGCGGATCTCCTGTCTTTCAAGATCAATTGCCACGCCCCTTTGCACAAAGGTGCAGAGCGCACCAACCACGAAACAGCAACATTCAACAAAAAAATTTGCTCGTCACCACAATTCAACTGTCTTTCTGCTCACGGGTTTCCTTTGGGTGATACATTTTTTCTGCTTGCGCGTGCAGTTCTCCGCACTAAAGCTGTGCACATCATGACGCACATGCACCGATTCGGCGTTTTGAGTTGCACATCAAGCCCCATGCACCAACACAAGTGTGGCGGACCTGGAAGAAGGTGACTCTTGCACACCAGCTGCAATGGCCAATTGCTAACTTCCGACGTGTTACCTCTATATCTCAAACGTGCTGCTGCAACACTCCAAGAATCTTTCAAATAAAGTGCATAAATTTATCACTTTTGCAGGAAACATGTCTCTATTTTCCTGCCAATCACATGACCTCCAAAAAACATGTTACTTTTGCAGGCAACACATTTTTTTGGCTGATCAAATAAACTTGTTCCTGAAAACTAACACATCAAAAATAACTTTTCTATTTTGATGAGCCAAAAAATGTGTCACCTGCAAAAAGTAACATGTTTCTTGGAGGTTCTACAATTGGTTACAAAACAGAGATGTGTTACCTGCAAAAGTAACACTTTCTTGGAGGTTCTTGGAGGTCATGTGATTGACAGGAAGAAGAGTGACCTGTTACTTGCACCGGAAGTTGAAGTAACACGACGATGGTCAAAACCATGGCAACTGGCGATTGGCCGTTGCAATTGCTGGTACTCCACATCCTGCACGAGGTCCGTTCCGGAGAGAGACTGCCTTTTCGCAGCCATGGTGACACAAACACCCCATGCATGCACTCCTTATAGGCCCAAGGACCTATATGCACTGTCGGAGCCACGAACTTTTTTTCACGTGACTTTCGGGTGGCTCAATACGAAAGTCTTCCGTCAGTTGACAGGCTCAAAAGTCTGTTGTTACCTCGTACCCTCCAGTTGACTGGTCTGCAAGGCATTCCAGTCGTCGCGTGACCTGAAGGTCTGTCGCGTCAGGCTCTCGTCCTTCCACCCCCCCCCCCCACGTTCCGTTCTGCTGGACGTTTCCACTGCGGTGAACGAACCCTAGAAATCAGGACAAACTGCGCCTGTGTCTCACGGTGATCGAGAGGCGCTCCCACAACGCAGAGGAAATGGAGCTCAGCGTGGGATGAGCTGTGAATTCAATTAAGACTTCAAATCGGATGTTGAGAAGAAGTCTCAGCAACAAGGATCTTGTGACAGGAAGCAATTAGCCTGGGCTATCACCGGGGTATCCAGCTGCATGCATCACATTTTCCACAGACATGCAGAATATTTCGGAAGATTTGCTGTGAGCGTCCGGTACGTTTTGCGATACCTTCTGCTTATTTTTAGTTTGAGCAAGAGCTGCAAAAATACTTTCAGGGACAAAAGTAAACTTGTTGCCTGTCCAAGTGTTATAACACATCAGTTCTGCTTACCTCCTCCCTTCCCTCCCTCCCCTTTGGTCCGTAGTTCAGGGGACTCAGGGCAGTATACGCTTGTCATGCTGCTGCATGGCGCTGCATGGTCAACGCTGCGTGTACCTGACCACAGAAGGGTGTTTTGGTGATTTCTCCTCAGCATGACTATTCTGAGGGTTCCCGAGAGCGTTGTCTACCCAGAACACATCACCTGCTCACCAAGAGTACGGAGTAAAAACCAGGGGAGGTGATTCTTTTTTTTGCGGCCCAGAAGACCCCTGGATGAGAGCTGACTTTAACAGCACGTGCTCAAAACTGCAAGGCCTCCATGTGCTGCAGCACACTTACACCAGAGCTGTATGTCTTTTTGAAGTTTTTTTCATTCCAACTGCAACTTCCGTGGCTGAGATCCACCATGAACGTCCGAGCATCTTCAATAATGCAGAAAGAATTCCGGAAGCCTCCCGTGACATCATGGAAGCCTTTTGTAGCTAATTGGGGGTGTCACTGCAAGGAATTTTACACTTCATCTCACTCCTCAAAAAATATTCCATCATAACTAGACAACGGTGCTTTACAGATGCAAATTCCCTTGTAGCTGTTCGTCACTTGGAGGAACGTAAGAGCGTAAACACCCGGAGAAACGTCCTGTCTGCACCAAGGGCTCTGGGAAACGCAAAAATGTTCCACTCATCAAACCACCATCACATCATCACAACACACAATAAACAAGAAGGCTACGCTCAGAAGGCTCGCGGTTCCACCACGCCAAGTTGGCTGACAGGAAAGTTGCAGGTTCAGCCCAGGCGACTTGGCACTTTTGGCCTGAGTGACCTGGCACTGTTGGCGTGAGCTCTGCATGCAACCTTCACTTGGCCAATCCTGCTATGATATACATACAAGCAGCAGGAAAGCAGCAGAGTTGGCCCAACAGGATCCGATTGTTTCCAACACATGCGGAGCTCAATCAAGGAAATCCCACCTCTGGTTTGTGAGCACAAGCAAGTGCACGTTTCCATCGGTACTGACAATTCTTGCCGGCCTCACCACTTCTCGGAGTCCACGGTGCTGTAATCTGGTTTCCTCTGAAACAAGAAGTTGTCACTCCCACATGTGAGGTTACCCGTGTCCGAAAAGCCTAAACCGAGACCGCCACGCCGTCTAATGCTCCTTCTTTGCCAGCTTATTCTTTCAGCGCCTGTCAGGTGTCAATGGACAGGGTCGCGTTCCTTTCGTTTGAAGGTTTTGCCTCCCGTATATGTGAAAAGGCTGCAGATTTTGTACCCCCGGACTCCCGCTACGCTTTGGACAGACCTGCCGATTCGCTCAACCTAGTTTTAAATTGAGCCTCTGGACGCACAGAATGCAAACTGCAGCAAGGAAAGAGGATGAGATATAGCCAAGAAAACAAGAATGAGACAGCCATGAAACCAATCAAGGCTGGGAATACTGAGACTGATTCAGTCAGTTCGTATCCTGAAGCCCCCACTCTTCGGGAGCAGGGGAACCTTGGAGAAGAGGACCGCGTTTCCCACCTTTGGTATATCTCAACAAGCAGCATCCGTGTTTAACTTGTGCATGATGCGACGAAATGAACAAAAACTTGTTGGCTGGCTGGCAAGACTGGTGCCCAATCTTCGGTCGGAAAAATTGATTTCCCCCCCCCCCCAACTTTTTTTGCATGAGCAACTTTTCATTCGCACCGTGCTGAACTGCGAAACCTTTGGCGGAGGAGCCCATGCAAGCTCTTGCCAAGAAACCATTGGTTCCACGCATCACATGTTTTGTGGATTCTATCAAGCTCGGCCCATTGCGGCTTCCATGAATCTACAAAAGGCTCGCTACCTGGATGCGCTTTGCATTGAAGGTGCAAACGTGTGTAAATTTGCAACAAATAGCGCATAGTGCACATTTCGTATCAAATTGAATGGTGTCTTTCAAAGAACAAATCGGTTGGAGAATCTGGACGCACGCCACAGCGACATCACGCTGATGGACGCAGTCGCATTACGCGCGCACGTTACATCTATCGATTTTGCATGAACAGAAGCGCACCACAAACTGTAAATTCTTGGATGGGTATGACATGGAAATGTCTCCGCGGTTGATAACACCTCACAATATTGCATGGTGTGGACTTGCAGAATGTTCGTTCCAGCGCGTTCGTCTCTGATGCGGAACTGAATCCTTGTCAACCAAGAACATTGTCTCAAAAATAGATCCACAGTGCAAACAGCCTTTTAGATCTAATGTTGGCAGAAACACGAACACAATATTTTTGTCGACAAGACACATTAACCGATCCGGATAGCTTTTCCCTTCCCCGCTTTCATTCTGAAACACAACAAGCATGCCGACAGCACAGAACATTCGCCGGAGTACTCATACATGTATAATATTTGGACAATCATGTTGGTCACAGCCAAATGGGCTATCAGAAAATACAAAATCATATTGAGATTCCTTTTATCTGTTTTGCTAATTCTGTTAAATTTTCTTCAGAAGCAAATGCTTGAAATATTTTGGATTTTTGTGAGCTTTCTTGTGATACAAGATAAGTTGCAAACTTTAGTGTTTTGAGAAAGTTACACTTTGAAAAATGAAATTCATAAAACCGTAGACAAACAAAAATTTGTGCAAACCAAACATTTTTACACAAGGGGGTATCAACTTTAGCAAAGAATATGAACAGTTCATTATTTTGACCCCACTGCAGGAAACCAGCGGTCCGTACACAGAACAATATCATCGCGATTACACTCAGCCCGCGGCTCGACGGAATGCCGCGGCTCAAAAACACCAAATCGTCGCGTCGTACGTGTACGTAAATGCAACTGCGGAGAAAAAAATGTTTGACACTGTTTCGATTGATGTCCGCACAGTTTGTTTCTTGCTGGGCGGTGAGACCTGTGAAACTGGCACATACTTTAGGTATTGCACAAAAAAGTGCATTGTGTGCGTGCGTGCAGTGTGTGTACGCGTGTGTGAGTGTGTGTGTGTGAGTGTGTGTTCAGTTGCACTGCATGAATCATGTGACCACGTGTGGAAAAAATCGTGGTCAGCCCAATCACACTGATCATTTCGATATTTTTCAGTTATTATTTCATGCCTTGGAACCTCACTCCGGTTTTCGCACTGTGTCAGATGTTTTGCACTGTTCGTGTGGGACCCATGGTCTCAAATTGGGTCAAGAGGGCGTTCCAACACGGCTGAAAAATTGAGGTTCATCTGCACTTTGAAATGTTCAGAACGGTTGAGTTCTTCTTGAGGCCCCGTCTGTGTCATTCTCTTTGTTCTTTACGTTAGATTCCTCTTCAATAATTCTACTGTGAGCCCAGTGCACCCATGTCAAAGCATTTGACACAAAAGACTTAAATAGTTTGACATCAGTGCACTCAACTCCAATAGCCAATCAGTAGATTATCCATAAAAATAACCTCCTTATAATAAAAAATCAGTATAGATTATCAAGGGAAATAACCTCCTCGTTGTCAAGAACTCAGCCAATGACACAGATGGGGCCTTATGTATGGTAAACAATGAGTGTTTGGAGGACTTCACCTCCTCGCTAAAGCTCGGAGGTGATATCCTCCGCGCACCCATTGTTTATTTCTGACATGAACTCTTGTGCCCGTGTGCCAACAAACAAAAAACATGCAGACGCACGCAAACACAATTGTTTTGTGGTCTCTGCACCACCAAAAAGAGAACTTATTCACAACTGGCAAAACTTTTTCCAGTGATGTTCGCACCTGAGCCCAATTGCTTTTACGTTTTACTTCTTTCGGTGATGTTGTCTTTGTAAAAAAAGGAGATCTCGAGACTAAAAGAAAAAACCAAGCAAGACAACGTCCTCAGCTAAACTGCTGTCCCTCAGCTTGTGAATTGCTGAAACAAAAGTGGTAAACCGAGACTAAGTTCATTAGAAGACATGCTTTTAGACGTTGTCAATACATCAGCAAAGGTTAATACAATTTGTCTAGGGTTTGTCGACACATCAGCTCACTTCAACGTTGCAGATCTATCAGACTATGCCATCTTTAATATCGTTTTTTTGCCCCATGCATGCATGGTCGTTCATCGCACAAGCTTAAATTTGGCCATTTAAGACTCCATTTCGACAGCAGTTCGCAGTGAAAAAGACAGTCCGGTGTTGGAGTACTCCGTGCGTCAAGCCACCGCCGTTGATCTCTCCGAGTTGGAGCAGCCCCACCTGCCGTCACGTCGGACGAGCGGCCTTTTTCTCAACAAACAAGCGAACACGGGCGCGCTCCTGGACAAAAACACTGCGTTCAAAAATATTGCCTCTTTGTGCCCTGAAACGTCGGCATGCAATGCGAGACGCAACGGACAGTCTTGACAAGATAACTGAGACCATCCAGCGCGCGCCGACGCACGACCGAAAATAATTTGCCACCCAGCAAACAAACCACAATTTGCAGCCACAAATCGGTGTTGAGGGTAGGGTGGGGGTGTGACCAAATTGATGGCCACATATCAGTTCGGGGCAAACTGATTTGTGGTCACAAAATGGTTTTCAGTGGGGTAGTGAGAGAAACCGATGCATCCATGGCCACAAAACTGTTCAATTCTGCCCCCAAAACGGAATCTGTGCACAGACAGACAGAGAGACGCACGTTTCAACGGTGTTTGCACCAAGCGCACGGCCACGCGCCGGGCCAAATACACAGGATTGCAAAACAAAAATCTTTTGTTTCCAAACTCATCCTAATGCGAACATGCCCGAGAAATACAGCCAGCAATTTGGTCATGCACTGACATGACTCGTTCCTCACGCAAGAAACTGTTGATGATGGTGCGAAATGCTAGTTTCGGAATCAATCATTTCCATAAAGAGTGGCGTTCCCTGGCTCCATTTTGCGGGTTGATTCGGCTTCAATTCAACTTCAGGAACAGGTCAGAAGGACTCAGATGGAAATGAGTGGAACACCGCACAAGGCTTCGTGTACCATCGCCTGAGTAACCAAACACTCTGTTCTCACGCACGATTTCAAACAAGCCATTGCATTAGCTAAATGTACGTCAGGGAAAAACCTGAGGTGTTTTTCTGTGCAAAGGGACGTTTTTCTGTGCAGAGGGATGAGAAAGCTGACAAGTTTAATCCCTCACCTTGGTCAACATCATTTGAAAGTGGTCATGATGTGCCGATGAGCAAATAATGACTTCGTGGACAATGTGTGCCAATTAACAGGCAGATGTTCTGGCAGCATGCAGTCAATCCGGAGAATTTGAGTGTTTGTACTTTGTACGCAACAACATCGAGTCACCTGTCGTTTTTAAAATTTGAACCAGAGGCGTTTTCAGACTCTTGACGTTCCAGGACACGGCAGATTCTATAACTCAACCCAAAGAATCGATGGTCCATTTCACGTTCTCGTCAGAAGACACATGTGTGCGTCCACTTCTGCCATGTTGCATAAAGATGCCACTGCATGTACAAGAAACTGAGACAAACACGACCTGAGCGCGTCTGAAGGACAACACTCAAAAGTTGAGCTCCGCGTTCGCTCTTTCCTTCTTTGCCCGACACCAGCAACACGAATTCCATTCTAAAGGAGTGATACTGACTCTTTGGGAAAACTTTCGAAGATGTACCGAAACTAATGTGCCCTGCAGACGGAGAGAAGGGAGGCGAGATTGATTTTTGTCTCCCTGCCGCTTCTGTTCAAACAGAAGGGCAATTACACTGCGCTGAAGTCTCGGAAAGCAACCAAAGAAACAACCTGGAGCAAACCTGACAAAGGCCCAGGTCCGTTCCTCCATGTAGCATTCTTATACATGCCAGGACTGGCTGTCTGGGACAAGCAAGCACCGTTTCAGATGAACCCGGCTCTTTGAGCTCACTGCAAACAAATGGCTTTCGGAATGGTTCGTGGGCATTGGAACAAGAAACGAGAGCTTGGAACATGACCACTATACACTGAAAATATTCAACTTTTCAGTTGTGGTCTGGAGAAGGGGTAATCGCCGGTTCCAAGGCAATGATCCTTTTTGACGTGATCATCCTCTGATCACAATTTCGTGGTGGTGCGTGGGCGTCAGTAATTGCTACTGCGATAACCTGCGACACCCGAGCGCGCCACCAGAAAACTGCGTGCAGAACCAAATGTGGAGCGCCAGGCAATTGCAGGGTACAAAAGGTCCTGTTTGCCTCCGATAATAAAAAAAAAGTTGTTCTCTCTGACCAGTGGTGATTTCTGGGCTTGGTGTCACGACGCAAACACATCAACCACGACAAAACCACCCACCAAACCCCACACGAGGAGCAACGACCTCACATGCAGCAAACTTCGTGCACCTCCTCGCGGTGCGCGATCAGGCAAGTCAGTTTCCGTCACGTCTTCCGATTCAGCACCAAACATGGGCAAACTGCAAGTGACGTAACAGGCATCAAAAAGTCACAACTGACCCTCTCCCGCAGTGGTGACTTCGAATGTTCACAAATTCGACCTGGTTCGACTCAAATGTTCGTGCGCCACAAAAAAAATCAAAGTTGTATTGACAATGACAACGCCACGATCACAAGATGAGAAAAGTCCACCACCGTCGAAAGCGCAATGTGGCTGGCGCGAAAACGGAACGAGTGGGATGCACCGAATCCCTGAAATGACCGAAGGCCGCCGAGTCGCGACTTGGCATGGCGCAGAGCAATCTCTGACAGCAATTTCATCCGCTGCAGAAACGTCTCGTTCGCTGGTTAAAAGGGGTCACATTTCCGTGGTGCGAGTGTCACTGTAATTGCCCCGTTTCTTTTTCGCTGGTCTGAAGAGTTACAAGCGGAATATGAATACGTCCCACTGCATGGTTTTCATGCGCCATGCATGTCAGTATTTCTGTTCAAACGCACGGACAATCCGAGGGTTGACTGACAGGTCCGGTTTCCCGTCCATCGGGGATGACAAAGAGTAGTTTCTACTCACACGTTGCTTGAATCTTCCTTCAGTAAATGATGTACTACAGAATGAAAGAGTGCGCAGAATAAGTTTCATCTTCAAAGGTTGAATGATGATTGGTGAAACAGTTGCATGGCGAAAACAAGCGGGACATCTGAAAGCATCACATCTCGATCGGCAACAGTGTCTTCTACGCGACTTCTGTGTTTCCGTTGAAACACACGTGTTGAAACACGTTGAAACACGTGTTGAAGCACATGGACAATCCGCAGGTCAACAGGCATTTTGAAGAAGGCTTAGGGTTCTCATCCACCTCCGTCTGTCACAAAGCTCATTTTGCTGATTAATTCTCCAAGTTTCTGATTCTCCACTCATTCCTAGATGACAGCCTGGATATTGGTCCAGGATGTTTGCTGTCTTTTCTTTGAAAAATTCACCCACGCGTCTCTCCCTCCCTCTTACACACACACACACACACACACGCACGCACTTTTACGAATGTCAATCTTTTCCCCACTCATTCAATTCTTTTTACCCACACATTGCACATGCAGTGACGTCTGTCTTCATACCCGGGGCATCGCTTCAGCAAAGCTCGCCCATCCTCTACAGTTTGTCTTTGACACGCATTTGAAAAGTAGGGAAGAACCAGCTTGGGGAATTGAGAACCGATTTTTGACATCTGGACAAAATTTGGCGACGCAAATTCTTCCCTTTGAAATGGAGGGAATCAATCGCAACTCCATTTTGCCTTCAGCTCCAGTCTTTGGAACGCATGTGAATTGAGAGGGAGAGTATGCATGGAGATATCGAAAACTGATTGCGATGCCCAAGATTTTTGACGATACTGCAGCCGGTATTTCGACAAAGGAAGAAAATTGGAAATTCAATGAAGGCATCCTTGTCATCCGATCAGAAATTACACTCCAACATGAACGGAAAAAGGAACACATACACACAAACACACTCACAGACGCACACCCACGACGAACACGCACTGGTGTACGAGAGTCATCCTGGGATTGACATGGAGCAGTCAACGGGCACAATGTCGTCAGAGGCAATTTTGTTCTCCACCGGAGATTAACTGTCAATTAATCCACAGTTGTCACTCAATTGGTTCGACACTGTTGTACTGCACATTGAAATGACCATTTGACACTGTTGCACTGCACATTAAAATATAACTTGTGCCACAAATCAGTTTTTTGTCGAACAGACAACAGGAGATAAATCAAATCCGAGGCGAAGCCTTAATCTCCAGCTTTCTGTTCATGTCAGGGTTATTGAACGCCAACGAAACAGATACCAATTTTAATGCACGAAAGCCATGACCTTTAATACACAAAACACGAGTGCATTTTGGGAGTGCTTGATATTGTGTATATATTTGTTAAGTTGAGTTTCAATAATCCACATATAACCAGGATTTGTTCTTGAACATTTGTCTGAAGACTATAAAATGTGTTGTTTCTTTCCTTCATTTTGTTCATGCCTCATTAACTTTTGGATTTCTCTTGTTCATGCCTCATTAACTTTTGTCAGTCTTCAACAAGCATTCATTACAAAATAGCAATGGGTCTCGAGAACAATGGTTGTGGCGTTCAAGAACAAATCCATGTGTTATATTTAAACATAATGCTGCTCATTTAACCTTCTCAAACGACAGAGATGATACTGCCTGGCGATGTCACGAGCCAACATGCTGAAATTCAAGCGAACTACAGCCACAGCGAAAGGCTGAGAATGGAGAATGACAAGAAGGCGGTGCCCAGAAAGCGCGCGGTTCTACGCGGTTGGCGGAAAGGTCCCACGTGGGAACTCCACCCCCCCATCCCACCCGGCCAAGAACGCAGGCACCACGTGCATTTAGATGACACCAATCGCGCGGAATGACTCCGAATGAGAAATCCGTGCGCTTGAACACCACACGTAAAAATTTGAAGCAAGCTTTTTTCATGTGGAAAATGGCTGTTGCTTTGCTGGTCCTTGGCAGTTTAAAAGAAAACACCCCGGCTTTTGTAAACCGCGCGTCACTGGAGACCATCAACAGGAAACGGAACACCCGTTGAACAAACATTCATCATTTATTTTGGCGACGTTCACGCGCAAGAAGATGCGAACTTTGATCAAAGAAAATGTGGTTCGTTTTTTCCACCTTGGGGCCCAGAAGATTTGTCAACTTTGGTCTTGGCGTTCTTTTCTCTCCAGTTTTTAGGTGATTTGAGGTGGGTTGCACGATTTGAGCCAAATCGGTGTGAGCCAAATCGAAGCACCTATAGGCAGTATCTTCCAAAAGTATGTTAGCAGCAGTTTCATGGTCAAGATGAGAATTGATTTAGGACCTTTTGGGCTCTTTT
>JAAUXT010119752.1_pt1 | contig 16801 bp, 14 predicted proteins | sample 7278171 | NCBI WGS metagenome assembly JAAUXT01 (sample SAMN14350112, study PRJNA611818) | marine sediment metagenome | isolation source: surface marine sediment (1.8m) | place: French Polynesia: Moorea | collected 2018-08 | reverse complement strand
GTCTGAGCTCTGTGAGGAGGGCGTGTTCGATTCAGCACTGCAACAGGCTCAAAACTCTCAGCTGTGTGAGGATGGGCGTGTTCGATTCAGTACTGCGAAGGGCTCAGAGTTGAGCGGGTCAGAGACGTACTGACCACACGATGTTGGGCGTGTTCGATTTCGCCTCACACATCAACGTCTTGGTCGCGTCGTGCTCATGCGCAGAAGACGTCATTTCCATTCTTGCTGTGAGTCTCAGAAATTCACTGACAGCAGCGTGATCTCCCGATGACGTCGACGGGGATTAACAGGATTATCGGATCAGGAATAATCTCCCGTTGGATGGAAGGCGGCGGCAGTTGCTCCGCGATAGTGTAACATCGACTCAACCGATGCCGAGTGAAGCGAGTTCGAATTCTGGACCAACAAGAAGAGCAGCGATAGGGAGTTTTAACATTCATCCGTCCGCGTCTTCCGTCTTGCGTGGACCCTGGACAGACGTCACTGCAGAGAGAACGTTGGATTGGTGGATGATACAAAACACGTGCAATGTTTGTCTGGGTCTGTTCCTGTAGCTTTCCCCCCACATGGTCATCACACATTGAACCTCGTTGTTCGCATTGACGGGCCACGCTACGTCATCCACGTGAGACGCACGAAGGACCGGACGCTTCTGCTAAACCTCTCTGACAGTTTTCCCTGCACTTCCCTTCTCCTCAGATTTCATCTCTGAAAAGCTCGCACCGTGTTGTCGTGCTGTTAGACAAGGTTTCTCCATCGCCTGTGCTGGCAGGGCTGGATGTCGCGCACTGACGTGGGGGGGGGGGGGCTGCGCCTTGGATTGAAAGACACAAAACCTGTTTTTGCTGCTGTGGCCCATTTAACCCCCGGGTTGGCTTGATTCGAAACGTGTTGCGTGGCGCATCCAGACGGGTTTGAAACGTCACAGCACCTTGAGGTTGAACAGGGATCTCCTCCAGACACCCTCAATCCAGCACAAAAATGACCGTCAAATCCAGTGTGAGACCTCCCGCCTCAGGGTGCGGGCACACTGAATGTTGCGTCGTGCTGCCCCGTCGTGCTGTGCCGTCGCCCCATTGGGTTGCCCCAACCGCTCCTGGAGCGGTGGGGTGACGCAACAGCAGCCTCCATACAAACCCAATGGGGTGACGCCACAGCACGACGGGGCAGCACGTTGGTTGCTGCGTCGCTGGGAGTGTGTTCCCAGCCTTATTCCCAGTGACACTGGCCTGAGCCTGCGCCTCTTGACTCAAGCAGAACTGGATCCCCGATCCACTGTGAACCAGGCCCCACAAAAGCCCCGCAAATGAGCAAACTCCGTCTGCAGCTGGTTTTGTTCCCGTACTGAATGGCCCGCGACGCGGCTCCTTTGAATTCCCAGACACTGACAGCTGCAGTCAGTGCAGGGGAGGAGTCAAGGGTGGGGTGGGGGCAGGGGAGGAGTCAAGGGTGGGTGGGGGCAGGGGGGAGTCAAGGGTGGGTGGGGGGCAGGGTGGTGGAGCCGAGGAATGGAATGGGGAGACACCTCAAAAATTTCTGACACGTGCCTCCTCATTTCAACGAGTTCACACATTGATATCTATCAGTTGACACTGCCACTCAGATATTGTTCACCCCATGTCAAGACCTGAAATGAGGAGGCACGTGCCTGGCCATTTCACCCCGGAACTAAAATGGTCAAACACCCGTGCCTCCTCAAAGGGGTGTCTGGCCATTCCCTCACACCGAGAAACCAGAGGCATTCTGGGAACCACGGGTCGACCAGGGGGAAATCAGGGTTCGGTCCTGGGATCCAGTAGGACCCAGGACAGGGCCAGGACACAGGAGCAGAACCCTGGGGAGAACCACAGGCAGACCCAGGAGTGGCAGAGACTGGCAGAACAGACATTGATCTTTGGTGTCTGGGTGCGGGTGAGTCCTTTGATCCCTTCCGAACATTTGCTCCGTGGCACCACAGTGAATAACACCACGTCTTTTCCTCTCACACGCCATGCACCCAGCAACAAGAATGTGGAGCGGGCATGGCCTGCATGGCCTGTTCTCAACAGAAAAACACACACCGGGAAACCCCGACCGCAGAACTCCAGCTGTGTCTCACGGTCAGCAGTCGCTGTCTGTCTGGAATTGCCTGGTGGTTCAGGGGGGGGGGGGGTCAATGTCGTTTCATGTGGTTTCAAAGTGTGTCTGTTTTTTCAATGCTGGACACGCACCTGATACCGAACCACAACAAACGCTGCATCCAAGCTGTATCCGGACCAAAATAAGTTGTTTTGCTTTCCAAAACTGCTTAATCGTCCAGCTGCCTAATCTGCTCCGTCTGCGCCGCTTGGCTTCCTTTCCTGGCACGGCCATGTTTTTCTCAACTCGAAACGCAAATGAACCATCACTCACCGCGCTGGAAAAACAACAACGCATTAAGGGGGGGGGGCGCCGGGAGGATTGAGGAGAATCGTGTGTGGACGGGAGCGAATTGGGCCCAACTTCAATTCACGTACTGTGGAAATGAATTCCTGCAGATCTGGAGTCGCGTGGTGGATTCAGGGTGTGGAGGTGTGTCGCGATGGATCCAGGGTGTGGAGGTATGTCGTGGTGGGTGCAGGGTGTGGAGGCGTGTCATGGTGGGTGCAGGGTGTGGAGGCATGTCGTGGTGGGTGCAGGGTGTGGAGGCATGTCGTGGTGGGTGCAGGGTGTGGAGGCATGTCGTGGTGGGTGCAGGGTGTGGAGGCGTGTCGTGTGTCCAGTGGGCTCACGTTTGTGGATTCAGCACTGTGTGGTGAAAAAGAGAGTCGTTGGAGGGTAGGTGCCCCATTCTGGACCCAGAAGGTGTGTTGCACTTTGTGAAATAGGGAGAAGAAACCAAATTGAGAGGTGTTAGGGACAACACAAAAGCCCCGAACATCCACCGACCCACCTCAAGAAATGTTTTCACACCTCTAAATTTTGGGGTCAGTTTTGGAGGGGTCCAACAACCTTGGTCTTCCTTCTCCGATATGTAACACTCAACGAAGCACAACGGAGCCTTTCAGATTTTCGGGGTTGAGGCTGAGCCCCCCCCCCTTGCCAGATCCGCCCGAAAGAGTTGGACTGCTTGGCATCTGACGGTATTGAACGAGAGTCGAATCGAAGCACGACCCTTGATCATCAGTCATCTGACATCAACAGAGCAGTCGTACTGAGGGAGAGGGAGGGAGGTACGGGCCCACTGGGTCCTGCCTGACTCAAGCACTCCTTTTTCCGATTGAAATCAGTTCAAATTCGCGCTTTGTACGTGAGCCAAACGTCAACCGGATCTGTTCGGCTCAGCCGAAAAATAAAAGGCAGTTTCAGTGGGACATGACCGTGTGTGTCAATGGTCGATGCAAGTACAGCACTTGTAGACCCGACTACAAATGCCTCACTCGTCAAATGTTTTGCAGAAGGTTGAGACAGCCACACCCCAGGTTCTCAATTTGGGTCGATTCCAACCAAAGTGACTCACAAATTTGTCTTGGGAAAAATCAATCCAAACTGTTTGAACTTGGAGACCAAAACACTTGTCATGCAGAAAAAGCCGCCCCAGAATTCAAACACACAAAACAATGACTCCTTTGGAAAACTTCAAACAAAAACGAAGTGGTTTCATCTTGTTTTGTGCAACCACTCAACCAGAGAAAGTGCTTCGTCAAACACCCACCAAGATTCCCCCTTGTCCACGTTCCTGGCCTTTCGTGTTTGGAAGCTGACTCGTTCAGGCCCATTCAATAGGGGGGATTGTGCAACGACGATTCGCTGAACACCGTGTCAATGCTGACATCGGGTAGTGTGTGGTGATTGGCCAGTGTCATGGAAACCGCGCACAACGTCATCAATTTGCTCAACGTTGACGTTGGCGTTGGCGCGACGTGCGCCTCAGGGTGCAGACACACTCAAGAGCGACGCGCTGTCGCATCGTGCTGTTGCGTTGCCTCATTGGGTCAGCATTGGGCTGCTTTTGTATTGCCCCTCCTGCTCCCAGAGCAGTTGGGTGATGCAAAAGCAGCCCAATGCTGACCCAATGGGGCGATGGGCGGTCGCGTCGCTGGTTGCGTCGCTGCTGCCACGTCGCCGGGAGTGTTCTCCCAGCCTCAACGCCGAGCGTGATCTCCCTGCTGCGGGCGCTCCCGGTGTGAAGAGGCCCGGCCCACGGCCCTCAATCTGCAGATCTAATTATCCCCCGGACTCCGAATTGCCTCCTTCTGTCTTAACGGAGAATTTGGTGCCGATTAACATTTCATGAATCTTGCGCCCTGCAGTTCTCACTGCTGCAGCAGTGGGGATTGAAATCTGTAGTTCTCACTTCTGTTGCAGTGGGGATTGAAATCCTGCAGCCGCAGAAGCCGCAGGAGGCAGAAAGGGATTCAGAATTTCAGATTGGAATGGGGGAGAAAAGACAAGCACTTGTTGGGAAGGAAGAAATGGAAAGGCAGAAAGAGAGAGGACGAAGAGAGAGAGAGAAGAGAGAGAGAGAGAGAGAGAGAGAGAGAGAGCAATAATACAGAGAAGGGAAGAGAAGGAGGGAAGGAAAGAAGGAAGGAAGGAAGGAAGGAAGTGACGAAAGACAGACAGACAGACAGACAGACAGACAGACAGACCCCGCGCCCTGAGATTTGAGGCCGCGCGGACTGCAATGAAATCCTCTCGGTTCACGTCGCAAAGCCGGAGGCACCAGTGGGCGAGGCGGATCTGGGTTGGGCGGGGTGGGAGTGGGTTGGGCGGGGCGGAAGTGGGTTGGGCGGGGCGGATCTGGGTTGGGCGAGTGTGAATTTGCCAGGGGCGGTGGGTGGATCTGCGGGAACTGCTGAGCCACAGGGGACAACCTCGCATTTGGGCCAGAGGTCGGGTGCAGTTCCAACTTGAAAATGTTGATGTTTCTTGGAACAGGTGCAATGAAATGCACAGACTGGAGACGCCAGGCCCTGAGCGCTCCCGTCCCGGTATCCGCCACGAGATGGGAGGACGGACTCACCCTGCGCTTGGCCCGGGCGGCGGCTCTGTGATGTCGAGACCCGGGGGCGGGTCACAGTCGATCCGCCGTGCGTCACGACGTGACGCTGCGTCACGTGCGTCACGCGTCGCGTCTCTGCAGTTCCACGTGAGGACGTCGTCACCTGCGACTAAACAAAACTGAAGAACTTGCACCTGATAGTGCAGCATCTTGTGGGTAATTTTTCTGGGGTCCTGGACCAGAGGCCACAGTTTGTGGGCTCCTCAGATTCGGTCTTTCAGAACGAAGACGAAGCTGGTCTTGTTCCATCTTCCCCAGAAGGAACTTTTGAGTACAGCACGCTCAGTGTGATAATGGCGAGTTTTAGCAAACAACCCGCAACCTGGAAACGCAAACGCAGCTTTTGACCATCACAAGATGCCAAAAGTGACGTTTGCGTTTGCGTTTCCAGTGTTGCGGGTTGTTTGCTCAAACTGCCTATTGGCCAGGGTCCTTGTTCCTGTATTCATTGGCTGCGTTGCACCCACGCGTGCTGCCTTGAAGACAATGATGCAACGCAGAACGCGTGAGGTGCGCCCCGGCCCCACGCTTTGTCCCCAGGACCTCCCTGGTCGATGCATTACACGCTTCATTGAGTGAAGCCATCGCGGAGCGCGGCCGTTCCGACCTCACAGTTTTGATGCCTTTTTTATTGGAGCCGTTCTGCGTTCCCAGAACATCGATGGATGCCTCTGTCTTTTGTCTCCGAGATTTTCATACTTTGGTTCAATTGCCCCTTTGACCCCTCCTCACCCCCGCCCGCCATGACCAAAATGTATCACCCCCCCCCCTCATGCACCGTCGTTGTGCCGCTGGTGGTCGTGAAGTTACGCAAAGTCCCCAAAGGGCTCCCCAGGCTCTGGACTCTGCTCTGGACTCTGCTGTGGATTCTGAAACAAGAAGCAGTGCTCAAGGCATCTGCGGATGCGAAGTCCCTTGAATCTCTTTGCTGTGGTACTGTGGAAAGGTAGAAATGAAAAATGGAGAGAGAAATAGAGAAATAGGAGAGATATAGAAGAGAAGGAGAGAATATTATCTTGGGCAGAAGAGGGGTTAGCTGCAGGGGTTTGGCCATGAGGGTGACTTGGGGAGCCCTGGGTGACACGGGGCGAGATAGGGGAGGGAATGAAGCAGGACATCAGGTCCGCCTTGCCTATGGTGAACTAACACATGGTTTTCTTTTGCTGGACTTCGCACAACAACGATTCTGAAACGAGGACATCAAGCACCACGTGACTTGGGGTCGGGGGTTCCAGGTCACGTGGCTACGTCTGGATCAGCTGAAGATTTCCCCTGCCAAAGAAACGCAGCGCCTCCACACTGACAGCCGTGCCGTTTCTCTGACTGGGCCCACATCCCACAATAGATGGGTTTGTGGATACTGAGGGCTGGTTCACAGCGTACGCGTCGTACGTCACCGTGCAAGATAGGAGCAAGCGAGAGGGACGCCACGCAAGACGCAGTCCCGACTTTGAAATGCCTTGTTTTGACTTAGGCGACGCGCGTCACAATTTGTCAGGAATTTTCTGCACCGTATTTTGACGTCCTCCATTGGGTCCCAGGTGGAATTTGATGCAGACGTCAGCGTCAAGTTTTTTGACGCTGCGGGCGACAAAGGGAACCCCCCACACGTGACGTGCCACAGCATCGCGTGCTCGACACAACGCGTGACGCACCCCACGTGAACCCGGCCTGCACCGGGTCTCAACACGTCCGATTCGGAGCTCCGATCTGCAAAGAAACGGCGGGCGTGATGAAGAGGGGGATTTGACGTGGGGCGAGTGTTTCCGGTCCCTGCCGCCGCCGCCGCCGCCGCCGCCGCCGCCGCTGCAGGCCCGGGGCACACTGAAGGCGTTGGTTGCCCTAAGTGAATGCTGTGTGGCTGTTGTGACCAGTTGTACATTCTACGCGTTGTGGTTCTGTCTGCCCACAATGTACAAGCGTCTTGTGTGATGATTGGGGGTTTTCACAATGGGTGACGCGCGGTCGTTTTTATTTGGGGGGGGGGCTGACGACAAAATTTGCACCATTGGGTTCAATGATAAATTTTGACGCCGACGTCAAAAAAGGCCCGGGTATTACCAATGTGAAAACCCTGATTCTGTGGTCTGATGGACGCAAGCGATGACGCAACGCATCAACGCAGCGCCAACTGACCTGGATGAGGACACAACACCAAACGCACCCAGTGCAAATCCTCCCCATACACAGCAACTGGTGAGACCCTGAGCTTTCCTTGCCTGCAGTGATCTGTCAAGATCTACGTATACATCCAACAACTCAATGCGTGCTGCGTCACATGGTCATCCCGTCGGGCATCAACGTATACCGGTGGAACGAAATGGAAAGACACCCCAAAATTTAACTTGGGGTGAAGGCTGTGATGCTCTCGCTGTGGGCTCCTACTCCTGCTCCCCTCAGCTCTGGACCCATCACCTCGTGCCTCCTCATTTCAACTCATACACATGATATCAGTTGACACAGGTACTTGGAGGCTCAATGTGTATCTGGCTATTTCAGGTGAGAATTGAAATGAGGAGGTACGAGGCAAAGAGCACCTGCCACCAGACCTCCCTGATCTTCTGCATGGGGCCCCGTGCTTCCTGATTTTGGATGTCTGGCTATTTCGTAACACCGGGTCACAAGGCGGGACGCATCCCGCGTGACCCAGCCCTGACTGCGGCCCCGGCCCCAGCACGAGGGCTGGGGGCCCTGGATCAGTGGGTGGGTGATCCGTTACTTTGATAGAGAGTCCCCGTCCATTGCCTGACAGGTCCGGCCTTCGTGAAACAGGGCTCGCTACTCAAGGGGCGACCCGCCGGGCGGATCCTACAGCAGGGCTGGGGACTGGGCTCTGAAGCGTCTTGATTCGCACTGTCACAAACTGCGCACACGCACCAGGTACGAAGTGGAGTGTTGAGTGTTGTTGAGTTGAGTTGTGTGTGAGGTTTAGCACACTGTGCAACGTCAGACTTACGCTCAGTAGCTCAGTAGCGAGGTTTAGCACGTTGAGCACTTGCAATGGATCAGTGCTCAGTGGGGAGGTTCAGCACGCAGTGCTGCAGTAGATCCGTGCTTGGTAGGGTCAGTGGGGAGGTTTAGCACACGGTGCTGTGACAGATTTATGCTCAGTAGAGAGGTTTAGCACGCGGTGCTGCGGCGAATCTTCGTAGTCCGTGGTGAACTTTTTTCCGTGTGACAGAACCATGCCAACGGAGACAGAGTCCACGTAAAACCATTTTTGCGTGCTGCGAACCCGGCTTCACGCACCACGCACGCGTCACTCCCAAGTCCACCAGGTGGGGCTGGGCCTTGTGAGCACACTCCGCCCCTGCCCCATCACAAGGCTGACCCCGGAGCACGAATATTACACCGTGGGACGACACGTCCATCAGAGCCGTCAGTAATCCCGCCCTCGCGCTGCATCATGGGACGGACGCGGAGCCTCGATGTGGGCGGGTCCCCCGAGAAACACGCGTCAACAGTCGTCTTCAGCCTTCATGATGGGTTCCAGGGGCGGGGTCAGGAATGGTGGTTTTCATATTGGGGTGACGCGCGGTCGTGTTTTTTTTTTGGGGGGGGGGGTGTCGTAAAAAAATACACCAATTGGGTTAAATTTTGACGCCGACGTCAAGAAAACGACCTCGCGTCACCGATGTGATAACCGCTTATGAGATCAGGGGGTTTTGTTTACATTTTCATTGGGAATCGTTTTGCACCTGCATTGCCAAGTTGCTCGGGTGTTGGTTGGGGTGGGGTGTGTTCTGTTTCACCTGGATCCGGTCAGGATGGAAAGAACACGAGAAGATTTATCCCACCTGGGTTTGATTTCCAACACGACAGGCACAACATTTTCAAATGTGTGCGCGACAGTGGTTCCTCTGCAGTTGCTTCTGCCTCGATCCTGGATCTGCCGTAGAATTTGAACTTCTCGTGCAAGACAATATTTCAAATATTCATAATCCAATCAGAGATGAAGGAGCAGCTGCCAACAAGAACTTCGCTTGAAGAGCCGGTTCTCTTCTCGACACATCGATCCAGACCGAAACTTTTCTGCAGTGCGAACCGCTTGACTCAGGCCTCAATCACACTCTGTGTGTGTGTGTGTGTGTGTGTGTGTTGTGTGTGCGCGTGTGTGTGCGTGTGTGTACGTGTGTGCAGTGTGCGTGTGTGCATGTGTGTGCGTGAGTGTGCGTGTGTATGTGTGTGAGTGTGTGTGAATGTGTGTGCGCACGCGCTGATTTGAGCCTCTTGCACCCAGGACGCACGACGCACTACGTCCCTGCACAAGACGCTGCGTCGTTGTTCATACAAGACTCGTTTTGTGCAGTATCAGTACGTGTTTTCGGAGAAGTCGTGGGGCGCCGTGTCGTACCAGATGCTCCTTGAAGTGCATCGTTGGATGAACCAATTCGTACTGTGTACGTATGGCAAAGCGACCATGACGATTTCGCTGGCTTGTGACAAAAGTCCGCTGTGTCCATTGCCCCATATCGAGGACGCTGCGCGTGACGCACCCAGCGCGCCAGGCTGCAGACGCTGGGGATATACAAGTGACTCCTGTAGATTCTGCTGCACGGTCGCCGCGCCCGTCCGAGGCGTCTAGCGCGGAGACAAATCTCCCATTCCGCAATCCCGTGTCACACTGGTTGCGGTGCAACCTGCGTCTGCGCACAAATCACTGGGGTCTATTTGCCCTCAATGACGCTGGGACCACGTGTTCACACGGTGGCGCCACGTGCGGCGCATCCATGCAGTGGTGAGTTTCAGCACCACGTTCCACAGCCACAAAACATACACATGAAACACGTAGCTCTCAGGTCCAACTCCCCTCTTCTAGAACGGTTCACAGAAAAATTCTCACTATTTTCAAAATCTAACCAGTTAGGTTTATAAGCCCTTTGAAACTTTGTACCTAAGGGAAATGGAAAACTTCCTAATGTTTCTGAGTCATGAATGTAATTCAAAATTGATTGTGGACTCTTCTAGAACAGGGGAGTTGCATCTGACAGCTACGTACGTGTTACACCTGCGGAGCACTTTGCTGAAACTCTCAACTGCGAACGTGAACTCAGCGACGCAACGCGTGCAGTGCGCAATAACCCGACCCTCGTTACGCCGGCGTTTGTTACGGGACGCGTGACGTCACGTGACAGCGATCGGCGCCATGATGGATGCGCGCGCTACGCCTGCGCTGATTGCGTGGCCCTCGTCTAATTACTGAGGGACGCCATTACTGCCGGGGACGCGCGGGCCCGCTTCACGCTGCGTGCGTCTCGGGCGTCAACGCGTGCCACGTCGCTGGAGCGTGGTCCGTGCGCCATGCACGATGCGTTGCTGCGTCAGGGTGCGGGCACACTGAAGCCCAACGCATCGTTGCGTCGTGCTGTGGCATCATGCTGTTGCATCACCCCATTGGGTCAGCATTGGGCTGTTGTTGGATCACCTCAACCACTCCCAGAGCAGTTGGGTTGATGCAACAGCGATCTCCATACGAACCCAATAGAGTGACACCACAGCACGACGGGGCAGCACGACGCTGGTTGCTGCATCGCTGAGAGTACGTTCCCAGCCTCAAAGGGCGCTGTGTGTTGCTGGTCCAGGTTCACGTGTTGCCTCATCAGTTGCACGTCAGTGGTCAAGGTTCATTTGCACAGGGCGTGTCGTGCCTTACGTCCCTGAACACGTCCATTGGCGCTGTGAATTTTGGATGCGCCATGCGTTGCGCCCCCATGCAGTCCTCGTTCCTCACGACCCACCACGGCCCTGGTACCGCCGCGTGTGCCTGGAATCCTCAGCGATCGCGGCGGAGAACCACGATGGTACCGGAAGTGACGGGGCGGAAGCGGGCTTTGTTCCGGGGCCGTGCGGCCCTTCGCTTTCGCGTACTCCGGGGCGGGTGACGGGCGCCGTGCACTGCGCACCAAGTAACAAACCTCTGGATCAGGGGTGGATCCAGGGGACTGAAACCCTCGTGCTCCCCTCAGGAAGGTGTAACCTGCTGCCAAACCTCCACCGTACCCACCCGCGTACAAGACACACCGTTTTGTCCTGAAATTGATCACCAAAACCAGGGGTGCGTCAAAAACATGGGTATGAAATTTTTGTTTCAATGTGATCCCATACTGGAAAATCAAGGCAAAAGTTGGGGTGCGTCTTACACTTGGGTGCGACTTACTTTCAGGAGTGAATAAGGTATATTAGGACACAACGCGGGACGCACTCCACGTGTGAAGGATGTGAGGCCGGACCGGGTCTGGTGTTGACGTGCTGGTTCAGGTTCTTTTGCTCATTTCCCGAAGCGCGATTGGATGCGTCGAGTTGAGGCGTCCAGGAAATTGACGTCAAATAGACGTCTCGTTCGAGCCCGGTAACCCGGGCGACCCCAGAGGCTGGAAATTGTATTCTGGGATATTATGCGCAGGTAACGTGTGTGAATGAGCTGTTACTGTGTCTCCAGGGCTGGGGGTTGTCGTTGTTGAAAAGTAGCTGTTCATTTGACGTCATGTGACGGCAGTACGCGATGTGTGGACGTGATGTGATGTCTTGACGTGTTGCGACGTCACCGACGTCACGTCACACACCCACTGACCCTGAGCTGCACGACTGAAGGTGTTTCCTCGTCGCATGACGTTCAACATAGCAGCACAGGTTCCCTCACACAGGTTTAACTCTCAACATCTGGCAAAAACTTTTGCTTCCAGCAAAAGAAAACCAGACTTGATCCCCAAATCAATTAAAAATCAGAATCAACAAGACCGCTCCCGCGGTAAATTTCCCGCGCGGTTCCCCGGTTCTTTCGTCCCACAGGACGCTGCGTCCCATTCTTCTGCCCGGCACCCGGCGCGGAAAGCGGGGCCCCGGCAGACTGCGAGTCTACGTACAGTAATTACATTAATTAATGTCGGCATCAGATGCACGTCAATCAGGAGTGGCAGCTCGGTCCCCGTGCTGCGCCGCGTTCCTCTGGAAACTGGTGACAATGATCTGCAGCCAGATGGGAGGGAGCGAGCGAGGCCCTCTCTCTCTCTCGCGAAGTTTGACGTGGGCGCAGTTCTAACGGGTGCAGGTTTTGGTGAACTCAACAGGGAAGTTTGAGCAGAGACTTTTTTGTGGCCACCGCAGATGAACGTCAACAGAGACAAGGCAGAATTTTACGTGTACGTGAGTCAGGACAAGGCGAGAAGATTCCACTCGTCTGAGCCACTGGGTCCGAAGCACATTTGCGGGAGTTCTTGTTCCCAGGGCCTCCTGGGCTCCGCGTCCACACGTCAGCGTCTCGCTGTCTCCCTCTGGTGGTCGAACTCACCCAGAAATCCTTGATCCCTGGTTTCTCCCTGCATCTCAGCCAACACGTAAATCTGTCGCTGTTGACGTCAAGGTGCTGCGTCATCGCGTGTATGGCGACGCCCACCGACCGGCACGAACGACAACGTAACAGCGAGGTTCGGCAAATTTTGCTGAGCGTACGCGTGTGCATAGATATGTTTTTGGTCATCATATTATTCAAGAAAAATACTGACCAACAATGAAAAGAACATTTCCTATTGCTCTCAAATGATGTTCATAACAAGGGAAAATATTGTTGCTTTCTGACAAAAGGAAGATGTTGAAAATTTTGACTTTACTTGCTACGTTTTGGTCAGGTGTAGAAAGTCTGGTTCCCACGTTATTGCTGTGCGTAGCACCTCTTTTGACGTTGGATTTGCCATTGCACGTGTACGCTTGCAAAGTCGCCGAACCTCCCTGATGCACGACGCGTACTGTGTGAGGCCAGCCACTGCAGTGCTCACCAACTTGCGCGCAGTGCCCATGGCAGAGCTCTGTGCAAAAACGCAACACCCTCTTGTATAGCGATGCAGAGCCTACTGTATTGACTTGCGCAAAAACGCTGGCAGTTCTTTTCCATGCTCCCCGTCCGTACAAAAACACCTCACCACATCTGCAAGAATTCAGTGGTGACGGGGATCTTCAGTTTGACGCCTGTTTCACGCTGGATACGTCACGCGTTGCACGCCAGTGCAAGTCAATGAGCGCTTCGTCGTTTCTTGAGGCCAGTGACCTGCGCATGCGCATGCGCAGCGCGTGACGCACGTAGCGTGAGGCGTGCCTGGAGGGAGGTGGTGGGGAATCCAGGGAACGTGATATCGCTTTATTGACTCGTCGGCTACAGAGGAGAATTGATTTCCCCCGCAGACCCGGGTTCAGCTCCCACCTCACAGGGAAGGCCGCGTGCGCACTGCGCGCGTCACGCGCTGCACGTCACGCACGTCACGCGCTGCACGTCACGCACGTCACGAGCTGCACGTCACGCACGTCACGAGCTGCACATCACGCGTCATGCGCTGCACGTCACGCACATCATGCGTTGCACGTCACGCACGTCACGCGTTGCACGTCGCACCACACACGTGTGCGTTGCACGTCGCACTGCATGCATCACGCATTGGACGCACGTCACACGTTGCATGTCCCGATGCACGCGTCACGTGTTGCACGTCAAAGTCAATGGGCAATGTATACCAGGGCGCAACGACGCAGCGCTCAGGGACAAGAACGTGGAGTACCCATTGACGTAGTTTCCAGGGAAGCACCGCATTGCGCGAAGCTGGCCAGTATCAATAGGGCGGCATGCCCAAATAGATCTACGCAGCCTCCTTTGACTTGCATAACGGCGTAACGCGTGACGCATTCTGCGTGAAGCACGCTTCAAATACCCTTTTGCATTGAAGGGAAAATTGACCCTCTCGAGCGTGTTCACACTGGAAGCGTCACGCGTCCCTTGTTCAGCTATCAAACACAACGAGTGCGACACAAAGTCCTTTGCAAAGACGCATCACACGACATATCCAGCTTGCTTCACACTGAATGCGTCGTGCATTGCGTCTTTGCACACGTCAGTCCATGGGCACTGCACCCGTGTCAGTCAATACGAGCGTTGCGTCTCTGTGCATGCAACCGATGGACACTGTGCTTCTGCATGGCAAAAGTGTCAGGTGTTGTGTGCTAATGGATGCTGTGTCCTTGGAAAGTTTCTGAGTGATGAGTTCCAGGCTTTGAGGTCAACCATTGTTGTGTGAGTGTGGGTCCGGGTGTTGGTGGAAGCGACCTCGATTCATCTCCACGATGCTGCTGCAGAGAAACACACCTCACACAAGCAAGCCAAAGCCGAAAAGAGTTCTCTATCCCAAGATTATTTCATCATCTCTCCACAAGGTCCAGAACTCAAGAAACCAAAGCAGCTTCAAGTGCTCACACTACACACGAGTAACGACGCAGGGAAGCTGTCATTCAGCTTCTGGGTCAACCGTCAAAGTTCAAAACACGTGTGTGAAACGCTCACACGTGACACAATCTCATATCTCCGTGCATGCGCACTTCGCTCCTGACCCGTCAGAGGGCGCTGCAGCGGGTACGATGCTGCTGCGTAGATCACCGCGCAAAGTTTTCGTCGTTCATCACCAGGGGGCGCCGCACTGCGCAGTGCCGCCCCGCTCGACGCGCGTCGCCTCGAACGTGAACCCGGCCTGAATCGAGCTCATTGATTTTGCCGAGGCAAACAGAGGTTGGGTGTAAAGTTCTACCTCCAATAAATTGTGCTCCCTGTTCTGTTCCTGGGCTCTGAGATCGGGCGGGGATGATCAATCCTCCCTCAGACGTAGCGCCGCGCAGGTCAGCGCCGCGCTGTGTGCGTCACGCGTTGCGTCAGTGCGAGCCACGCAGTTGGGACTTTGAGTTTCAGCAAACTGCCCCGTAGGCGAAACATGTACACGGAGAACACAGCTTTCAGAAGCAACTCCTTTGTTCCGGAAGAGTCCACAATCAATTTTGAAATTTTTCTTGAGTCAGAAACCAAGAAAAGTTTTGTATTTTCCCCCAAAGTACAAAGCTTCAAAGGGCTCACAAACCCAACTGGTTTGAAAATAGTGTGAACTTTTCTGTGGACCCTTCCAGAAGAGGGGAGTTGCATCTGCAAGTCATGTGTTAGGTGTATGTTTTGTGGCTATGGAACATGGGGCTGAAACACCCCAACACGATGTTCCGTAGACCGTACACGTACACGCAGGAAAAATTGGAAATGTGTACGTTTTGACTCTTCCGAACGTCGTGCTGAAAGTCCCAAGCAGGTGACGACCACGTACGGAAAGCGGGCTGCGCAAGGTCACCGTTGACGGCGTGTGGACCCTCGGGAGTCGGTAGGAACCCGAGTCGTTCCCTCCTCCGGCAACCCACGACCCTGGATCCGCGAAACAGAGAAGCTTTTTCCGAAACCAGAGGTTCAGGGCCAGAAGGATTGCTGCATAGGATTCCCTCCAGTGGGTGTGTCGGAAGGTCTGGTTCACACTGGATGCACCAGGCACGGTGTCGATGGTCACTGAGGTGTATCTGCAAACTTTGGGTGTGCGTGCGTGTGCGTGTGTGTTCTGGAGAAGTCACTATCCAGAGTGAATAGACTGACGCAGGAGTGTGGAGTCTGAGTTCACGCTCAGGACGCGGCCATGCGTTGTGTCCCTGGCCAAGTTCGTGCCCATGGACACAGCGCGAAACCATCTGTTTCCTGTGTGAACGTCAGTGGTAACGCCACCGCTCCCGCCCCGATGTTCACTTCCGGCGTCACAAAGAGAGGGATTCCTCGCCCAAACCCCAAGATTCCGTTGCGTGCCCACTTCAGGCTGGATGCGTCACGTGTTTCGTCCTCATCGGGTGCTGCGTCGGAAGTGATGACGCACCGTTCACGCCTGGGGTGTGAACTCACCCAGATCCTTTCCTCCCTGTTCTTGTCTCCCACGGGCAACATCCATCTTGACCTCAATTTCTTCATCAATTGATGGTTTGATGGCAAAAGGGCCTCTTTCACATGGGACGCGTGATGCGTTGCATCACTCCCAATCCACACCAAGCGCACCCAAGGTCACAGCGCACCAAAATAGGTATCATGCATGCGAAAGGCAAACTACATGGGCAGTGAGTAGTTGTGTTCACACTAACAGTTCCACATGTGACTGTGATTGCAAATGGGTTTCAACCCCATTCGCATGCGGAATGTCGGTGTGTCGTGCGCTGGTGCACGCAGCACTTGTGGATTGGGGGTTAGGAACACACCATGGAACCTGTATCGCACGGGATGTTTATTGAGTCCTGTGCAAGTACCTGTGGCTCAAGTTACGTCACAACGAACTTGCATAGAAATGTGACGTATCCTGTGTGAAACCCATTGACTGCAACAAGCACGCAGCACCTGTAGGATCCGGAGTACAACAGGCTTGAAGGCAGCTTTTCCTGTGCATTTGGGGGGTTTTCACATTGGTGACGCGCGGTCGTTTTTTGGGCTGACGTCAAAAATTCTACCATTGTGTTCAATGTTAAATTTTGACGCTGACGTCAAAAAATCGACCTCGCGTCACCAATGTGAAAACCCCTTTGGAAGCGCACGTGACTGGTCGCTCCAGTGTTGACTCGAGTGGCGCAGACTAACGCACCTGAGGCGCATGCGCGGACGGACGCACGGAGACGCCGTCGCCTCGGCGTCGCATCAAAGCGAAGGTTAATGAATCCCGTCTGTGGTGGAATCCGGCGCATCGATTGGGTGTTCGCACAATCACAGCTGCGCACAGAGGGACGCGCGCGTCGGAGGCTCCCGAGCTGGTGTCGAAGCACGCAGACGCTGGACCCTCTCTCTGAACCCTCCCCTGGACCCTCTCTCTGAACCCTCCCCTGGACCCTCTCTCTGAACCCTCCCCTGGACCCTCTCTCTGAACCCTCCTCTGGACCCTCTCTCTGAACCCGCCCCTGGACCCT
>JAAUXT010065955.1_pt1 | contig 16801 bp, 23 predicted proteins | sample 7278171 | NCBI WGS metagenome assembly JAAUXT01 (sample SAMN14350112, study PRJNA611818) | marine sediment metagenome | isolation source: surface marine sediment (1.8m) | place: French Polynesia: Moorea | collected 2018-08 | reverse complement strand
TGTCAGTATCTCCAGCGATCTGGCAGAACTTCATCACCAAGGTCTTGGATGAGATTCTGTCCAAGAAACAGCACATTGCCATTATGGATGATTGTCTGATTCATAGCAAATGGAAGGATCACATCACAGAGTTGATCCGTCTGTTTCGTGTGCTTATCAAGTATGGTTTGAAGATCTCCCCAAAGAAGTGGCAGTTCTTCAGAACCAAGCTTGTTTACATGGGACACAACATTCTCATACAGGATGGAAGGCCATGCATTACTCCATGTAAGTCCCACATCAATGCCATCAATGCAGTCACCACCCCAAAGACTCCGAAGGATTGTCATTCCTTTTGTGGAATGGTAAACTTTCTGGGCTCGTTCATCAAAAACCTTCAGACAAAGTTGATTCCTATCTATGCTTTGACAAAGAAAGGAGTCAAATTTGAATGGACCCCAGCAGGCGTTTGATGAAATCAAACAAGCGCTGAAATCCCCACCTGTGCTGGTAATGCCTAACACCACAGGACTGTTTCAGCTCCAGTTCGACACCAGCAAGATTGGCTGTGGAGCAGCTCTGTTTCAGATACAGAATGGTGTACCTAGGCTGTGCAGATATTATTCCCGCAAGCTCCCATCTGTGGCTCAGAATTATGGAATCACTGAACTTGAACTTTTCAGGTTGACCATCAACATTACAGCTTTCAAGAACTACCTGTTGCATGTGTTCTTTGAAGCTTATGTTGATCATTCAGCCATTCCATGGTTGATGAAAGCCAAGACGGAAACCAAAACCACCAGGATTTTCCATTTGTTGGAAATTCTGCAAAAATATCACTTTGCCATGAAATACCAGCCCAGCAAGGAGATGTATATTGCGGACTTTCTATCACATCATCCTGAAACCCATACTGACAATGACATTCTTCCTTTGTCATTCAAAGCATTTGACTCACACAGAGAACATTTTCTCTGGGTCACAACGTGGAGCATGACAAAAATGTCAAGGTCAGAAAAACTAGTTGATCCCAGCACCCCAGTTAGTACATCAAACCCAATCGCACTGCACTCGCCATTGCCTACACAAAGTATGTGATGCCGAGAGAGTACAACATCCAGTGCAGTTGACTGGGAAGCCCTGGTGAAACAGCTGATTGAGAAAGCTGCAGAACCAAAGGCAGAACCAGAAGCTCCGCTGCATGAGGTGCTCAATCCCATACCTGTGGACATAGATTTGAGAGGCCATGTTCCTGATACCCAAATACGCACCACCCGAATCATGCAACTGCCACCAGATATGCATTTGAGAGAGTCTCATCATTTGAGTGATGAGATGCTGAAAGAACTTGCACTTGTCAGGAAAACCTTGTCCAAGCAAGAAGAACTCAAGCCGCTGTTGCGAAGGCTCGCGCGCACTGCATTGCAGAGTTACAAGTTGCCTGTCAAAGCTGTGGAGTTGACTCAGGCATATCTGACATCACCTTATTTCAGAGACATCATTCAGTATCTTCAGCAAGGGAAGAATCCATACCACAGAAAGCAAGCTCAAAACAAAGCAGTCATGATGATTGACTTTGTGCTTGTCAATGGTCTGCTTTTAAGCTGCTATGGAAATGCAAAGTAATGGATGATCCCAGCATGGTTTTGTGTGTGCCAGAGGAATATGTTCCTCAAATCTTGTATCATTATCATGATTACATCATGTCTGGTTATCAAGGTATTGTAAGAACTTATCTCACTGTAAGGGAAAAGTTTTTCTTCCCAAACATGTTTGAGAGGGTTCAACAATACATCCATTCTTGTCATCTCTGTCAAACCACAAAGGCAAGCGCCAAATTGCCTGTGGCTTCTTTCAGCCATATTCCAGTGAATTTCACACCCTTCAATCGCATGAGCATGGGCATCAAGGACATGCCCATGAGTTCGAACTGGTATCACAAAATCATAGTTTTCAACTGTTTGGCCATGCAATACACTGTTGCATGCCCCCTTCGCACCATTTCAACTGAGACAGTGTTTGACTGTCTTTTCACCAAGATCATTTGTGTTTTTGGCAAGCCATCGGTGATCATCACAGATCAGCAGTTGAGTTTCACTTCACATCTCATGGAGAGACTCGTGACCATTTTTGGCACTCAGCTTCAGTTTGTTGGAAAGGAGCATCATGGGGCGAATCCGACCAAGAGGTACATTCAGAGTATGAACAATGTCTTCAAAAAGTATCTACAGGATACAGGGAAGAATTGGCTGTCATACTTGGCACCTGTGTGTTATGCCTTGAACACTTTTGTTTCACCCAGTACGGGGTACAGTCCTTATGAACTGATGTTCCTCAGGAAACCTCCATGCAATATGTTGACAGATTTCACACCAAGTGTACTTGAGGGTTACACATCATCAGATCAGTAAATCAAAGTCCTCAAGCAAAAACTTGATGTGATTTCTAAAATTGTAAGGAAGAGAAAGCAGTCCAACAGCTGAGAGCTCATGAAAGGTCACAGGTGGAAGTGCAAAATTTGGCAAGACAACCAGGCTGAGTGGCATAAAATCAGATGTGCAGATGGTTGAATCCACCACTTCATTGGGGATGCTCAATCCAACACATCTGAAGATTTCCGACTTTGCTTTTCACTTACTTGTTTTGTGAAAACTCAATAGATAACCAGTGAGTATGGTTTTGCTTTTCTTGTTCGCTTTGATTCTTCCAGTGTTGAGTCAAAAAGCAACAAACAAAGACACTACTGTGCTTCATCCTGGCTATGGAACGGCATTTTGACCAGAGGGACAGATTGTGTTCAATGTGAATGAAATCAGCCTTTTACTCGAAATTCCGTTAGCAAAGTTTTTGGAACAGGACTCAGTCCCAGATATCTTTGAGCCTTTGATCCAACAATGTAAAAGGACTAATGCTGATAACAATGCTTACGACCTGTGTGTAAGATTGCTTGCTGAATTGGATATGACTGCAACTCATTCATACCAAGCTATGTTGACCCTTCAACAAGAATTGGACAATGTCAAATTGTTCTATCCAGAGATACATTTAGGCCTCAATCGAATGAACATACCCCAGCAATTTTTGAAAACAAATCTGACCCAGGTTTTCCAGAAAGAGAGAGCCCAAATGTTTGCAGTGATCCAGCATGAACAAGAATTCGCTGACCAAATTGCAGACCATGCATGAATGGCAGAAATGGAAGTAGATCCAGACGGACCAGTCCTTCGGACCATTGGACCGAAATCGGACTTGGCTCTTTGGCTGGAAATGTTTCCACCTTCTGTTCTCAATGACTCACACTGTTACATCATTGCTGAATATGATGCCATGGCTTCTGTGGTAGATCATTTCAAAGTAAGTTTAACCACCTTGCGAGGTGTGCTGTCCACATCAGGACAAAGCAGAGTCATTCTGCAGAGTACTTATGTGGTCACACACTATCCAAATCGCTTTGCAACCCTTCAACAGAGACACACAAACCAGCAGAAAGCAACCCTCCAATTGGGACATCAACCCTGGTTGGCCCATCAAAACTGCGCAAATGCACGGACAATGCAGGAATTAACTGCAGCTTACCAAATATCAGCCTCAGTTTTGCATGAAACCACCCAAGAAATGATCAAAAGTTTCTTCATTGCATGGTATAAAAGAAATTTGCAAAATTTGCGCACAGTACAGCCAAAAACACCCCAGTTGGAAGAAGCAAAATGATAAGTTCAAAATTTTTGGACATGTTGTTCTGTTGTGTGCTGTCTCTTGAAGCAGTTTTACAGCTTGAAGGTCGAATTTCATCGTCAGACCCTTGTAAGTTCGTGTGTGAGCGTGTGTGTGTGTCACTGAGTGTTTCTGTGAATGATCCTTTGTGAGTGTGTGTGTGTGTGTGTGTGTGTGTGTGAGAGAGAGAGAGAGAGAGAGAGAGAGGGAGAGAGAGAAACATGGGAGGAGGGGGGAGTGTAAGTGTGTTGAGCGCACCTTGTTATCGTGCCTCGGTGAGGTTGGGTGTGCCACATTTGAGAGGTATGTGTGTGTGGTATGCGTGTGTCGTGCGTGTGTGTGTGTGTGTGTGTGTGTGTGAGGCATGCCTGTCCCTCGACTTCATGTGTGTGTGTGTGTGTGTGTGTGAGCGCGTGTGTGTGGAAGGTGTGTGTGTGCGCGCGTGTGTGTGTGAAAGGTGTGTGAGTGTGTGGGCGCGCGCGTGTGTGTGTGCACCCCTACAGGACCTCAGCTCTTGCAGGTGAACGGGATGGTGGTGCTGGGAGACATGATGAGGTTCAACTCTTCCTACTGGTGTGTGTGTGTGTGTGTGTTTGTGTGTGTTTGTGTGTGTGTGGAGCGGCTGCAGCACCTCACGGAGCAGGAGGAGCAGCAGAGAGACGTGCACAGGGTCACCGTGCTGCACAAACAGCAGGTGTGCGTGTGTGTGTGTGTGTGTGTGTATGTGTGTGTGCACCTGACCTTCATGTGGTGTACCGGTATGAGCGGATTGCCGTGCTCCAGAGCCAGCTCCTGGGCGTGGTTCAGTCCCACGAGGAGAGAGGCGGACAGGCCGGGTCTGTTCGTCACGGCGATCGCGTCAACATCGGACGCGCCCAGCCGCGCCGCCGCCAGCGCCCCCTCCACCACACCTGCAACACGTACCTGTATTATCGCTCAGCGGCAAAACCCAACAGGAAAGGCAGCTCTGAGTTCTGGTTCTGGTATCTCTGTCTGTCATCCTTGGTCCCATTCCTTCTGGTTTGAAATGATGTCTCAAGTGCCAACAGTGATGCTGTTCGATTTACACCCGAGAATCCGAGAAATCGACAATTCTCGATATCCGAGAGTGTAAAACGAATAGCAGTTTCATCCCAGAGGATCTGAGAGAATGTCCGAGAATCCGAGAAAGCTTGGGGCTTTCGGATTCCCGGGTCGAGAGTCCGAGAATTCTCGGATGTAGATTTTCAAATCGAACAGCATAAATGACCCAGGTCAAGTCAAAGGGTACCTGTGGAGTTGTTTGCGTGTCCTGCCACGAGTGTTCCGGACGTGACGTTTTTGCACGTACTGCAGAGCACACGTGACACGGAAAGCGGAACTCACACAAATAGGGTGTTTTAGCAGACGTGTTCCGTAGGCGTAACACGTAACGTAGAACGCAGACCGTAGGAAAAACACCCCTCCGTGACGTCAATTTTCTACGTTCCGGAATTTCTTGACGCTCCTACGCTGCGCGGGAATGTAAAAAATTGAATTCCTACTTGCGAATTTTGAGAGCTTGTCATACTGTTTACAGAAGGAGATGGCTTCAGCAAAAAGCAAGGTGAGAAAGTTTAAATCTTCCTGTTTAATTTGATACCAAAAATATGAATTTTGGTTGAGTGCAAGTGGCTCAAAAATTGGTTTTAAAAGTGGGTGTCAGCAGCAGAAAAAATACGTGTTCACGCCATTTCGGTTGCAGCACGTGGGCATAACTGTGAACAGGAATGAGTGAGGAAAAAGACTGGGATCGCATTTTAAAATTGGTGAAGGACTTGCTTTGTGGACAGTTGGAGTTAGACAATTCAGAGGATGATGCACAAAGAGATTCATGTGACTCTCGTGATGAAAACAGTCACCTTTTGTTAAGAAACATGCGGAAAGTCTTCACATACTCCATCAATGTGGTTCATCTGGCTTGCAAACGAGAGTTCACGGAAGAAGAACTTGACCAGTTGAACGAGATAGCAGTTGCTTTTGGTGAAAAAGTGAAGACATTTCAAGACTAATGGTCACTTTTGTGTTGTAGTTTTATTTCAACACGGAGAGGGAGTTGACGCTTTTGGCTGAGGTGTCACAGGTTGATCCATTCACTAACGAACACCCAGATGCGACTTGGGAAAGCGTGACAGAACATCTCAACTTCATATTCCACTCGAACAACCCGGGCTTGGAAGCAGATCTCACATCTCGGACTGTGAGAGACAAAGTTGACAGGATGCTCAAACAATTCCACGCAAATGACAACCGGAAACTGCGCAAGTAGGCGTAACTCATGTGGAGAACTTTAATTTCACAGCTTCAAATCAAAAATGCAGCAAGCATGTCACTAATGAGTGTTTCTTTTCTTTTCTTTCTTTTGTCATTTTATGCAGGTCTGGCACGGAGGAGGATCTCAACGAGAAGCTCGTACTTCTCCAGGAGATCAGTGATAAGGAAGAAGAGGGGAAGCGAATGGCCAAGAACGCAAGGAGGACAGGCAGCTGCAGAGAAAGCGCGAGCTGTACAACAGGAGAAGGTTGATGCATGGCTTGCTGCATTCAGGGCAGGTACGCACTGTTGTGAAGGGCCACAAGTAAAGTACAGTTTTGTATCACTTTTTGCGCACAATGAAAGAAATTACAATGGTTTTTATGTCAATTTCAGCCTGGCCCTTCAGTGGTGAGGACATCAAGAACAAGAAAGGCAAGGCCACAAATGGTGACAGCGACATCGATATGGCAGATGAAAACAAGGAGAATTCAGGGGACGACTCCGGTCCCTCGTGCTCCAACGGTGCGAAAAGCAAATGTGAGTGCCACAACTCGGGCATAACAGTAACATATTTTTTGTCAACACTCAACAGGTGTAATGTGGGCATAACAGTGCTTGCACTTGTAAAATATGAAGTATTCATAACAATATCACTTTGACTGTATGTTCAACACACACTTCCTGTACCAACACGTTTACTGAAAAGAAGCTGTTCTTTTAACAGGGATGACAGGTGCGCAGTGCCTCAGCAAAATGATGGACAGCTTCGACAAACGTGCAGCAACCGAAGGGGAGGTTCAAAAGTACAAAATTGACAAAGAACACGAGTTGCAGGAGATGAAGATGAAGCTCGAACATGAGCGCGAGATGGCAAAAATAAAATTCAATTCTGAGAAGCTCAGTCTTGAGCGAGAGAATATGGCTTTGCGCAGAGAACAACTGCGTGCTGAAGCTGCGACACATGGGCAAGATCCAACTTCCTTCCCATGTGCGGGTGGGGATGGCGACTCTGATGTTCAAAATGGGAATGACTTTGATGCACGCATGTACGAGTTTGACGATTGAATACCAGTACAGGTATGCAGTTGCTAAAGCCTCGACAGCAACTTTAGTGAAACATTTCAAGACTTGTCGTTTGTACACCTTTGCCTTGCTGAAGCCTCGACAGCAAGATGTAGGCATAACTTGACAATAAAGGTTTGTGTTCACCTCACATCAGGTATTCTTCCACTGTGGGGGGGTCAACTCCGAAGAACTTGGAAACTTCTGAGCCGTACAAGCACGTGTGGATGTTGGTAAAAATTGTAGCCATTGTGAAGTAGGGCCCTAAAGGCTGGAGAAAAACCTTCTGGTTTGCGTAGTAATTGACAAACGAGAAGAGAGAGCAAACTTTGCCGAATCCCCATTCCACAGAAACACGAGAATTGGACATAAGGGTGTTGTACACCTGCCTTTCAGGTGTGTTGATCTGTGTGCGTCTGAAGGGGGTGAAGAGCCAAGGTCTTTGCATGTACCCTCCATCACCATACAAAGCAAGTTGATTGCTCTGGCTGTCAAACACAGTGCGCAACAGCTGCTCCAAGCCACTCTCTCTGAACATTGCTGAATCATGACGTCTGCCATGAAAAGGCCCGAAACTGTGTACAACAAGACCATTGGGGCACATGACATGCTGGTATTTGACGCAGTGATACCTTTTGTGGCCGCTGAAAAGCTCACGCTGACCGATTTTGGGACGACACACACGGCGGACAGTGCCATCCACGAAGGCCCACACATTTTTCAGAGCTGCCCCTTTGTCATACACTGCTTGTGCAAATTCCTCATGGTGCACCCAAGACTGATTGATGCTGGATACTCGGTGAGCGTGCCGGGTGTGCAAATCATGGAGGGTGCAGTTGAATATCTCACTGATTTCAGGTACAGAGCGACCAAACATTGGCACCAAGTCTCCCAGGCGATTGGGATAAGCCAAACGTCTCAGCACCACACACAACCCATCGAGTCCTGACCACACAATGCGATTGTGAGCAGACCTGTAGTTCTCAGGTAAACCCAACAGTGTGCAAAGCACATACAGGTCTTCCTTGTTGAATCTAAAGTTATGCCTACATTCTTCATTAGATAGTGCGTCCAGCCAGAACCGATCAAAACGCGTGTGAACTGCTCCAGATTCGATTTTTTCAACTGCTTCACTCAACATGAGAGCCATGATTTCTTCTTCGCTAAAGTAACCTGACATGCGCAGCAAACCGAACTCTTCTGCTGTCACGGGGTCGTCCTTGCTGTGGCTCACCATCTGACAACAGAACAACGTGTTGTGTGCGGGTGATGCTGAAGACATTTTTTATTATGCCTTCAACAGAACCAAAATCACTCAATGTGTCCATTAGTTGATGCTGGGTTGTCATACATGTGCGATGCCAAAGCCTCACGAGCTGACTTGTGAATAGAGATCAGTTTTTGCATCCTGTTGTGCCTATGCACCCATTCTTTGAAATCTTTGAAATGTTGCACACGACGCCGGTCTCGCAAAATAAGCTGAAAAGCTCGTTTGGCATTGTGCTCACACCTGCTTGACAACAGCAGTTTGCATTCCAAAGGAGCGGAGTGAAAATTCGGTGTATTGTAAGGAAACACGCGCTCAACATGTCGAAAGTACACAGGAACATCAGACAGCTGTAGCATGGGTGGATCCACAGGAGGGGGGGAGACGTCACAATTTCGGAACAGGCACTGGCATCTGAATAATGAAACAAACATGAAAACAACTGTCACCATGAAATTTGCATGCATTATTTGCGCACCACAATTGCAACCGTGGGCATATCACAAACACGACTTCAAGTTTGGCATGAACACAAAAAATCCATTGTAGGCATATCACATTTCACTTAGTACAACCTCGTGCAAGATGACGCTTTTTGTCTTGAAAATACCGGAACACTGTGCCACACAGTTCGCATGTCACTTGCGGCTTCTCGTGTTTCCTCATGTGGTATGTCACATACCATTTTTGATTTGAAGAATAAGAACACTTGTTGCAAGAGAACATTGAGACACTGTCGCTACTGTCAATATGAGTCAATTCGTGCGCTGTCAAATCTCCCTTTCGTTTGAAAGAGCGGCCACACCCCTTCTCTTTGCATGTCCACGGAGTGTCACCTGTATGCTTCAAGACATGCCTGTCAAACTCAGCTTTGCCCGTGGTGTACCACCCGCAATGATCACAACGCAGTGTGGCTGTGCGATGCAGCTCTTCATGCGCTGCACACGCCCCTTTTGACACCCAGTTACTTATGCACAAAGCAAAGTTGCAAACATACATGGAATGGTTCTCGCAGAGATGCTGCTTGTACATGTTCACCTCATGACACTCAAATTGACAGTACACACAATGAACACGATGCAGAGAACGATGCTTGTACGAGCTGCCAACCACACAACTGGGTTTGACTTGATGTGACCGTGAGCGCATGATAACTTCAGACATGCGTCCTCGATGACGACGCTCATGCACAATGTTACTGGCAGACACACATGACCTATCCGTTCCTGTTTTCACAGTTTTCTTCTTCATCCTGGACCGTGTGACAACACGCTGCACTTTGCTGTCATGCCTACTTGGCAAAGGAACCAATGCAGCATTTTTGTCACTTTCATCAGCAGCTGCCTGATCCAGAGACTTGGTATGTGCTTCAACAGACATGCGCTCGACAACAACTACAGGATGTGCAAGTAGACGATGATCACAAACAACTTCCTTCATCTCAATCTCATTGCTTTCCTCACACGGCGGAAATGCAGCTTCGTATGCAGCAAACAAGCCATCCACCAAAGACACGCCCTTTTCCTGCTTGACAACAGTTTCACACACAGTTGACGTGGGCATAACACGAGTATCCACACCTTCGGAAGCAACAGCTTCATCTTCACTCTGTGGCAGAGGCACACGGAAATCACTTGGCTGTGCATCTCGCAACGCAACCCACCTTCCCCCGGGCATTTTTGCAAAGCGAAGCAAGCATCCAATCTCCCCCGAGATAGCGCGTGTCGTCCACACAGTAAACTTGTAAAAAATGGAAATGTGCATGCCCGTGGCCAGAGCCAAATGTACAAGAACATTGGCTCTGCGCTCTGCAGGCCCCCCCCCCTTCTCCAGCAGCTCGCGGAACTGCTGCAACGTCTTGACTGGGGCAACCTCTGCAAATTCTTTGAGGTACTCAGTACACTTCCTTGAAATCATATGACCACGGGCACTCTTTTCAGTCAACACTGCCAACATGTCATTGCAAATATCACGCTCAGACTTGCCCCAGTCCACAGTTGATGCCCGATGCGCAGCTGTGTGAAGAATGAATGAGTCCATGCTTCGGTCATCGCAACACTGGTCATTCTTGTCCTCCGCGACGGAAAAAGTCAGGAGATCGCTTTCAGATTCGATGTCCTGTTTGGTCGGGAGTGGCTGTATCGCACAGAACGAGAACATAACTGCAACAGCAACCATAACAGAAAATAAGACAATGAATTGCAATTGACAAAAATCTCTGTACAGTGTCATGTGATATGCCTACAGTTGCTTTTTAGACATGAATTCAACACACACCCACACCCCACACCCAACTTCCACCTGCAAACAACACTCACTTTTCCATCTTCTGGATGTGCTTCACGAGGAGAGGAGTCGTGGGCTGACAGTAACCGCAGTTGTTGTATCATCTCAGTGCTGCAAACAAATAAAAGCAACTGAGTGACATCCATGATAATTCTTTTGGAATGCAGGTGCAGTCATGGCAAGATTCACACATCAAAGTCAATGCAAGTACAAGACTGTGCACAAAAAATGCTGAGTTTTGAGTATATACTCGGTTTTGGAGAACAAGTGCTTAACCATCATGAGATGTGCTACCACTTTGCTTAGAAAAACAAAATTACTATCAACCCGTCATGCCCACATACCGCATCTTCGCTGCAGCAAAAACCTTGCACGGCTTGTCTCGGAATCCTGGAGCAGAAGCTACTTGACACGTTTTGTCGTCTGAAATGCGTCATCTCTCATCTCTCGTCTCGTCTCATCACTCGAAACCTGACAAAAATGCACACAATAGATGCAGCTCTCATATTTGCAAACACGCATCAGTCCTGCTATGCCTACATGGTCACAAAAATGTGACTTCACACAAATTGAGGCATTTCCACATAGATCTAAGTGCGCTTTGTCTGAAGCGTCTCAAAATTTCGATTTTTGTGTTTTGCCGGTGCCATCTTGTTGTGCCCACTGCTCACTTCAAACACCTGTTTCTCAACCGAGACTGCATATTTTCCATTCAAATTTGTCCTGCATGTGCCTGACACATTACTTGCAACAATTACCGAGCCATATTCCTGAAAATTTGAGTCATTTCTGAATGACGAGAGAAATAACACGAAAACTCACCTCTTGCGTCTGCTGCCATTGCTTCGCTCCCGCTCAAAGAAAACCGCGCCAAAACTGTCAACAAAGCAGCTGAAATGCTTCACATCTACCAGTTGCAACGCGCTCGAAATGTTACGCCTACGTCCTGCGTTCAGTCCTGCTAAAACACTTGAGGTCACGTAGCACGTAGCACGTACACACAACAAAAATTCCTACGTGTTACGCCTACGTCTACGTGCTACGTGGTACGTGACCTGTCTGCTAAAACTCTCTAATGTGTTGAATGCGCAAAGTTTCTAAACAACGCGTGACACTCTGAGTGTTCTGCGCGTCAGGCGTGAAACTTTGACACGCGCGTGACCCACAGTGTGTGTTCTGGATGTGCGCTGGAGAACTCACAGTGAATATTCTGCGCGCGAGTGAATCTTTTTTTCCGCGCGAGTTTTGTCAGCGTGTGTACCCACCGTGAATGTTCTGCGCGTGAAGTTTCTGCGCCAGGAACGGCATGACACCGCCGGTCTCCACGCTGATGGCGGTCTGCGAAGCCAGCGCGTCACCCAGGACGGCGCCGTCACTGTCCACGACGGCGGCGCCGGTGTCGTCGCAGCTGGTCTCGATCCCCAGGACGCGGCGGTAAGGCCTCGTGGTGCTGTACCACCGTCGTGCCACGCGTCCTCTAATATCGCTCAGGGACACGTGGGTGGAGGCCATGCTTGGCACTGTCATGAGGCGGGCGGTGCTGCACCACCACCGAAACACGCGTCCTCTGTTATCACCCTGTAACACGTGGGTGGGAGCAATACTGAAGCTCCGCCGTCTCACGCCTCCTCTAATATCGCCCAGCAACACATGGGCGGAAGCACTGTTTACCACACTGGAGGGCCTCATCATGCGCCATAACACACCACCTGCAATATCGCTCAGCAACCCCATGATTGTACCACCTCTGAGCGATAATAGAGGGAATGACTCTATGTGACGAAAAGACCACCGTTTTTGCTGATCCTGTTGTTGCTGCTGTTTCTTCTGTTGTTGCCCACGGGTATCAGTGATCGCGAGGAACAAGATTAGCACCACGTGAATAGAACATGCCCCGTCAAAGCGAGTTTGTCATCAAGGCTCCCATCAGTTGGGATCTGATTTTTAGGTGAAAACAAATTGCGGGACTTTTGGACAGCTCTGAAAAAAGTTGCTGAAACTGCCATCCCAGGATCATAGGTTTGGATGAAACTCACTGAGACTGTGAGTTGCTTTTGTTTCTGATTCAACTGTCTCAAACAATGGGGCGGGAACTCCGTGTGTCCGCGACTGGTCACACTTGCCATGAGCGATAATGAGTGGATCAGGATCCAGTTCTGATGCCTTGTGCTGTCTACTGTCGGACAACAAATGTGTGTGTGTGTGTGAGCGTGTGTGCGCACATATGTGCGTCTGTATGTGTGTACATCACCCTGTAGTCTATTGTGACAAAAAGCTCAGAACAGTGACACTCGGGAAACGACCACACAGACACAGGTCCACACACACACACACACACACACAACAGTTGCTTCCATTCTTGCAAGCGGCGAGGAAACAAGGAGAACGTGCATCTCTGAACATTGACAAACTCCTGATCAATGGACAAAGGTTCACCTCAGATCCCAGTGATCTTCGATCTCTTCAATTGCAGTATGGAGAAGCGGTGAAATCCAAATCTGAGGTTGAACTCGACACCAAGGAAGAGGGACCATTGGTAGCCTTTTATGGCAAACACAGTGTGTTCTCAAATTTCTACCTCAACCCGATGGAAGTGAGTGGAACCAAATATGCATCCAATGAACATTTTTACATGGTCAAGAAATGTGAGATGTCAGACAAACCAGAGCTTGCACTGCGCGCATTGAGGGCAAAATACCCACTCCAAGCCAATGCCATTGGATGAAGTGTGAAGTTGGAAAATGACATGAGGTTGGAGGTCATGAAGACTGGACTGTTGGCAAAATTTACAACGGATGGACCACTCAAGGAAGATTTGCTGAACACTGGGAATAAGCTGATTGCTGAAGCGTCGCCCTTTGACTTGTTCTGGGGCACTGGTTGTGGACTATGTGATCCTGGCCTGAAGGACAGCAAAAATTGGAAGGGCAAAAACATGGGAAAATTACTTATGTCAATTCATGAGGAACTTAAAAATCGGTGAATTTGTGTTTTTTTTGATCAGAGAGGCTTGAAGTAATGCGCGGGCAGACTCGGAAATTCTATTGGACAAAGAGAACGGCTGTACATACCAAATTGTTTCTTGTATGAATGGTACTAAAATCTTCTTGTGTGAGTGTGTTTCACTTTTCTGTCTTGAATATATAACAAACTTCCATTTCGAGAGTGGAATATGTCTTTTTCAGAGAATTTTGAAAATTTTGCTCAACCACCGAAAAGTTCCATCATCAAAGGTGCCGCCCTATGACGTCACAGAAATTATGCTAATTAGTTGTGTTGCTGGGCTGGTTTTTGATCAATTTGTGTACAATATTTTCCTAATTAATTATGTTGAAAATGTTTTTCAAAACCAACGATGGCATGTTCAATGGGGTGCCAAAAGAAAATTATCCACATACCTTGGAGCTATGGAAGTAAACTCGAAAGTACTTAAATTTGAGTGCAAAGGTTTTGTAAAAAACCAGAATGAGGCTAAAAAATCAAAACAAGGCTACTGTTGCCGGGGACCAAATTTTACTGCGATTTGCCAAAAATATCAAATAGACGGGGGTAGTTTGGCCTTGAAAACAAATTTAATACAAAATTCTAATAACAATGCCTGTATCATATATACAACATAGAATTTATTCTCAACTTTTATATTATCAATCCAACTATAATCAAACTTTTTGTAATAATAATAATTATTACAGTTATAGCAAAAAAATGCTGCTTTATGACATCCACCCAAATCCAGGACTAAAGTATTCTTTACAAATAGGCTACACAAATATAAGATCTTTATTTTCTAATACTAATAATACAATATTAATTGAAGTACAGGATTGTAAATTTAATGACATGATTAAAGAATTTGTATTTATTAATAATTGTGATATAATTTTTTTGACTGAAACATGGCTTAAAGATGAGGAAATACATAAATATCAACTTCATATTGATGGCTACAGAAATCCCATATATAACAATAGGAATACAATAGGAGGAGGTTTATTAATTTATTACAATGAAAATATTAATATTAATATTTTACAACACTTACAAAATACTAATATAGAACACATGGTTGTTGAAGTAATATGTTCCAGTAATATAAGATTTATTTTTAATTTAATATACAGAGCTCCAACAAATGACATAACTATAACTGATCAAATTATAAATAATTTTTATGACTGTTGTAATTATAGTATATTACATAATTATACTGGCATTTATTTTTTAGGAGATTTTAATTTTCCAAATATTAACTGGACACAAAGTTATATGAATAACCATATCTTTTATGATGCCATAAGTCAGTTAGGGCTATTTCAATTAATTAATGAACCCACAAGGTTAAAAAATATTTTAGATTTAATAATAACTGATTCACCAGGATTTACAAATAACATTACAATAAATCCTCCTATAAAAAATTGTGATCATAATATTGTATTGTTTAATATAAATTACAATGATAAACATATAAATATACTGCCTAGAAAAATATATAAATATAATGAAGCCAATTGGGAAAATATTAGAAATAATTTGAATAAAACAGAATGGTTACAACATTTATATAGCTGTAATACAATTGAAGACATGGTGACATTCTTAGAAAATATAATTCATAAAGAAATGGAAAACAATATTCCATCATTTATGTTAAGTAATAACAAAAGAAAACATCCAATTTTGAATTATAACATAAAAAAAACATAATTTTACAAAGAAGATATTACAAAAAATATAAAGAAAATCCAAATCATTATAATAAAATAAAATTTCTTAACACTAAAGACTTGCTAGACAAAATGTTTCAAAATGCTAGAGAGGAATACTATAATAATATTTCAAAAAATTTAAAAGAAAATAATTACAGTAGTAGGAAATTTTGGAATATTTGTAATAAATTATTAAAAAGAAAATTAAAAACAAATATAGGGGACATAATTTATAACAAAAAAATTTATACAAATGACCAAGATAAAGTAAGGATAATAGGAGATTATTTTGCTGATCAAGTTACATCAGATAATGGTTTAGATGACCTTAATGTAGATTATAGTAATAATTTTAAAACAAATACAAAATATACATTTCCTGAAGTTACAAAAAGTATGATAGACACTATAATTAAAAATCTAAACATAAATACAGCTAATGGTCCAGACAATATAAGTAATAAATTTATTAAAGAAACCAAGGATTGTTTATTATTACCATTACAGTACATTTTTAATTATTCTTTACTTCATGGAGTTTATCCTAAACAATGGAAATTATCAAATTGGACTCCATTGCATAAAAAAGAATCAATATATAAAAGAGAGAACTATAGACCAATATCTTTATGTAATAATTTAGGGAAAATTTTGGATAAAATAATTTTCCAAACTTTTTATGATTACTTGGAGAAAAATAATTTATTTAATGAACATAATTATGGCTTCAAAAGAAAATCAAGTTGTCAACATAATCTTTCTATGATGTTACATAACATTTATGAAAATATTGATAAAAATTGTGATACATTGGTTTTATTTCTAGATGTAGTTAAAGCTTTTGATAAAGTTGATCATAAAATTTTATTACAAAAAATAAATTATATGGGTGTTGACCTAGTTGTTTTTAATTGGTTTAAAAATTATTTAAGTGATAGATATAGTAAATGTGTCATACATGGTTAGGAATCAGAATTATACCATATACAAAGTTCAGTCACTCAAGGATCAGTATTAGCTACTCTTTTATGGAGTATTTTTGCATATGATATAACACAAAATATAATTAGTAATCCTTATATTTTTGCAGATGATACAGCTTTAGTAGAAAAATTTGAAAGGGATGATGTCCATAATGCCTTTAATGTAATGCAATTTGACATTGACCAACTCTTAGATTGGGCTGACCAGAATAAAATAGAATTTAATAATCAAAAAACCAAATATATGATTTTTAGTAACAGCCATTATAATAATTATCCAAATTTATTTATGCAGAATGTGGAATTAGAAAGAGTGAGAAATTATAAACAATTAGGCTTATATTTAGATGAAAATTTAAACTGGGAGTCACATATATATTATACTATACAAAAAACAAAGAAATTAATACATATGTTTAAATTAATTAGATATGTTTAAATTAATTAGATATAAAATTGATTTTAAAACAAGTGAAAAATTATACAAAGGTTTAATAGCTTCAATTATTGATTATTGTAGTATGTTT
>JAAUXT010146917.1_pt1 | contig 16802 bp, 18 predicted proteins | sample 7278171 | NCBI WGS metagenome assembly JAAUXT01 (sample SAMN14350112, study PRJNA611818) | marine sediment metagenome | isolation source: surface marine sediment (1.8m) | place: French Polynesia: Moorea | collected 2018-08 | reverse complement strand
TTAACAAAAGTATAAACTGTCCAGGGGGAGTTAACTTCCTGGTTCCACCCCCTTCTCTCACTTCAACACAAATAACTTTGTAAAACAGAGAGCCCCATGCACCAAACTCACCAAAAGGAGTCACAAGATGATCAGACAGACCCTCCCTTGAAAAGGTGTGGGTAAGGATCAATTTGCTGCCACCAGTATAAGGATTTCTACCTGTATCGGTGTCGTTGCGGTGTCGTACGAGGCCTCGTTTTCATCTGTCGTCTGCTCACACTTGGCGGTGTCATTGTCTGCACACATTCCTTCTGTTTTTGCGCAGGTTTCCCTAGCTGATGTGCGTGTGTTGCCTTGGTCCGCAAATGAATGTAGTTCTGAGATCAAAGGTTGACAGACAGGTCGCCGTGTGACGCCAGCGAGAGGAATCTCCTCATCTCGAGAATGCATATTTATGACATATTAAGCCGACATGGATGTTCCGCCGCATGTTCTGTTCAGCCGCTGATGCGAAAGAGCCAGCACATTGCATCTCTGTGTTTTCCCTGTGGATTAGCACTGAACTGATTGCAAGCAGGGGTTTGAACTATTTTTGTTTGCCATGGAAGGAAACGTCTACATGCGGCCGTGTGCACCGTTTTTCTTTTAGAAGACCCTGCACCCCCAGCCACGGTCTGAATCTCGATGCACGTGTGGTCACAGCTCATTCCCAGCACTTCGAGATGAGTGTGGACATTTTGCCGGATGAATGCCAGACAACACACGTAGGTGCAAAATCACTCGAAAGTTGCGAATGAAAGGATTGACAAAATGGCAACGGGGATTTCTACACTCTCTGAGAACAATTTGCTTTAATTACAGGTTTCACTGTAATGCAAGAGCCCGGTGGGAAGGACGACCATTTTGTTCTTCAGGATTTGAAAAAAGAAACAGATTGAACATGTCTGAGGGAATCTTACACAGGGTTACATCATGCTCAGAGGGAAGTGGATTGACGTTGTTCCTTTTCAATTACCTTCGTTCTCCACAGCATTGCGATTCCGAATCAATTTGCATTTGACAAGACTTTGTCATGCAGGCTCCCACAGAAACCGTATTCATCCACTTGCTTGGTGACAAAATTTTGGTTCTGTGCACCGAAAAGCTGAAGGACTGTTGTGTTTTACTCCTGATTCGTGTTTGTGGTGATCTCCACGCCAAAAACAGCCCGACTCGAGCCAAGTTTTGCTGACTTAGTCAGCAGCTATTCATGAGTTTTGCTGTCTCCCCGCTTCCGTAAAATTTACGAACCCTGCAGTGTCTGAACTTACCATCACCTGCCCGAAATTCAGAGCATTTTTGAAACCCGGAGTCAGCAACGAAGAAGACAGGCTCAAACCAAACAGAATTGCTGCAAACGTCTGCCAAAGTTTTCAATTCAACGAACTTGTCAGTGACATTTTCTATTCATTCAATCAGGTTTTGAGTCCAAAGGCCGTCTTTGTTCCCAGTCTGTGGCCGAAGTGCTCGTCACTCATCGGCTGCTCATAAATATTGTCTTTCGCTGAAGCCGTTAAACGTGCGCATCCTGCTTCGTTAAGAGGATTCGCAGATGAGTTCGATTTCCAATACGGGCGGCGATTCTGACAAACAACGTTCACCGCGGGGCCACGATTCGTGGGAAGCCAGGTTTGTTGCTCTTCAACGAGCAGGCTTTCTGCACGAAGAAGGTTCTTCTTCTCCGGTGTCTCTTGTTAGCTTCAGCTAAATTGCTGTGGTCAGCCTCAAAACGGAAGTATCGACAGAGTGAGCACAGGAGCCTCTTTCTTTTCGATTTGTTGGGAACCAACCAAACCTTGCCTCGGTTGACCAGGAAAGATACTCGTATAATATCCCCCTGACCCTCCACCAGTCTTTCTGTGCAACACGATGCCGTTCATTTTCATGACAATCTCAAACCGGAGAGACAAGAATTTGTGTGAGAAACAGTACCGTGGATTGCGGAGGGTGCTCGCTGAGTTATGTGGCACAGCGCGCGGGTCCAGAGACTGCACACAAATGTGCAAAATTATTGATACGAGTATTCCAATCCACAGATCTCTGTTATGGTGTCGTTGATTTGAGAGGTGAGGATTCTTGTCAACCGTCGTTCTGGCTTCCAGCATCAAAATGACTGGCAGGAAGATCAGTTCAACTTTGCCACACATTGTTGCCCAATTTCTGCATGTGGAACTTGAATCAGAAAAAAACCTCGCTAGTCTCCCCAACACACAGAGAACAAGATGGAAAACAATCTCAACAAAAACATCATTTCTGTTGGTACTCGGACATCTGGAGGGGAGGACTGATGATGCCTCAGCAATTGACTGAAGAACGAGATAGATTCATTTTGTGCCTCAACATGTCCGTAAACTCTCGTAACACTCAGTGTCGATGTGGCAATTCGTGATCTTGATTCACTGGAATGTTTCCTCCTCACATGCAGTGCTTGTCCCTTCGGTTATTGATCGCAGTCGCGTGCACCACATAGGCTGACAATATTTTGCCTGTTGAACTGAGCGTGGCATCTGTAGTTCTCCAATCAAGGGCTTTTGACTCGTGACATTCATCCAGACTCCTTATGAGTCTGTTTTGGCTCGATCATTGGTTCCGTGATCTTGAACCCCGGCAGTGAGCGACCAAACGCCTCGTTGGTTAGCCTTGTCACAAAAGGGGACTTCAAGGTTTGTGTGCTCTTCAGGCTGGTCCAGTAGTGCAGTGAGAAAGAGTTCCGGTCTGAGTTGCAAGGTGTGGAGATGACCCGGTATGGATGGGTCACTCAAAGTCTGAGCTTCTTCGAGACGGGGGAGGGTGGGTAGGAGTCGTTGTTGGCTTTTCACTTCCCTGAAATCTTTTTGACAATATTCAACAACTGATAGATCTACCTTCAACACTCCGTGCACATGCATAGCACCCCGAATCGAGACGTACACTGCTCAAGGCTGGAAAACATTCTTGTTCGCCTTCTTCACAGTCCACTTTGTGAAATAGCACCTGCCGTCTTTTCTCGGCGGTACCCTCGTACAGGTGCTGCGTGCACATGTGCTGGTCTTAAAAATAGAAAGATGTCACGATTCATTCGATTTCTGATTGCAGGAAGGGTGTGGCCTCACGTATCCGTGTTCCTCGCATGTTTGCCTCCAAATACCTCCCCCACCTGACAGCGCACGCACTTCTTGCAGCTGCGTTGTACAAATTTAAAGCTCCAATTGCCATACCGTGGCGTCTTTCTCCTTTCATTTCTTTGTCAGCAGTCATCAAGATTGTACGATTGGAACTTCATGGCATTTTGAGAGTGATCTCTTCTGTTTTACTGGTAACTTGCGAAAGAAACCGAACAAGGTCAATACGGTTTATTGCTTGCACCTGCAAAATTATTGAAAGCAGCAAATTCCACAGTGTTCCGTCAAGAAAATGCGCAAATGTAGTACGAGCATTCTGTTTGTTGCTGAAATGCGCAAAGTACATTTTGTGTGAAATGTGAATTAATTTTTCATGTTGTCCGCGGCGACAAAACCAAGAGGACATCGAGTCACTCAAAATTCGTCCAACAGGGGGGGGGGGGTTCTGATGCTGACCCGCACTGATGAATGGATATTCTTTCACTGGAGCAAAGCTCAGGTTTCTTGTTTCTCTCTGCGCAAACAGATGAACTCTGTCGTCATTTCACCCATTTATTGTTTGTTGGCAAAGAAAAAACACAACATGAGCCTGCTCACAGCTTCAGCTTCTCTCCGGTAGACTGACATTCTTTTGTATTATCATTACACATTACGCAGACAGGTCGGGCCGCTGGGTACACACAACCTGAAGCTCCCTTCGCAAGCGCGAAAATGTTGCAGCCAGAGTTGTCGAAAACATGACTGATCACCACTGTCTTTGGGATGTTTCACGAGATCTTGTGCTGTGGGACTTGCCTGGGCCTCTTGCTCTCGTAGACGTCCGCGTGCAGGTCAAAGCAGTCGCGAGCAGTGAATGTCTCTGCATCTACGATCCACGAGCGAAGGTTGTGACCCCTTGTTTCAATTGTGTGCACCCTGAATCCACACGCAGGAACTTCGTTGTTTGTACCTCGGACAAAAATACTGGGGCGGGGGTGCGTGTTGAAACTTAAGGAGCTCTTTTGTTTTCCATCTTCCCGAGAACACGCAAAGGAATAAAGGCTTCCTTGCCTTGATGGAACCAGATGCTGATATCTCATGCAGTTTGTCCACATGGATGAGCAAATAACTACATCCGCGATGAAAATGAGATGAGGAATCACACTTTCTCACAGGAACGCGAGCGAACAATTAGATCAAATGACACTGATTGGAACGGGAGATTAATATGAACCAGCAGAGCAATAACGGCCAACTTTTCATCCGATTAAGTGCTCGGGACTGGCTATTGAAGTACTTTTCAAATAAAACGGTGCTCGGTCCAGAAATAGAGCACATTAGTGGGTACGCCAAGGAGTGGGACCAATTTTCATTAGCGTTCTTCCGCAATGAATGCGATACCGTAAGGATGATGAACGGAAATGTCAATTACTCGCAGCTTCGGCAAGACTTCTTCTGCATGAATTTCTTCCGGATTCTCTTGTGCACCCTTGACATGCGACGAGTCGCCATTGTCTTGTTGTCTGCGCGACTCGCAACGTACGCTGTTGATCCTCGTTTTGTGTTACTTCGACCAGTTTCTCAGTCTCAGTTCAGTTCTGAGTCTGTGGCTCTTCCGAGCGGCACCTGGCTCTTCCAAGCGACTCGAGCAACACCTTGACCACACCCCTGGCTCTTCTGACCAACCCTCCAAAATTGGGCCAGCTCTTCCGATCAGTACTTTTCTGGTGTTGCATGGAAGAGCTGGCTCTTACGTGCGACCCATTTTCGGCAATTTTGGTGCCTCTCGGAAGAGCTGGGGGTCGCTCGTTTTACTGCTCAATTCCCATGGTTTTATTTTATTTTATTATTTTTTTTTTTTTTTGAGTTCCTGTTGAACATGAAATGGACCAACAGTGTCGCATTGAGATGTTTTTTGGGGACACTCACGGAAATGGGAACAGTCTGGGCCACTTTGTTGCTCTTTGAGTGGCTGGAGTCTGAGGAGTCTGGGACTACTTCTCTGAGAGCAACAACAACCAAAGCAAATGTGATATCGGAGCAAACAGGATCACACGCCTTGTGCATAAATATGGCCGTTGAACAGAGCGTGGACTTAGTAAACACTTCTTTGACAGTTCAAAATGTAATCTGTCTGCAGGCAACAACCTTCACAATCGTTTGGATGACGCATGCGAGGACACGAGTGGTCTCTTTTCGGTAGAGTGTGAAATCTACGTAGATATGTAGCGAGCCAATCACGCACTTGGCACGCAATTCTGTACAGACTTTCTGCCTGACCTCAGTTGTCTTCAGCAGGTCCGGGGCTTGGCGCCTGATACCCACCTGACCCTCCTAAATTCACACACGAAAATTAAGCCTCCGACAGACACTGGCCGAGGACGAGGTCAGTCCTCAATGCCTGGATCCGCTCGATGTGCCCAAGGGAAACGTTTCCTGTTGAAGAATCTTCTGTCGTCATGCGAGCAGACAGGAACTACGTCGGAGGAAGACAAATAGACTGACATTCATCAGGTTCCATTTACTTGTTGACTGTGCAGAACTACAGATGTGACAAATTGGCAATCTCAGTTCCAGTTTTAATACCAATCAATATCAGTTGACTTCTTCATTGGTGCAGCTTTCCACCTTCACAGGAACACCACGGGAACCTCGATTTCATACGAAGCTGTGGGAACGTCGTTCTGCTGACAAAGACGCCACCTGCTCCCGGCAAAATCTGCCCAGGTGCACGGACGCGCAAGCGATCCCAAACGATCCCACTGCGACGGTGAGCGTTCAGCACTCGTACCGAAACCCAGCGGCACCCGAAGCGTGGAGGCCCCGTTTCTTGCGAAAAAGAATCGTTTTGGTGCCCAAAATGACCTGGTCCTTCCAAGTGGGCATATTCCTCTGTTTCATTATTGGCTCTGATACGAAATATTTGGTCTCCAACAAGGTTTTGAGGAGCACACAGTCTGCAGAGGGACATCTGCCAAGACCTCCCAACATCCCATGACAGCAGAGATCAGTTCTAAGTTCGAGAACAACAAAGAGTCTGCGAAACGACACGAGTTTGGTGAGATTGGGGAGACTTGGCCAGCATGGTTGGGCCCTTGGGTTGCCCATGGGGCCAGCCCACTTGTGTTGAGTTCAAGAAAGTGACTTTGGGGGTGGGTGGGGGTGGAAGCCAGCAGTCCCAGCAACACTGGCATCTGAAATATCAAGCCATAGAAAAATCAGATCAACTCATGATTCCACAGCAGCTGGGCGGGCACCTTCTGTATTGCTGATGCAGCCAAGGTTTTTCACTGGTTCCAGTAGCCAAAGGCTCTGAATATCTTCCCCGTCAATTGCACTGAAAGTCCACGAAAGAAGAGGGGTGTCTGACCAGGTAGAACCCGTACATGTCTGGCCATTTCGGCCCACCAGCAACCTGACACAAGGCCTCTCGTTTTTCCGATCTGAAGTGTACACAGCAAGACGAGTTCTAGATTTCATCATTTCATCGTCGATTGTGCCTCAACTTTGGCCTCCAAAGAAGGCCAAGAGAACAGCCCTCAACTCAGAATTCAAAACCCTGGCTTCTCAAACTGTCAGATTACCTACAATGCACAGATTATCAGTTCCTGTCCTGTGAGCCTCAGTGCAACTCGATTCCGTTTTGTCAGGCAGTGCTTTTTCAAGAGCCGCTTTCCCACTGTCACCTTTTGCGTGACTAAAGGTTAAAATCTCAGAGCACCTGGGCCAGACATACGCACGTATATCTCTCACAAACACCATGCAATAGTGCCTTCACCTGCATGTTCACCTGCAGCAGGCAATTACTTCAGAACAAGCAGCAGTCCTGCTTCTCTCGCACACCTGAGCAGAATCAGAGAGCCAACAAAAAAAAAACAACAGTTCACATGCATCAGGCCACCGTGCAGCACCCACGCACATGTACTCTTTGTGTGCGACACGCTGTGCGTTCTGTTTTCGGTCATGAGACAGTATCTTTGTCGTCAAAGTGCAGCTCGGCAGTTCTGAAAGTCTTCTCAAGTCCAGCGGTGATCAACAATACCATAGAAATGATTTCCCTGAAATCTTCCATCTCGTGAACCAGCGACTCAGCTTGAGTTCGATATCACTCGCGCGATCCCACCGCCCACCATGCTTCAGGAAGTCCATGCAGTTCAGATCTGAGCCCAGTCAACATTTGATTTCCATTGCAATTTGTCATATTTAGAAGGGCAGTCAGGATCATTTGGGAATCCGCGTGTTTGTAGCAAATGTGTCAACTGTGCGCAATTGGGCGACCAGTGGGAGTTGCTCTGAGAGCAGCTTTTTCGCTTCAAAGAATTGCAAGGAGAGAAAAGTACAAATGGATGTGCTCCAGCGCTGCAATTATTCCCGATCCCGGACATCGCTGAGCTGGATCAAACGCGGGGACGTGCCGGGAGCGGCGGGTCAAGTTGAGCAGGGTCACTGGCTATTTTTGCTCATCATTGGATGTCTGGACACACCCGTATACCCGTCGTGTGTTTATTTATTTGTTTTGCAAACCCTTGTGTGTGTGTGTGTGTGTGTGTGTGTGTGTGTGTGTGTTTGTGTGTGTGTGTGTTTGTGTGTGTGTGGTGTGTGTGTGTGTGTGCCTTGAACACACCGAGTGTTCAAAATGTTTGTGCATTGTGCGTTTGTGCGTGCGAAGGCTTGTGTTCACGAATACTCACTGCGTCTACAGTCCAGACCAACATTCCAAAATAGGTTCGCGACTGGTGTGTGTGCAAGAGATGAACATGAAAGTTTGTGAATCAGCTCTTGGCTTTGCAGCCCATCTCTTTCGAGCAAAGAAAACTTGTCTGAAGCGGGTGACATGTAATTTGGTTGAGCTCAGCGTGGCTCTTGCGCCTTCCCCATACATCACATGAAAAATGCGGGATGTTTTGAAGTAATACGCAGTATTGTTTTTATTATTATCATCGCTTTCTTCACTCAGAGTACATGTATCAGAACTTCAGGTGAAAAGGCCAGATTTTTTGCCAAGTGCATTCCTCTCACAACCTCTCAACATCTGTTTGACATAGTCGCAAAGCCAATACCCAACAATTGCCTGTGGTTTTCACATACTGTATTTCCCTACCTGTTGGGTTTCACTAACGAAGCTAATCGTTTTGCCTTGTCTGCCTGAGGACTGTGTCGTATCCCACCAATGTCTGAATGAAGATATCCTTGTTGAAAGTGAGGACCTTCCGAGGACAAAGCGTTTCTTTGGCCACATCCTCTCTTTCGCTCAACTTGTGTGTTTGAAACGAAGAACCGTGACTTTTTCCCACTTTTTCCGTGTTCGTTTTGGAGAGACTCTTTCTTGGTACCCAAGGAGGACCTCTTTCTTTTTTGGGACCTTGACACCCTTGGGAAATGCACACAAGATACGAGTGTTGAGTGCATGTAAACTCCTCTGGATGACATCGAAGGTTGCGATCAGGGGCGCTCAAACCTTGGAGAAGGCAAACTGTACAAATTTTGTGAGGGGCGGGCGCCGTGGGCGCTCTGGTTCCGCTGGAGACCAGCGTGGCGAGGATTCACGTTTGAAGTCTGCGTCGCAATGTTTCTCATCATGCATCAGTCCAGAGACCACTCGTACAACATTTCAATCACCATTCATGAAATGCTCAATGTCATTCATGTTACAGACTGTCCAGTCGACTCTCCTGCGTCAAAAAGCAGACAGCTGCACTTTACCACAATTTATCACAAACCCGATTGTTCCAACATCCTGTTTGACTGCAAGGTCAATTTGATTCTGAAAGAGAGACAATTTGATCGAAGACGGATGTCCCTGTTCGTGAGTTGAACATCAGGTCTCATTGAGAATCAGGGGCAACCGCGACTATTGACGATCTGATGAAAAGCAAAGCGACGCGTCAATATTCACACACAAACTGACATCTCATTGATCACGACATTGATCCTCTTCATTCAAACACAGTCGGGATATTTCTTCCGAAGTGAAGCTTCTGCGTGAAGAGTGATAGAATTTCTGTGGAGTGCATGTCGCTGTGAGGCGGTTCCTCGGGACTGTCTCAAGCGTGCAAAAGGCGTGCGTGTGTGTTGGCACGGTGGGTGCATGAGGTTCTGCCTTCCAGAAACTCGTCCAAGAAGAACACGTGCACAACTGAGATGATTCAGTTGGGTTGTAGTGTCCCAGTTGGGTTGTACTGTCTTCACAAGAGTCGATTTATTTCTCAGGTGCGAAAGACACAGGTTTGTGATGTCAATTGCCTTGCAATGTGTGCTACCGGTGTGTACAGTTGTGTATGACCAGCTAAAAACAAACCCACATGTCGAACATTTTCTGTTTTCAACCAAGGAATCAAGTCAAGAAGATTGATTTGCGTTTTGATTCGTGGATGTCGAAACATCATGAACACAGTTTGCTTTGAGTCTGTTTGGTTGACCCAGCAGCTGTGAGGACCCTTCCACTAGAAACATTGATTGTGTTTCAATTGAAAGTTTGAGTCTAAACCGGTGTTGTTGAACCAGAGGGGCCACCAGGTCCAGGAAAAAGACTCAATTTTGACACATAAAAGTGTCTGAGCTCCAAGTGAAGGAGACTGGTGCGGTTATGGTCAGTTCTTTTGTAAAAGTCTTGCATTCAACTGACATCCCTTGGTGGCTGTTGATCGTAAAAACTATACGTGTGTCTGTCGCCCAGCAACATAGCAAGAAACATGCAGTTAATTGTGTCTCATAGCTCCTAATTTTCTGAAAGGCGACCTCAGGTTTCCGAGAGTGGAATAAAACACGACGAGCAGATCGAGTATATTGAATTATGGACATTTTTATGAACGGCGTATCTCTTCCTCGCCTTTCGGACAACTTCACGCAGCACACATAAACAACAAGCAATGTTTTCCCCTTTACGTTGGGTTCAGTGAGTGTTACCAGGGCCCCAAGCACAACCATTAGTCATCAGAGAAACAGGCAAGCTGCATTAAACCACGTCTGACCAGTTAAGTCTTCCTTTGATTGCATGTTGAAGATTGAGGAAACAGACGAGCATGTAGAGGCCGATTCCTTTGTCACAAACCATCATAAAAATCGTTCGCTGAGGTCGTATGATACTCAAGGAGCGGATTATCTTCACCCTCTGAGGTTCCCATGGTGCAAGCTGCACGCAGCTTTTGGGAGCCTTGGTCTCTGATTTCGGGAAAGTTGACGCTTTCAAACAACACATTGGATCGTGAAGATAGCAAGGAATTTGCTGTTTTGTGCGGTTGAAATCAAGTCAAAGAAAATTACCTGCGATGCTGCGATGTTTCATTTTTCTCATGTTTCGTACCACTGTACGAGTACGTGTATACTGTGGTATCTCACCAGAATGGCAGATGTTCTGAGCTGTGTAACTGAGAAATTGTAATTGTGTCAACGCCCACAACGTGTTTTCGAGCAAGCAGGGGCGAGGGGGAACGCGCCCGGATTGTGGAGGAGGACGGCCTGTAGAATTGTTTCTAATTGGTGTGGAGAAAAGATCAGATGGCTTGAGCTGATCCTCCAAATGTTGCAATTTTGGCGTCACTCGCGAAACAATCCGTCTCATCATAACTGTCAACTTTCTGGTTTTCGATCTTTGTGTTAGTGTCCTGTACAAACAAGGACAGGCATGCACGCAGAATCTTTTCGTGCCATCACATCCAGGTCTCTGCCATGGTTGCTCATCAAACTTTGCTGACGTAGCTCTGTTTTATGCAGTGCCTTTGTCAAATCCGACCAGAGTTCTTGAAAACAGATTGATTTTCATCTGAATGGAGCACTCTGAGAAGATCTGTGCTTTTGTTTGTGGAGGGTGTTGGCAGAAGACACTTGGTGTCCCTGGTTCCCAGGAACCCACAAGACACACCTACATGCCAGAGGTTTCTTGAGCACCAAAAGGTGTTGTCTGCCTAGAACATTTGAACGATCTCTTGTTCAATTGAAGGTATTGGAGTACACTTGTCAGGACACTCTAGGTCACAAAACGGGGAAAACAGAAAGAGGAACGTTACAAGAGACAATGGTTGAGTTTCCACCAACTTCAAGTTCTCCTGAACCATTCTGTTGCGACGTTGGAAAAGGGAATACGGAGGTTTAGCTCCAATTGCCACGTCGAAGACACACAACCATTTGCTCCTGTTGTCATTGGCTCCCATGCGAAGCAAACTTTGGTGATTCGTGCCATTGGTCTGGCAAGTCGGGCAGCTCACGTACGTACGGATTTTCTGGATGTGGTAAACCTCTCCAATGTCTTCTTCAGCCCCAGCTGGTATTCGTACATGCAGTTTTGGTTGCTTCAATTGGTTTTTTGTCAAGGGGATTCTTCATTACATCCTCAATGAACACTTGATGGTTGATGCGGAAACAAATACAACCACTCCCCAAATCAGTGCGCCTGTTTTCAACTGTTTTCACACCTGTCTGACCCGATCTTGTGTCCATTGTGCTGCGGTGGAATTGTGTCAGCCCGCGCGACGAACGAAGTGTCCGCAACAGATTTTTCTTCTCGAAAGGCTTGTGTGAAACTTTGACAATTATTGAATCAGACTGCGGAGAGAGAGACAGCTCACGCGCGGTGGTGTCAAGACAGCTCAAGCGACACCCACCCACCTCTGAAACGCAACTGAGGGCAACTGCAGATTCAACGTGATCCACGCATTTGTACAAGCACGATCTTTTCAAAGTTTCTTGGTGGGTGTGAACACTTCGGTGTTTGTACCAGTGTCTTGGTGCTTCCTCTTTGGTGCTTCCTCTTTTTCTGGGTAAGTTTTTATTTTCTCAGTGCAAGCTCACTCCCATGAAAGCAGAAAGGTGCATTCTGTCAGTTGCCTCGATGAAGTGAAGGATTCGACAAGTACGAGCTCTGAAGGTTCAGAGATTGCCATGGCAGCATGACTGCATCAGTTTGAAGAGTCAACACTTCGGTTCTGAAATGAAATTCACATCAGACTCTTGCTTGTCTCGGTTTGTCGCGTCTCAGATCTTGCTGTTGTGCGAGTCATCTCGATGAAGATTTGCAAATACAAAGACTGTTCCTGGGACTCTTGGCTGTTCTGTTGAAGTACGTACACACACATTTCAAGATTCTGCTTTCGCCCTTTGCCAGCACACCGCCATTGGTCCATTCGTTCCGAAGACGTCCTGTTTCCAGAAATGATTCAAGTTCTGTTCGGTGTTGACTTTGATCCAATGTCTCAAACATTTGGTTGGACAAGTTTGAGAGTGGCTTCGCTTGATGTCTCGCCTCTCTGTTCGTTCAGGCTCTCCCTTCACGCACAAAGAGTCGCAGGTTGCGAGCTGAAAGTCGACACTTGCCTTGGTGCAAACCTCAATTCTGTGAACTTCACCAAGAAACTAAGGTGGCTCCAGAGGACTATCAAAGGGTAGCGATCACTCAGCCTTTCTTCTTCGACCCTTGCGAGTACATGTAACATAAACTGTTCAGAGAAACACATTCCAACTCGTCAGTTTATGTTTTCAAGTTTTCAGGGGATCAGCGATCAAGACTTGGAACTGGTGGACACTGGCGCACATCAACCAGAAACAATGCACAAACTTTCAGTTGTGGCCCTGCTTTTCCATGCACCATGAGAAGCAGAGCATGGTGGGTCGTTGGCCCGGGTGAGCCATGATTTTTTCTGATTTGACGTCCTGACAATTTAATATTTTCGTCCTCAGGCTTCAGTCTTCTGTCCCCCTCCGAGAAGGGGACAGGACTGGCGCGCATTACATGCACTCTGTGAAGCTGCGTCTGGTTCTTTCCTTGTGACCTGTCATTCGTCTTTCCAAAAGTTCAAATGCTGTTTTGCCACGCGATGTGTAAAGTCGATTGAAAGCTTTCTCCTCTTTCACATATCCAAGGAAGGACCACATTTGCAGAGACACTTTGGTTGGTTTGTTCACACGGCCAGTTTACACGCTGTTCTGCTTGCAGCGTGCCAAATTTGTCTGTTCTACAGTTTCTTCAGTTTGTTGGTTCGGTTCTGGGCCCAATTTCCACTTCCCACTTCCGCCAAGTCTGAGCACCGCAGCCATTCAACAACTGCGTAATTCCTTCCTGCGGGGGATGGCACCGGGAAATTTACCTTGGTTTCAAAGAATCGATAAGCCACTTGACCCAAACAGCGAACATGGAGCGACTGCAATAATTTGATTTTGCTCTCATTGGTTTGCTATCCAGAGATTTATCATTGCAACGTCCAAACCGGTGGAACGGGTCACTTCAGTAGATTGCGACACAAAAGCTGCAATAAAAATGGAGACTTTGCACTCCAGCTTAAACCAGTGGGGCTTGTTGGTATGTCCGGGCCTTCCATTCTTTCAAATAGAACGTTGGTGCACAAGGAGAATTCCCGAAGTTTCAGATATCCGGCTCAACTTCTTCTCCTTTGTTCTGACTTCCGTCAAGGAAGTGACAAACAGGATCGCACTCCAAACAACTCAAACCCAGGTACAATGCTCTGTTTGTGCTATTTTACTTTACCCTGATCTGACAACACCAAAGAAAGACTCTTCTCTCATTTACCACTGGAACCAATGAGAAAGCAGGCCAAGTGGATACGTCAAGTGCCATGTCCAGTTTCTGATCGTTTGCAGTTGACAAAACACCATTTTTCAACCTGGCGTTGTCTTTTGTCGGACGGAATGCAGAAAGAGGGGGCAGAGTAGAGAAACATAACAATCTGACCTGAGCATTCCCATGTCAAGCAAAAGTCGACAAGTTCGGGGACTCTCCCAGTCTTGAGAATTTGTCCGCCCTGTTTGCTGTCATCTTTTCAAGAGCCAGTAATCTGTGACATCGAGGAGAAACTGCCGTACCGTCTCGTGTATAAGACGCACTCGTGTACAAGACGCACCCCAAGTTTTGAGTGAACAAACTGCCTGTTTTCAACATACACACCCCAAGTTCAGCTTTCAAAACAAATTTTCAAAATCTATCAACTTGACTCAAAAATCCCTCAAATTTAGGACAATTATCACCTCTCTAAAATTTTCTTCCTACTCCTCTTCAGTTAGTTTTTCATTTTTGTCTCAGTTTGGGGTCTCAAATGAATCTACTTTATCCTCTTCTAGTTTACAGAGCTCTTCAAAAATTATTCAAAACTTATAAAAGATAGAAGGGTCTTTTTCACTCAACCAAAAGACATTAATTCTTCCTTTGTGTCTTGAACAAATCTAAACATACTCATGTACAAGACTCACCCCTTCTTTTGATGTCTGATTTTGGGGCAAAAAACTGCGTCTTATACACGAGACGGTTCGGTAGACACTGTCGTGCCGAACTGGTGAACCCATCCTTCAGTTGACCCGGAGTGGTCATTGACGTCCCTTATCACGAATCATTGCGCAGCCTTTGTTACTCGTATAGCCCCTGGTTTCGAGTTCTGAGACTCACCGTGCACATGCAGCAACAGGAGTTGCAAAACGAGTGCCGATTTTGCCGGCTTTTTCTTTTGATCTCGAGTTCTTTAAATCCCACTCTCCCACGTGATACTAGAAAAACTTGTTGTGAGATGAAAGCACCTACTCATAACAAGCAACTACCTTTTCATGTGATTCATTTGGCAAGCTACACAACAGAACAGCCACTTTTCTTGTTCGCACTGCTCGTTCGTGCTTTTGCCCTGAAAAGTCTCGTTTCAATTCAACAACCTGTACGTCATTCAGACAATCTGAACTGCTCCACACATCCACACCAAATTTTCGTGTAGTCATCCCAACCAAGATGAAAAGAGTCAGCTTGAGAAACTGAGATGTTACCCAATACAGTCCCTCCCAAAGAAAGTGATATTTGTTCCTGTAAAATTTGGCAGGCATTTGCATTGATTCGGCTGTGTCTATTGAACTGCGAAGCAGTACTTTGGTCACTGAGGAGGCGAGTGCCTGACGAAGTTTGATTGTAACCAGCGGCTGCACACAGGAACCCCATTCACCAAAGATTTCAATGGAGGCGGCTGGCTACTTTGCTGGAGGGATCTCTTCTTGCTTGGATTTCAGCAGTACTTTGTTCTTCGGAAACTGACCTTTCCAGAACTTTCTCTCACCATGACGTCAGGTTGGGAGAGAATGGTCCACATGAGGCTCAGCGCACTGACATGTCAACTTCAGGGTCGCAATTTGTTTTATATTCTGCTGAAAATGTTTTGTGAACGCTTCTGAGATGCACTTGAACTCAGTTTCCACAAGATGCCCATTGGTCTGACCCGGCCAAAATATCCTCGGTATTGACAAAAGGAAATGGACATCAATTTTCTCATTTCGCAAATTTAATAAAGTGCCAGAACATTTTTGCGCTTCGTTGAGTTTGATCCGCCAGAGAGGAAACACGGTCACGTCAGAATGTGTGACACGAAGGCATTTGAATTTGCCTGACCACAAGAAGAATGTTCAAATTTCAATGAGCCATCCATTCACGTATGGGTCGTCTCACAAGCAATTGTTTTCTTGTGAGGCCAGAACGTGACGCACAAAAGGTGCATGTGAATGCTGAAGATTCCTGTGGGCTGCACACGCAACTCAGCCAATTGTGTGGGTGGCGTCAGACCAACCCTCCAGTTCACCGCTTGCAATGGCACGAAACTTGCCTCTATTTTGAGCAGTGTAAAATAATTAGAGATGAAGAATGGAGGACAAATTACAAGCCTTTCTGTTCCCAGAGTTGCGTGTCTGGGAGCAAAGCTCACGACGATTGTGGTGAAGGAGCATCTTGGCCATCTCTCAGAACGAAGTCATTGTGCAATGCATGGTGAATCGTCAACTGCAAACCAGGGGATTTCGGGAGGAACCAGAGTTTAATCCAGATTTTGGGTGAACTTGGCACTCTTAACGTGTACGAACAAATCCTGAGGTGCGCATCAGTGCGTTGGGGGGGGGGGAGACGTTGAAAGGGCCGGGGTGTCCCGACTGTCCCCTGTGCGACTCTCCTTGGTTGGGAATAAAAAGCGTCATATCAGAGAACGAAGAACCATCAAATGCATCCATGGATGCTGAGCGTGCTTACCGTTCTGCATGGACACGACAGCTGGTAAGTCCTACAACGAGAAATCAAGAAAAATCAATAGAAACAATTTTTATGAAAATAATTCTGTGTACGTACACAGAGACTCCATATTCTATTCTTTATTCACCTGTAGAGCGTACTCGTTTGTAGGTTCACCTGGACTCTAGCGCAGCGTGACACGGGAAAATTACGTGGCATGACTGAAGTGCGTTCGCCTTAGCGGAACAAACAGGACGGTGCGACGTGCCACAAGTCCCTGCATGGTGACAAAGTTTCAAAATGTTTCGGTTCATCAGACTCTGAAACATGGTCTGCACCATGGGACTCAGAACAGATTTTTTTCTGGGCAATATTGGGAAACAGAAAAGTGACATAAGCCTGCACAAAGTGTTTGGTGAATGGAGAAAGCAGCTTTCTATATGGTTGGGTGTCACTCCAGATCCAATGTGGATGGTCTCAAACAAAAGTCAGAGACCAAAATGCTTGTGGATGATGTTCAGTCACAGGAGTTGTTCCTGTTCCAAGCCTGTCATTGTGTGCCCATCGTGAGGGTGCCATCACAAAAATGATTGGAGTTCGCCTTCCTGGGAGTGTTTCTGGAGGCGGTTCATTCCCTCTGTCATTGTCATTTGTCATTTTTAAATCGTACTGCTATTTCCGGTTCCGGTGCAAGTAGTACGGTTTTTTTGACATCATTTTGATCATTT
>JAAUXT010095090.1_pt1 | contig 16802 bp, 23 predicted proteins | sample 7278171 | NCBI WGS metagenome assembly JAAUXT01 (sample SAMN14350112, study PRJNA611818) | marine sediment metagenome | isolation source: surface marine sediment (1.8m) | place: French Polynesia: Moorea | collected 2018-08 | reverse complement strand
CTTTAAGAGATTTTTCTCTCACTTTTTCCTTTTTTGTTACTGGTTGAGTGATTTGATATGGAAGACAAAGGTTGCCTCTTTGCTATTCCCCAAGGATTGGTAAAAATTTGTACCCGATCCACACAAAACGTTGCCCAATCGGTTACTTAGATTGCATGCCTCGTATCAACTTTCTTTGGGGCTGCTGCGTGTGCGCACAGAAGACCCATCACTGTGACATGAACATCTGGTGAAGCACAAGCAGCTCTCGAAAATAAGATGCCAATGGAGGTGAACGTACGCGGGGCTGTATTCCTCCACAAGTGCACGTACCAACAGAGCAGTCCGCCGCCGACACGGACCCTGTGCTCGGTGTTGTCCATCCGTCCTCACATTCAACGCACCAAAATGTGTCGATGTTCTTGTAATGCCCAGCTTCGCATGGTGTACACTTGTCGGCCTCCAGCTGCTGTCCGTCGGGACAAATGCCTGAAAAGGACACAAATGTTTGTCTCAAGTTCAGTGGCAAGAAAATGAGCAGTTTGTGGAGAACCAAGTTGTGATGTTGAGTCCTTTGAAGCTTGAGGCACGAGGATTTGGTCTGCCCCGAATTTTCAATCTTGTTCATAATTAGCTTCTCAAGTGCAAACGAACACCAATCGTTCACGACCAATCGTTCATAGCCCTGCATGGAAACTTGGGAAGGGAGTGGTGCTGCACCTATACAGCCTCCTCGCAGAGGTTCTACGCTCACAAGTACACTTGGGATTCACCGATCCTTCAACATTCACATGTACAGACACAACGCTAATTTGGACAAGGAATGAGCCCAGCGTGTGCTGGTCAAGGGACAAATGGCTGCTTCCTGGTACCCAAACAATCTGAGGACGACTTGGATCTCGTCTGTTCCGTGGTGCTCTCTTCGGGACAGGCAGTGCAGTTCGTCTGGCCCGGCTGGTCCTGGTACAAGCCCTTCTCACACGGTGAGCACGCTCCAGTGCTGCTGTTCAGAAACGTGCCGGTGCTACATTCCACTGCAATGGAAGACCCCGAAACACCTCAATTGCAAGCAAGGTCTCTCGAACTGCCACTTCATCCACGGAATCACCGCTGTGTGGAAATGCATCCAGAGAAATGCTCGTTTTCTGTGGGGGAGTCAGTCAGAAGGCAAAGTTTTCCACACCCAAGGGCAGCGGCTGCAGTGGCAGGACCGCTGGCTGGGTCCGACACGTTTTCAGAGGTGCAGTTTTGAGTTGTACTTGAACAGCCCACGAAAGAAGGTGCGGTGATACTCACCGCAGTGGGACGGCAGCGCCTGACACCCGGGCTCGGTGCACCTGCGCGTCTCAGAGTACCCAAAGCTGCCTTGTACGAACGTCAAGCCATCAATATTGACCTGCATAAAACAAGCAAAGTCCGTCAAACAACTTGGCAACAGAAGTACCCGTATCTGCTGAGACAATTGAATTGACAGAAATGGATACCTCATTGAACACGGCGTCTTGAACAACGGCTTGCTTCACAATGTTGTGGGTTGATACTCCATCCAGCTCACTCCTTCAACACAACACAAATTTTCACAACAAGAACATCACATGTGGAAGAACTGCACCCGCCCTGGGTTTGGGTGAGTATTCACTCTTCACAAAGAACCCCCTGCACAGAACAAAAATTCCAAGGCTTTCAACAAATCCACACACATGTTCCAACACAGTGACGCAGGCACAAGGTGATGCACAAGACCGACAATTGGAAAAATGATTGCGCGCGAAAAATTCTGTTCGCTTACTTGTTCTGAGTTCTGGCAAACTCAAAGGGAACACCTTCACGTTTCAAGAAATGCACAAGAAAATCATGCACCAGAAGCAGGTTGCAGCAAATTCCGCACAAGTTTGCACTCACTGCACTCCCGTCACACTGAAGATCACAGTGACGACTGAGGCGTCGCCCTCCTGAGGCGTCTGATCCGCGTCTATCTGCAGGTTGCTGCAGCCGGCGTCCTCACACAGGCTCGGGCTTGTCCCGTGTTTCCACGGATACAGAGCACGCAATTCGTCTTTCAGCTGCAGCAGTGCAAGAGGAGTGAGAAGGAGCTCGGAGGTGAAGTTCCAGCCGAAGACGATGTTAACCACCGAGGCGCACTTTCCTGGACAAAAGAAACAAGCGATCTCGGAATGAAGGAGAAGACTAACGGGGAGGGGAGAGAGACGACATCTTGGATGTTCTGACAAGTAGAGTGAAGGTGACGATCAGAAGAAAGTTGAAGCAACCACCACAATTTGTATGACTTCAGAATTGAACCGGAAGTGTTGTTTACTGAAACAAGAAGCAGCCCTCACTTCCACACTCTGGGATCTGGAGCGAGGCTGCTGGGTTCTCCAGATTGAAGACACCAGATGGACCACAGTTGATTCTGCCAGGAACAGGTTCCGGAAAAGCGTGCGTGGAGTCCTTGCAGACTGGGATGCAGGACGTGTACAAGGAATCCTCATATTCGCTGCACTCGAAATGTACTGTGTCGGTGTCTTCCAGGTCAGAGCAGTTGTCATCTGATCAAGCAACACAAACAGATCTTTCACAGTGTTGCCAAGCAGAGAAAACTTGCGAAAGGGGAAATGAAAGGGAGCAAAGAGTTGCGGCTCTGGTGAAACAAGAATTTCCAAACAATTTCCTGAGGCTGGAATCGGGCATGTGTTGAGGGGAGCAGGGTCAGCTTTCCTGACCAACTCTTGGATCCACGCCAGATACTCACAGCTGACGTAGAAGTCAAATGTGCACTGCGCAAAGTTTCCGGCCAGATTCGTCATTCTGTAGAACGCTTGGTAGCTTCCTGCACTGTGGACGCCTGCACAGAGACAACAATGCATGCGTGTTGACGACCCCGCGCACACAGTCGTTGTCACAGGTGAGTCAAGACAACGAAAGACAATTTGTGTTCCAAACAGAGCTTTTGCAGCTTGCTTTCTGCGCCATGTGATCAGATCTCTCGTGTCACCGTGACGACTCACCTGGGTCGTAGTTGTTGGTGACTTCCGCACCGTCCGTTTCTTCCCACGTGGGCGGGTCCCACGTGACATGCGCGTTGGAGTCCGTCCGGTGCTTGCGCGCGTGCGCGACTCCGGGACAAGAAGCGACGCGCGGAACCACTTTCCCTGCGTGAAGTTTTGAACTATATTTGTGCTCAAGATGGAAGCGATCAAAACTGCGCCCGCCGAAACTCACACAGCCCAATGTAATTCCTCACTTTGCTCTCTTTCGCACAACTTTCGGTTTCTTTCTTGTGTGCCTACCTGGAGCAGAGACCACGGAGTACTGAGACGGAGCCACGTACAAGGCGTGGTCTCTGTCGTAGTTGTCCCAGGCGACGATCGGGTTCGTCTCCACTTGCTTGTTGCTCCGCACAGCTGTCCTGTCGGCCTCACTGAGGACAAAGTCGTACAGTTCCACACGACCGACACTTCCCGCAAAACGCCCTTCCTCGTCACCCAACTGGATCAAGATACTGAAAAGACAACAGTGCAGTGTTCCGTTCACGAGGTCACAACAACTACGCTCTTTGTGTGCAGCCTCAAAATTGCATCACAAACACTTCGCAATGTTGTGTCGCGCAACCAGATTTTCGAAGGATCGTGAAGATTCTCTGACGAGATTCTCTGACGTTGGAGTTGTGCAAGGCAGTTGTGTCCAACATGTGCAGTATTATGCAGAAACACACAGACGCAACGCAATTGCCGTTTGATCAGTGGTGGAGCGAAGAAGTTTCTACGTCCTTCAAACAATGAAGCCGCAAATCTTGTTTTGACACTCACAACTCGGGTAGCTGGTAGCCGATCATGGGTTGGTCCAACTGCATCGACGCATCAACGAACACGCGGACACCGTAGTTTTTGCGGTAATCCGTGACAATACTGTGCCAGCGCAAGTCGTTCATTGGGTGCGCAAAACTACGACAGTCCCGTTCTTCCCAAGCGACACACAGTTGCTGTTCGGACAGGGAAATGAGTTCGCGTCCGCATTCCGTCGTTGTTTCATTTCTGCAAAGAAGTGAATTTCAAACCTTGTGCATCTTGGACCTTTGTTCTGCACTGCAAAGAGCACTACCGGTACTTTTTTTTGTAGTTTCAAATGGAAATGATTTCCATCGCCCGGTCAAAGCGACAGTTCCTTCTTGTGCACTGCACATTCTGCTGTCGTTGAGATTTTGGCGAAGAAGCAAAAGTGATGAGTGAGACTCACGCTGCCTCGCAGACGGCGAGGAAAGTGCTGGTGGTGTCCTCCCGGGAGTATCGCACGTAAGCGACGAGCGAGAAGACGCTCGTGTTGGCGACAACAGGAAAACGCAGTTGCGCGGCGCCCGATCCGTCCAGCTCCAGGTCATAGTTGTAGTCTGCGGCTACAAGGACAGGGATCCGCAATTTTTCTCCCACACAAACAAGAACGCCTGTTGGTGAAGACGCCGCCAGTCTGGCGATGATGTATTGCTGCACAGTGGCCATACTTTCGTCGTGCTTGTGGTGCTCAGAATGTGTATTTTTCATTTGGCGAATCAGTTGCGAAAAGAAGCAGCACTTGCACCACAACTCAGGACACACAACGTTATCGACAACAACAAACGTGATTTCAGCTGTCCAAAGGAACACAGATCTTCGGCATGTGGGTTCTTTTCTAAGAATATAGCATGGATGCAGTTTTCTGTCTCGATTTTTGTGCCGTATCTCGACAGAAACTGCATCCATACCATATGAGGATTATTGAACTCTGTCCAAAAGACGAGTACTCACTATTTGGGTCTCGATTGCTGCGCATCTCGACCCAAATAGTGAGTACTCGTCTTTCGTACAGCGTTCAATATTCCTTACCTAATCCCAACAGACCAGCAACCGGTGAGGCACGCACCCTTTTCGCACTCCCTTCCAGTGCGGTTGTAGGGACAGCGGCAGTACGCGATGTTCATACCGTCGATACACAACTCGCAGTTCGGCAGATTCGCGCAGTCGTCAATGTTGAACTCGCATTGAGCTCCAGTGAACCCTGTTGTGTCACAAATGTACCAACGAGAGACCAATTTCAGGTGTCAAAATATACTCGTGTGAGCACAGGGTTCTAGCTCAGCAGCTTGGCACATCAAAGATTCTCGTCTGTCTGTGAACTGCGACATGTTTTACCAGTTCAGATCAATGCTAGAGAAAACGCACGCATCTCGCCACCTGCCTGGGGCACACTGGCACTGGAAGCCTGTCGTTTTTGAGATGCAACTTCCTCCATTTTGACACGTTTCGGCACAGAAGTCGCGTTCACACTGACAGCTGCTGCCACTCAGACCTGAAAACAAGTCCGGCACACTGCAAAATGTAGATTTTTCGTGACACACATCACACAGCTGCAACTTTCGACGAGACTCTGGTCCTCCGATAGCCCCTCCAAAAATCTGCTTTGCCTCACTGACGAATGGGGCTTACCCATCGGGCACTGACACTCGCCACCAACACACGATCCGCCGTTGGGACACAACGTGTCATTGAACTGCGCGCACGCGTCTCGCGGGTTTTCACACATGTCTCCGTAGTGCTCGTCATCGCATCTGAAACCACACGCAGTGTCACAATTTTCGGGCACGATCAGCAGCGTGGGGATGGATACACGCGCTTCTGGATTCAGATCAATCAAACAGATCTTGCGAATGTGGCGCTGCAGCAGAGATTCTGTTGTCGAGTCACGTACGAGCACAACGTGGCGTTGTGAAGATTGACGCAGACTCCGAAGTCACCACACTTGGAATCTGTGCACGTCTCAACAAAGGTATCGCACAGCCACCCAGTCCACCCAGCATCACAGCTGCATGTGAAATTCTCCGTGCCGCTAGAACATCCACCGTGGACGCAAAGATCCTGATCACACGCGTCTATGGCAACCTGCAAGACGTGGTGGAACCTCAAGTGCAAGTGCTGGGTTCAATCGATCGACAGACAGGTCTGAAACTTGACGTCGGGTGCGTGATTCGGGAAACTCACGTCACAGTGTCTCCCAGTGAAGCCGCTGCTGCACAAACAGCTGTAATCGTGGAACAGCGTTTCTCCACCCAGACAGCCGGCCGAGTTGCTCGCATTGCACGGACTCAAACTGTCGCACAAGTTCTCAATGAGGTCGCACGTCGGACCTGGAATCAACAAACAAAGTCGTTTTGGTGTAAAGAACCGGGACAAAACTGGCCGCACGTGCATAGGCGAGCACGGTGTGTCAAACGCCGCAAGAGGTTTAGCGACCCACCTGAAAATCCCGGATCACAGATGCAGGTGTGCGTCCCGTCCCCATTGACCTCGCAGCGAGAGTTGGTCTGGTTACACACCTCCTCTGAACACGGATCGATCTGCTTCTGACACTGAGCTCCCTCGAACAAGTCCGCTGCGCAGCTGCATTCGAACCCTACGAATACGACAAGTGTGTGTGTGTGTGTGTGTGTGTGTGTGTGTGTGTGTGTGTGTGTGTGTGTGTCTGTGTCAGTGTGTCTGTGTGTCTGTCTGTCTGCAGAAATCTGGCACTGGCCAAATTTCCTGCTGTTTCAGACATTCAGATATGACTCTTGGGACATAGATGCTGACCTCCAGGACTGTCCGATTCAGTACAGTTCCCACCATTGAAGCAGGGATTTGCATCGCACAGGTTGATGGGTTCACAGGTCTGCATGTTGTCTGCAAAGTGCAACCACGACTTCTGAGAAAAACAAGAATGCTTCGATGTGTTGACTGCGCTTGACGATAGAACTTGAAATAGCAGCGATCACAAGTGAGATGAGATAGCTGAGGAATCCAAAGTACTGCCAATGTGTACAAAAACATGAACACATCTGAACGCAAACAACAACATAGTGTTGAACACGAGCGGCGAAGACGTCACACTTTGGAACAAGGCACCCTGGGAGTGACATCGACCCCACCCCCTCCTGCAACTGACACACACCATCCATGCTGAAGAGACAAAAGCTGAGGCCGCCAAACCAACCTGCTCGCTGCCCAGGTTCACAGACACAACCGAAGTGGTTTTCCTCCAGCTCTTGGAAGCACTGCAGTTGTCCGCAGGTCGCCTGCGCCTCGGCCGTGTCGCACAGGTTGTGCTTCTCACAGCGCGCGCCGCTCAGTCCGTCTGCACATGCGCAGCGGAAGCCTTCCGGTCGCACAGACAAATCCACCGTGCAGTTGCCCAAGTTCGCGCACGGATTCGGGTCGCAGAAATCTGAAATCAAACAGCGGGTTCACAAAGAAGCGTCGAAGTCGAAACCTGCATCATGCGCTCCTGTGTCCTTGTATATATCTTGAGCCTTGTACGTGGTTTGAGAAGGATCAGGTGACCCCAGACAAAATCCTTGTAGTCAGACACTTGCCTTTTGGCTCGCAACAGTCTTCACCCTGAAACCCGAAGTCGCACTCGCAGTGGCGTCTGAAGCTCGCCAACTTGATGCAGTTTCCGTTACAACACGGTTGACTTGAACAGATGTCTACTGTTTCGTTGCAACTGTGAAAAAAGAGCAAGAATGTTCCCTGCAATGATGAAACCTTGACACGCTTGTCTCCATTTCAGTGGAAATTGAAAGCTTCGGTGGACACGTACTATTTGCCACTGAACGCCGACTCAGTAGACAGGCACAGACACTCGAAGTGATTCCGATCAATGGCGTGGCAGGGCGCGTTGTTCTGACACGTCTCAGCCCCGCCCAACTCACACGGGTTTTCCAGTAGAGTTTCGCAATGCAAGCCAGTGTAACCTGAAACAATGCCATTGTCAAAGACGACCAGACAGACCTGCTTGTCGTAGGGTATGACCCACTCATTCGATCTCTTGCTTTTTGACGGCTTCACGTTTTCACTTTTCCCACAGGCCACGCACGTCGGCTGGCAGGAAATGGTCCTCACCAACAGAGCATTCACAGGTGAAGTTCGCCTCAGACCGGTTGCAGTTTCCGCTGTTGTAACACGGAGCCGAGGCGCAGGGGTCGAGCGTCGTCTCACAGTTGAGACCCGTGAATCCTGCAACACAAACACAAACCCACCAGTCTCTGGCGTCCCGTTCTTGAATGGTGCTGCGCTTGTCTAATGGGTCCGTGGTTTGGGCCTCATTTTTGTGTTCTTTCACGCTGTTCTCTTTGTGCTGAAGCCAGCCCCGCCCCACCTGCCAGCTTGCCTTCCCACATCCGGTCGTCACCTCCTGTGGGAACTACGCCAAAAATAGATCCGATGAAGCGCGCTTGAAAAAACGCCAAATCTGTAAGAGGTGCCACGCACCTGGATTGCATGAACACACCAACACGCGATTCTGAATCCCACACTCTCCGTTTCCTCCACAGTAGCTCTCCGGGCACACCAAGGAAACTGTGAACAGAACGATGTTTCGTTACAGGAAAAGGAGGCGCAGATTCGCCAAACCAAGAATCAGGAGAAGGGGGACCATCCAACAATCCCTGTTCCCTAATGTTCAAAATGTCTCACAAAGCAACAAATGATGGGAGGCCCTCTTCGTTGTTACACTCGAACAAAAATTGCAACTTCGGCTGCCGAAGTTACCGTCGTTGGTGCAGTTGTCGGGCGATGTGGCTGCTCCGCCGAGTGTCGTGGACCCGGAGTCTCCGCACGGGACGCAGGATGTAGCGCTCTCCGCGTTCTGGTAGAACCCAGCAGGACAAGCCTTGCATGGTTCATACCCAGTCGGGGAAAACCACCCCGCAGGACACGTTTCTGAAAAAGAATAGGAAATCACAATGCCCTTCTTCTGTCCGCTTGCTTCGGACCAGCCTTGCAGAAAGAAAGTGCACGTGAACCAAAAGATTGTTATCAGGTCGCAATCACAATCAGAAACCTGTTGTGTGAGCCCTTGTCAGGCTGTGGTCTGACAAAATTCAAGCGACTGAGTCTTCACCTCTGCAGGCAGTGATGTCCTCCCCTCCAGACTCCTCGCTCCTTGTGCCTTCCGGGCACGTTTCTGTGGAGGTAGCGTTCACCCAGTACTGGCCGCGCGGAACAGCGAAGCACGGTGTCAGGCCGTCCGAACTTGTGAAACCAGGTGGACATTGGGCTGAAACATTTTTTGTGAGTTTTTTTTCGTCCAACCAGAAACAACTGAGCAGACATGGTGTTGCAAGGACGTTGTTCTACTGCCGTTCGGGTCAAAGACGCAATGCAGAATTTGCACCAGCCCGAGGTTCACTTCTTCTTCCGAAAACAGTTGGACAACCAACCAACTGATGGCTATGACGTCGTCTCTGTTGGTGGCTGCTGTGGGATAGATTCTGGTGTTGGTGGTCCACCTACCAAAACACTGATCCTCGCCTTGGGAACCTGTCCTTCTGGTGGACGTGTCGTTCGGACAGTTTCGGCACGAAGTCTGCCCAGTTTCGTTCTGGTACTGACCAACTGGACACTGGATGCACTGGTTTTCGAAGTTTGTGTTGCCCTGCACCAAGTATGTTCCCGGAGGACAGTGATCTGGAAGTACACACCCATTGTTGACAGGAAGAGTGTGAACATGAGACGATATAAAATTCATTTTTCTTTGTGAACGCACTCACAACACTCAAAAGCGCCGTCCAGATCCAGAATTTCCCTGTTGTCGCTGCATTTGTGAAATGACGACAGAGCGTCTTCCTGTGAAACTGCCTCCTCGGGCTTGTTGGACCTTACGTTGGGACAGCCGGGCACGCCAGGGATGACTTGCTTGTGGCCTCCAAGCGTGTACAAGAAGTACAGAGCTTGGTCACAGCTCCCACCGTCGTCGCGCTCCCCAAGTGCGGTCATCTCGAATCTGAACGTGACGTTCACCTGAAACGGACATGAGACGATCAATGCGCTGTGCGCGTTCGGTCACTTGGTCATTCGACCCCCCGTGGCTGATCTAAGAGAAGCTCAGGGCCCGACCCGGTGGGAGCATCTCCCCCTCCCCCGGCACGTCTTGCGAAAACATTTCAAAAGTTTGACTTCATTTGAGGGGCATCGGGACCCTTCACTCATTTTTCTGGATTGCCCACCCCCCGCCATCCGTACTCACCGCATTCTGTCCGGGATCCACCGCATGCTGCGCCACGAAAACGTCATCAAGTTGGAAGGGCCTACAGAAGTCAAACAAGTCGTGGGTCGTGAGTTCGGCCAAAGACTCCACGTCGAGAGAGTCGTTGATGGCGGCAGCGACGTGATCCACGCAGGACGCGTTGAACGTGCTCGTCGCATCGTCCGCGTCGAAGTATTTCACGACGAGTTCAACTGTGTATCGCACGTCGGTGGCCACTGAAATGTGTCCAACAAAAATTTTTAAATGTTCAAGGCCTGTTTCACAGAAAGGAGACACGCGTTGCTTCCTTGTGCAGGTGAATGGGCGCTGCGTCGCGAGCAACAGTGCAGGAGTCAAGGACAATGACAAGGACACTCCTGTTGTTGACAAGAAAATGTCGGGACACCAGATGGGCACAAAAAAATTCAACAGGCTTACGCGTGCAACCAGGAACGTAGGGGTCGTGTGTTTTCTCGTCCGTCCAAACGCCATCTCCGCTGTCATTGCACACGTGGTGTAACTGATCTCCATAACCAACTCCAAACCTACAGAGACTCCGCGTAAAGAACCATATCTCTCTGGCGGAGTTCAATGAGAATATGGAAGTCTTTACCGTGTGTCAATTCGGCACAGAAAGTCTGAGGAACGTACGTGTAGCCCTCGTTGCACGTGATGACGCATGCGCTCTGGTCGCACGTCGCGGATCCGTCCGTCGGCTGGCGAACCAGGAACGTCGCACACGGAGCCGCTGCTCAGCGAAATCAACAAAGAAAATCCAAATCCTATGAAGCGTTTGTGGCAAATACACGAAAAACCTCATGTGAAGTTGTGAAAACAAGAGTACGTTTCAACGTGATACTGGCCGTGTCAGAGGATGCAAGGGGTTCACCAAGTGAGAGTGAGTGGCAGCGGCATTGTGTCCATCCACCATTGGGATCCTACACAGCCAGACGAACTCCAGTGCCACTGTTCGCCCTGAGAATCGTGCGACCAAAATGCAAAGAATTTTGACTGGGCCTTACCTGTCACTTCGAAGTAAAGCTTGAAGGTGGACGACTGGTTGAACCGGTTGTTTACGTGAACGCTGACCGTGGTCCACGAGCCCACGTCGGATCGATCAAACGTCAGCGGGTTGGGATCAAAGCTGAAACTCCCTGACGCGATGATGTCTTCAACCTGATCAGCCTGCATGAATTGGTGCAGGGTGTTGGCGTCGAACGTCCGACTGACTGTTTCGTTCTCACTGGTGATTTCAATGGTTTCTTTCACTGTACAGTTTGTACAGATGGGGTGTCCCACGTCTGAAAAGAAACGTGACTTTGGCTGCTGAAAATAGACTTCACGTGTACAAGTCAGAAAATAACACGGATTTGGACACTAAATACCCTGTTGATTTGACAGCCGAACACAACAGGCTGGGCAACAGAAACAGAAACAGCCCAACTCACCGAACACCAGGACGCGCACCACGAACGAAGCCTGGTTCCCGCTAAAATCAGACGCTGTGAAGGTCACGTTCACGTCTTGAGTGACGCGGCTCCCGAGCGGCACGCTCACGTCGACCGATTTCACTCCTGTATTGTCGCTCACAGCGGGGATGGGAATGTCCAGTGGAGAGTAGATCAGCAGCTGATACGGCTCCGACGTGCCGGTGAAAACAGGGTTCTCCGTGTCTGAAACGTGCGGTTGCTTTCAAAATTTCCGACCGAAGCTGAAGGACTCAAGCAAACCAAAGACGCGAATCGAACAGACATCAACAAACAACATCCACGTCAAAAAGAACAATTTGAAGCGTGAACACACAAAACGGCTTTGGGCTTTACGAAAGCGATGCTTTCTCGCGTGATTTGGGCCCCCGTTCTCACCTATACACTCTCCGAAGCTCCCTTCCCAGTGAGTGCCGGTGGAATTGGCTGTGCACTGCAGCTCGGAGCCAGTGTAGCTGTAGCCGGCTCTCGTGCAGTCGAACGTGACCTCGGAGCCCTCCTCGTACGACCGCGCGACCTGATGCCCTCCGGGCGGGGTGCCAGGGTCCGTGCAGGTCTCGCCTGATGTCGGTTTCAAGCAAAACAGGCTTCCCTTTCAGAATCCAACATTTCCAACACCAGATACACAGGAACGCGCACTTCACACTCACGCAACAGCGCTGCTAATGCGTTTACAAGAGCACAGTGCGCACTCTTAGCATACAGCAGAGAAGAAAAGCACCCGTTTTCCCTTGCAGACGATAGAAATCTGTCACACTACCGACGCATTTCAAGTTGCCCAGGTCCCAGTAACCGTTGAGGCACTGCACGGTGTTTGGGTGCGTGTCGTTGCTGCTGCCACCCATGAGTGCGAACTGGTCCGTGCACGCGAACTCAAAACTGTCCCCGAAGTAGTGGATCGCGTTCGAGTTCTGCAGCGGGTCCGCAAGACCGGGAACTTGGGGGATCAGGCCACACTTTATCTCTGCAATACACACAAAAGAAAACATTGTGCACTGGTCCCCGTTCAATTCGTACTCCGAAATTGGGCTGAATATCCGCACACTGGAATAAGGCTTGATTGACCTGACCAGGGGAAAATGTCTGAATGGATCATGACTGCACGGTACGTGGCGACACTCGACGAAACAATCCACTCACTCGGACATTCGATAGAATCACCCACGAGTCTGTATTGCTTGACAGTCGCGTCGTACACGCACTGCTGCGACCCGGTGGTGACTTCAGGATCGCGACCGGGAACGGTGCACTCGAACGTCACGTTTTCACCGAACGGAACGTCAGCTTCAGGGGACAGGACGGGCGTCACAAAATCTGCGTTGTCCGTCACACTGCTGATGTTGAGGCTGGGACACATGACCTCTGAAACGCAACAAGTTCTCGTGCAAGAAAAACACAGCAAAAACGTTCTGACGTGGAAGTGCTGAATCTCATCTCAAAGAAACCCATGATACGTACTCGTGCAGGGACTGGGCGAATGCTGCTGAGTCAGCAGGTTCCACCACTGTCCATTCTCGTCGCACTCTAGTTCCTGTCCCACTTCCTCTGTCCCCTCCACGTGGAAACCCACGTGACAATGGAACCGGATTCGGTCCCGGAAGAAGTAATTTTCTTGCAGTGCAGTCTGCACGCCATTGTCAACAGTCATGTTGGGACACGTGTTTCCTGTTCAAAGGGGACAAGAAGATAGTGAATCACACGAGGTACGGATCGAACCCCCAGCCCAACCCGGTCCTTCACGACGGAAAATGGTGCGAGTGCGTGCATTCGTAAACGAAAAGGTTGCAAAACAATTTTTCCATTTTCCACGTTTCACAAAGAACGAAACTAGAAGCGCCGGTTTGGATGGATTCATTCTACGACTGAAGGTAGAAGAAACGCACGGACGCAGGAGACGTTCACAGCGAGCACGTGCCACCACTGGTCCCCGCTCTCCCCGCCGCGGGGCGGCACCACCTCCGCCTGGTCCCCGCTCCACAGGTGGAACCCCGGGTCACACGAACAGCTGAACCCTGGTCCGTCATCAGTGCAGGTGTGACATTTCTGCACCACGTCCAAACACTCGGCGTGGTTCTCGCTCCAGCGAGCGCAGGACGTTGTGTTTCGAATCAGATCACACTCGTTCACATCTGCAGACACAAAAAGACGCAGCACTCAGCAGCTTTCAATGTCTCTGTCCTCTCGTGGACCCTTCACATGTGAAATATACTCGGCGCTGAAACAAACTAAGGGTCATAATCTGATCGCTGCCAAAGTGAACAGTAAAATCACTGCTTGTTCCCGTTCATTTGATGTAAGAAGATCACCATTTATGTTTGTGTATCCTTGTTCACGACGCACACTCGTACCTGAGTCAGTTGCAGTACTCACACGTGCACGTTTTTTGGTCCGAGTCGAGCAGCATCTCGTCGGGACACGAGCAGCGGAACGAGCCGACTGTGTTGGTGCAGATGTGGGAACAGCGACCCGGGTACGGGTCCGGGTTGGAGCATTCGTTGTCGTCTGAAAATCCCATCGGAATACAAGGTACAGCGACCAGAGAGAAAATCCCTATCAGGTTTGTGGAAGCAGAAAGTACACATCCCCGAAATGACGTCCCACTGAGTTCTTCCTTGCAGATGATTGAAATCTTAACACTGACAACTCAAGAAAGAAAAGCGACCTCAATCTCACCAACACAATCCACGTTCTCCAAGGCGGCGCCAAACGACCCGGCGTCGCCGCTGGCGTCACTGCGGTCGCACGTGCCCGTCGCCGTCGCATTGATTGTGTTGACGATGACGTAGCCGACGTCACACGTGACCTGCACGTCTTCGCCGTGGGGCACGTACACGTCGTGGGGTGAGGCCGCCAGAGAGCGCGCGCTGCCTCGCGTGACGCGCGGTATCACGCACCACAGCGCTGAGGAGACAACACGAACATGAGGTCCATGCGATCGGACTCCAATGATTCGGGTACGAATTGGGGTCACTGCAGGACGCTACAGCTGTGCATTCAAAGACGAAAGCAACAAAGTTGCCTTGGTCTCTTTCTGAAGCAGGCGGCAGAACGTCAACTGAGGAACAAATTACGTTTGCACTTCGGGCTTGTGTCGCCGATCCACGTCGAGTCTCGGCAGAAGACCCCGCTGGGCGCTGACAGTGAGAACCCGGCGTCGCAGCGGAACGTCGCCTCGGCGCCGTGCACAGCGCCCGCGCCGTCGTCGCTCCCGCTCATGTACACGACGGTGCCGTTGGCGGGGTCCGTCAGCGAGGGGCATCTCGTCGCTGCGCCGCACATGAGACAAGACGCACATATTCTTCCTTCCAAATTGACCAATTGTCACGCAGTACTTACGCAACTGAAGACGCATCGTCAAACGTCACGTATTCCGTTTGAACTAATGTCCGCGTCAGATCGATTCTCAAAGACGAATGAATGCCATGCGTAACAAACTGGTTGGCCGCCCTTTCCCCGTCCAACATGTACATCGCTCACCGTTGCAGCTCGGTGGAGCCCCCCACTCGCCGCTGACGCAGCTGATGGTGGCGTTAATCACAGCGAAGCCCGGGACGCAGGCGTAGTGCGCAGTGCTCCCCTCCTCCACCCCGGCCAAGTCCACCAGGTACCCGTTATCAACCACCGGAGGAATACCACACACCCGCTCTGAAAAACAAAACTCGAACTTTTTGTCGCATTCCTCATAAAATGGCGGGAGCCATCACAGGTGCGGATCTACAATCACCCAGACCGTTCTCGTTTCTGTTACAAAACTGTTCGGGAAAACTTTCTGTCAGCGAAAGGGGAAACTACAAATAATTGTTCCTGCAAGAAGAAAATTCAAGATTCTTTCTCTTCTGCCTCCCTGAATGCCATTTGACGCGGGAAGACGTTCAACGTGTGACAATTCTGTCTGTCAGACGCGGTTCCCTACTTGTGCACGCAGGAACTTTGGGCACGTTCCACTCTCCGTTCGTGCCGCAGGTCAACAGAAAGTACTCCGAATTGTTTCCGTCGGGACCTGAAGTGCAAAGTTTCAGGTGACGTCGAATTTTCGCAAAAATCATCAAAATTCCGACCCACGTCAAGATTCGAATGAAAACACGGCTTGTGTGACACAATGCTCACACTGTCCAAACTCCTCTGCAGCCAAGTAGTACCCGTCGGTGCACGTCACGTACACAGACGTGTTGTACGTGCGCGGGATGTCGGTGACGGGCTGCGTCCGGTCAGCGACGCTGTACAGCACAACGTTGTCGTCCTCAACGGGAAGTGCGTCACAACCTGCGCGAGAACACGTCGAGTGGTTTCATGATAAGAAGGAAACGCACGACTCGACTGTGTTGACGCGCACATTGTTGTCTTCCTATTGCGCCAAAGCCCAGCTGTAAAAAGCACCTGACTCGACGACGGCGGAGAATCCGAGTCCCGAGCCGCCCGCGTTGCTGACGAACACGATGCGTAGCGCGACGCTCGCCGCGCTCAGCGGCACAGGTGGCGCCACCGTCGTGTCAGACGACGCGTCCCCAGGGACACTGACCACGCTGACAAATGCGTTGTCATCCAGAGTAAAAATCTGCAATGTGAGGTCAAAGTGTGACGCAGCACTCAGAGGCTCGTAGAAGAGGCAACGCAGGATATTCTCCGTGTGGAGCAAACATCAATTGCATCAGCCATGAGGTCGATCTTGCCCAAACGTTTTTAATGATTTTCCGATGTTGCGGCAAATCAAGGACTGGATTTGAAAGGCCGTGCCTCGAGACTGTCGGCCGCCTTGATCTCGAACGGCTCTTCGAAGACGATGCTCAGCAGGTGATTCGGATTTCGTGAGTGGAGAGTGAACTCGCACTGGAGCAGGTCTGGATAGGGTTCGCCTGTCGTGTAGCCGGGGCTGAACACTTCCGCTGTCGTCACGTAAACCTCTGCCAAACACCCTGGAATCGCAAAATACAGCGTGCACGGAGCCTCCAGTCCCATCCCGACACGAGTCAATCCTTCAGCACAGTCACGCGTTCTTGCGTCACTGTACCAAAAAGACTTTATCCACTCTTTCAATTTTTGCTGTTGTTATATATATTTACCATGACCACCCCCTAAGTACTGCCATGGCCTTCCATAGCCACAGCAACAGCCACAGCCAATCATATCATTACCCTTGATGGAGCCACTATCCTAAGCTGGGCACATGACCCAGACTGCCAACACACAATAGCTCGTGACACCATAGAGGAAGGTAGCCTAAACCACTGAGCTCCAACTCATACTCTACAATAAACTATACTACAACATCACTACTGGGGCTTCACTCATATATACAACATGGGG
>JAAUXT010084073.1_pt1 | contig 16803 bp, 12 predicted proteins | sample 7278171 | NCBI WGS metagenome assembly JAAUXT01 (sample SAMN14350112, study PRJNA611818) | marine sediment metagenome | isolation source: surface marine sediment (1.8m) | place: French Polynesia: Moorea | collected 2018-08 | reverse complement strand
GGTGGGTGGGTGGGTGGGTGTGTGTGACAGGACAGGTACAACTTGGTGAATTGAGGTGGAGGTGAAAAGGTGGCACGATGTTGATTCGGTTAGCTTGGCTTGTTCTGGTCTGCACACACCCGACCCAAAGGAATACGCTGTGTTCAGTGGAAGTCAATGGAAAATGCTCATGTGAGGAGAACGATGACCGCCCTTCACGATGTTATCGTCTGTTTCGGAAAGAACAATGTCATTGTCAATTGTGTACTCAGCTTCACAACTGCCTTTTCCAGAACATTTTACAGCCATTTTTTTATCTGAAAGAATCTGATGTATGATTCTTGCACAGACTGCAACAAATGCCTATCTGTGGAAACATCAGAAGTGCGCAGCACTTGCAGTTGCAAATGACAAAGAGCGTCAAAAAGATCGGCAAGATCAAAGCGCTGAGATAGAACCTCACCTGAACAGGTGATACTTCAAAGGGAAAACACAGGCCCGCGTCAATTAGGCGCACAAAGCTGAAACATTATTGTTTTGCACCAAAACACTGAGTCTGGAGCGATTAATTTTGCAGATTTCACAGCAGCTGTTGTTGCCGTTTCGTTTCTTCTGTTTCTGAAGCACGATCCTTGACCTCGACGCCTGTTTCTGTTTTGGACCGCACCACGAACAGTCGCCACACTCGTCTGAAAATTGTTTTGAGCATCATTGTTTCAAAGGACGGTGACTCTCCCTCCATTTGCTTGAAAACCAGAAATCGTTTTCTCTTGAAATTGAGAGAAATGCCTTCGCATTGTGTGTTTTGTTTTGAAACGCGTGTGGAAAGAAACACAAGACTCGAGCGCGCACATCACAATGCAACATTTCTTCTCAAACACCCAACGCTGATTTCTGAATTTCTGAACTCCAGACAAACGTAAAATGTTGCTTTTTCGCAACAGCTCAATTAAACATGCGCGTCAGAAGAAGAGTGTTGAAAACCTTGACTCTGCTCTGCAGCATCATTTGCAGCTGAAATTCTGAGGCGACACAATTCGGTTTGAAAAGGCCTCTCAGGCGCGCATTTCGCTCCTGCAGTCTCAATGCGAGGAACAATGCCACGAAATGTCAAAACTATTACGACTGTCTCTTTTTTCATTTTTGACACAATTGCCCAATTTTGTGTCAGAAAGCGAAGGTTTCATTTCGATGACGCACAAATGAAGTCATCACGCTGAAAGCGGTTTTGTGTTCCGCCAGGATGTGAACATTTCAGTTAATTTTTTCTTCAAAGCTGAAAAGAGTAAAATGATTTGAAACGGAAACTGAACAGAAAATGAAGATTTTTGTCACATGTCTCATGTCGCATGTCTCATGAACAGCTCAAAACGAGCGTCAATCCGATTCTTGACTCACTGTTATTTTTCCTATTTCGTAAGATTTCACCACCTGATTCTCTGATCTTTCTGCACAGGAAGAATCCTCGGACCTAATTGCTCATCCTTTCAGCTTCTCTCAGGAGGAACAAGCCCGGTAAAAGGCGGCTGTGAGCCATTTTCTCCACACCAAATACCAAGCGACGGAAGATCAGAGAAGACGAGCTTCGCGCATCAGCGGCAGCTTCCGGTTCGCCGGCGGTCACTTCCGGTTGGCATTTCAACCGAACTGCGCGCTGTAAAAACACCCGAGTTCACCCTGGATACGTTGTGACTTGCACGAGTCGGTGGGCGCGGTTTCAGCACCAGTGATGCAGCGCTCACAGAGCAGAACAGAACTCCACTCATTTCACATCCGCTCGGTTCGCAGATTACGCTCGAGTCCTGTTGCCTCGTTCCATCAAACACCCGTTTTTCACGAGGGATTTGCAGCGCGCGGCGCTGTTCCAGTCCGCAGTCCGGGTGGATGAGAGTGTCGCGGCGCGTCCGTCGGCGGTTTGCTCGACCGCTGGTCGGCTCGGGGGCGCCGCCGCTTCAAAGCGTCACTTAATGGGCGGAGACTGTCGCAGGAAACCGGAGCCATTTACTCAGCTCAACAAACAGCGCGGATCGGACCCGGGAGTCGCCGGGCGCGGGGGGTGGGGGCGACACAAAGGCAACAAAGCCGACCACCATTGTTGTTTGGAAACTTTCAACGCGACTGTTGTTGTTCACGAAACAAGAACAATGACACCAGAATCTGTATGAACTTTTGAGCGCTACAATCAGGCTCAGTTCGTTCCAGGTGCAGATACAATGCAATGCGCTGCAGCTGGAAATTGAGTCTGAAAAACACCAAGATCTTCGCGAGCGGGATTGTTTTGGAAAAAGCACAAAGCAAAAATGTTGCTGAAAAAACGTGTTTGTAACGCTGTCAACTTGGTGCAAATCGTTTTGGTTTGTACCGATGAACAATCCGCCTGCAATTTGTTTGTGCAAGAAGAGAGTGGGAGCGGAAAATGCGGAGGATCCGGCTGGGATCGCGAGCTGCTTTTCTCAGGAGCAGAGGGAGCTTCCTTCAGCCGAACAGCATTTCTGCTTGTGGTGCAAAATATGAACGTGGCAACAAGCATTAAAATGCAGCTTGCACTTCCATTGGTCGGTGTGACCCCTTGAGTCACGAAGTGAACCTCAGACTGTTCGCGGGAACGAGGCCGTCGCGGATCCCCCGGAGTCTGACTTCGGCTCCACCCAGGCGCCCATCAACCCGATACACGCGCTGTGCCTTTGTCTTTAGTTCTTTCCAAGATTGTGAAAAAAGTGGTGGACAACTTTGGTTTGTCTTGTGGTTCTGTTTGAGATTGTTCGCAGATATCTTCTTTTCCAAGTTTTTACTTGAGGCTGCTTCCCATTTTGTTCTCCAGTCGCAGACATCCTGTATGCATGTCGTGTGCATGTTTTGGTGACAAATCTTTTGTTACCCTTGCGCACAAAAAGTTTCACGTACATTTCTCTTGAACAAATATTTGAATAACTTTCCTGATACCGCAGAGGCTGAGTAAATATGCAACAAGCAATTACAACAAAAATGTCAAAATTAATTCCTCACCCCTTCAGGGGGTGCATAGAGCCCCTCCAGTCCCCTCGGGGCTCCACAAAAAGCCTTTTCTATTGAATTTACTAAAGGTGAGGGAATCAGTGAAGTGACTGAAAATGCGCACACTGTCAAAACACGGGACACATTCTCGGACATTCACATTCTGTTGAGGTTTATGGTCTCGAGTTTCAGATTTTTACAATGAAGCTGATGTTTACAATCACTTCAGAATCGAATTCAGGATTCAAATTGAACAAGTCTCCACGCAATGCTGTAGCTGTGGAAAAGATACGAAGTCTGCTGTGTTCGGATAGTACTGTGGTTCAAAAGTCTAGGTTTGACAGAGTCGATGACAAATTCAGTTGAGCATTTCAAGTTGTCACAGATGCGTGAAAAATCGCTTCTATCCCCTCACAATGACTGACGCTTTTGACCCTACAAAGCAAAAACACATCTTTCGAGTCTTAATGATGTCCCGAAGAAGAGGATTCATGAAAGAGTCCGAGATGGAAATGTGTTTCCTTTCGAAGAATGTCCTCATCTCGCTTGCTTAAGACGAAAAAACTTGAGCACAGTGTTTCGCTTTGTTCGGAGACTTTCCTGACACGAGGACAGGCAAAATGAGAGGTGCTTGTAAAGGTGACCGAACAGCGCACGAGAGACGAAGAAAAGAACGCTGCAAAGAAAAGAGAGAGAGAGAGAGAGACAGAGACAGAGACAGAGACAGAGACAGAGAGACAGAGAGAGAGACAGTGTGTGTGTGTGTGTGATATTATGTGTGTTCAGATGTTGGGGGTAGAGAAGACATAGAGGAGAGACACAAGGTTACGAAGCATCGCGGCAGAAACGAAAACGGAGGCCCACAGTGACAGACTCGGACCGCTTCCCCTGGATCGGCCGAGTCTCGGGGCAACAGCCGTGAGATGCGGCGCGACTCAAGTGACCGTGACAGCTCGTTGAGCCGCCCCTCCAACCCCCGCCCGGCCGCCCGTCCCCCTCACTCATCACATCACGTCGTAATGAGTTTATCACCGAGCACAAGTCCTCAGGCTCGGTTCACACTGAGCGAGACGGCGTCAACAACGCGTCGTGTCCTGTGCGTGGTACTGCCAAAACACGGGCGCGACGCCCCACGCGTCCAGTGTGATCCAGTCTGCTGCAAGTTGACTGTCTTTAGCCGTGAACGAAAAGATATTGCCTCGTTTTGACCGGCATCCTTCTGATCATGACGTGTTCTGGCCGATCTTCTCACACAAGTTTCCATCTGCACGTTTTCAGTCTGTTGCAAGCAGACTCGCCTCTGTCAAGTGCAAATCAGTTTCATTGTGTTCAACAGTTCAAGTGCCCAGGGAAAATTTAAAGCACGTGAAATGGCCTCAATGTTGAAAACAACTTGAGGAGTGAAAAGACTTGCGCGGCGTCTCTCGGGGTATTGATGGAAAAAGTACCATTTGCGGCGCTCTGCGGGAATTTTCTGTGTGAATGACTTCCCATGTTGGATTCTATCGTCCGCAGAAGCTTGGCCTGAAGTGTAAATGTTGTGACCGCACGTAACACAAAAGTGGAAAATCATTTTTTGACCTTTATCTGTGGACAGATCCAAGTTTGCGCGGGGAAAACTACACGGAGATAAGTGTTGCGGCGGTGCCGCTGCCAACATCGATGAGAAATGACGCCTTCAAAAGACCAAAGCTGCGCCAGTGGGAAGCGCCGCCGCCGCGCCGCACCGTCACGCGCTCCGTGCGTCGAGACTGAACCCGAGACAAACTTTCTCCTGAACGTGCAATGCATTCAGCAGCATATTTTCATTGATCAAAACTCAACCCCACAGAAACAATCACTTCTAGTTGACATTTCAAAATCCGAAAACTCGCGCGTGGATGGAACATTCCACGAAGGAACCCCACAGAAGCGAGCCGTTCGAAGCGACGAAAGGAGACGTCTATCGGGTTTCGCCATCAAAACAAGGGAGCGCCTCCCGAAACCTGAAGCTCAAAACAACAATCAGCGGCGCCTCAGAACCTGACTTGGATGACAGGACTCGCAGGTGACAAGGTAAAACTGTAGAATCGGAGAGTTTGAGATGATTAGTGATATAATTAGTAGCCTCTAATTAAGAAGAGAGTGGGGCGTCCCTGGGTCCATCGCCATCTTTTATTTCTTCAGAGCCTCTGGTATGAAAAGAGCCTCTTTGAGAAGAAATTCCCCGGCGCCATGAAAGAGCGAGACCCCAGGAGCCTGGAAGGGAGACCATAGCGAGGGAAGGCCTTGTGCGAAGAGGGGTCGTCCTTCCCTTATTAGCTTCTTAGAAACAAAAGACGGACCTCCACGGAAGAGCAGAGGGGAGTTCACTCGGCTGTTTGACCTTCTAATCAGTGCCTGTTCATTTCACGGTGTTTTTCGTGAGAACTATGAGAAGAATGAAGAAGACAAAAAAGAGTGCTTGAATGGGGTGTGACTGCAGAAAAAGGAACAGACGAGCCTGTCCGTTTTCAGGAACAGACAACGCGAACATTGCAGAGGCTTTCTATCTTTCTGGAACAGAAAAAGACAATGCAAAAGTGTAAAAGGCGCCCACCCTCAGTTTGTGACAGTTTGCACAAAAATACAATCCTGAGAATCGGAAATCGTTGGAGATGTTCGATACTGGAGCCTGTAAGTGAACTGTGACGAGGCAGAAAATCGGCAGCTCTGCTCACGGCTATAGATTGTGCGCATTTGCCAGGAGAAGTTACAACTCCAGCTCGTCATTAAAAACTATTACTGCAGAAAGTGTTTTCCACAAAAATCGATCCTTGTTGGCATTGGAGTCAATTCCCTTTGGAAATGGGTGCAAGTAAAGGTGAAAATGTCAGAAAAGACACTTAGTGTGTGAGAAGCGGATTGAACAGTTCATTGAGGAAGTTCATTCATGAAGAAAAGAGCAAATGAATGGGAATAACGCAATTCGACTGTTGGCCCGGGGAACTGTCTGCATTTTGAGTTTTTCAGTCAATTGACGACCTGCTCTTCAGCGCGTTTTCATTCTTGGAAAAAGGAGGAGAAGCTGCTTCAGTGTGGAATTTTGTTTGAAATTTGGTCTTTCAAATTTTGTTGTTGTTTCTTGTTTTATTCTTTTATTTCCGTGCAGTTATTTCTTCCCTTTGTGTCTTGCTGTTTTTGATCAGATGGGAAGTTTGGTTTTGTCGTTGCTCGGGAACATTGTAAGGAATGAGGAAACTTCATTCAGAGCAGCCCTGCATCTTCTCCAGAACAACCCTCCCGACGCACTCGCTCTCCTCCCGGTGACTGGAGGCATCCACAGAGTGGAAAGTTATTGATTGGCGCCATCGAACACTTATCAGAGATTATTGATCAGTAAATCACAACACCAGTTCACCTTTGCCAGCAGATTTAGTCTTTTGATGGGCCAAACTGTTTGTCAATCACGCATTGATGCTGGCAACTCTCTGTGTGAAGCTCCAGCGAACTTCGAAAAATGTTTGGCACAAAATCATCTTCGCAATCATGCAGCACATACAGAAAGCAAACTGACCCGAATTATTCCAGAGGTGATTTCACTGTGCATTTGTTTTCTGCTCAGCTCGAAAATTGGAAGCAGCTCAAGGGAAGATCTTCCTATTTGGTTGCAAAACAGCCACAAGGTGCAGAGATGGAAGAGAACGCACGCATACACAGCACAGAGTTTCATACGCACACACGCACACCCCCAGAAATGGACCTGATCAGTTGATGTTGACAGGCCTCCGACCCTTCATGTACACGCACACAAAACACGCACGCACGCACGTACACCTCTCGCGGCGCAGATTTCCCTCAGCAGCAGTGACAGCGGTTCGAGTCGGATCGACTCGCTCCATTCAGACCCCACAAAATCTCGTCGTTCGTCCTCCGAACCGTTGTGCGTTTGTTTCCGCAAGAATCGGGCCCCGCCGACGCCATCCAGTGGGTTCCAGGTCTTCCCAAAAAAAATTGCACATTTGAACTGTCCACTTTGTCCACGAGTGGTTTCTGTCCAGCCCGAATGCTCGTACTTGGCTGGGCGTTGCACATCGCACCTCACCATCCCAACACATTCGGAGTCTCACTTGGACAGACGACCTCAACCAAAAGTTGTGTCTTTTCTTCCTTTGTCTTTCTGACGAACACGTCAAGATGGTCGAAGTCCGAGCCCAGTGCGAGATGCACTGTGCTGTTTGGGTTCTGCTCAGGCCTGCCATCTGGTGAGGCTTTCAGAAACCAAGAGAGTTTGGGCCTCGGGCCCTGAAGTGCAGAAACAGCTGACGCAAGTTTTGTGCGCAATACACTGTGATTAATGTAAAAGCTGCTCAAAGTCTGAAGCAAAATAAAAACGGTTAAACACACGCAGTCACCGATTGTATCAGACACTGCCAATTGTTACTTCAAACAGCACAAATTAAAATTGGTTTGGCAATTTTTTTGCTTTGTGTTTTGACAAGCAAAATCTACCCACACAACAGTTGAGCTGTGGTCACAAAAACTTCGCAAATTTGTTCAGTTGTTTTGCTCGTGGGCAATTTTGGTTTCAATTCTGGCGTTGAAATTGTAAAATTTCCGACAGAACATTTAACTTTGAGGAGCCACGTCAGAACTTTCTCTCTCATCTTTTTTCTCTTGTTTGATCCCCATTTCTTTGGGACTGAAGCCAAGGATCCGGTGCCATGTGATGGTTTCCTGGCGGCAGGTCCCGGTGTTTCGGGCCACTCCACTCCGGGCGCTCCGTCGCCGGACTCTGCGAAAAGAAGATATTCAACCCAAGAAGCCTCTCAAGTTTATGAGTACTCATTTGACCTTTGACTTCTTCCCACATCGCGTCTACCAAAGCCTCACGTTTTAGACAACTCTGCTCAGTGCAGAGTTGGGTGGTCCTTCCTTGAACTGGCTGATCCCGGGGCGGAAGGTGCCTCGATGAGAAGGGCAAGGGCTGGAAAATTTTGATTCGCTTATCTGAATCAAGGTCCAGGGATCGCACTCACCTCCTGTTGAAATCTGTCTTGTTGTCTCCAACCTCTTTCTGAACTGTCAGTACGCTTTCTGAGTCTTGTATTGTCCTGACGGTTGAACCACAACAACCAAGCAATCTGCTCTGAATACGGATCTGCGCGCGGAGGGGCAGACCTGACTCCTGCGAGTCTCGGCAGATCCACGGTGGCCGCTGCGCACAATGCGAGACTGACAGCCCGGCTCCGCTCGCCCCACTCACCGCGTGTGGAGCGATGATTTCGGGGCAGAGGGCGCGGCGGCCCGGATTCCTCCTCACACACGCAACGCCACCCACTTCTGGCACAGAACAGTCCGCGCGCACGTTTTGACCTGAGAATCCGGGCTGGGTCATTCTCATCAGAAGTGCAGGTCAAGTGATATGCCAGGCAATTGGTTTGGCTTCAACACAAAAATTTTGCGTTGACGTTTGCGGTTCTTCAGCTCACAACTACCATTCGGCAAAAAATGTCCTTGGCTGTCTGCGAAAAGCTCGGCATCGCATGACCCGATCAGTTTGCGCGGGACCAGCTCCGCGCGGCGCCCTCCCTCCGCCGCGGTCGCTAAAAGCTCCATTAGCGGCCAAAATGAACAATTGCAAAGGAGCAGGACGGATGGGCCGGAAACCGAGATCAACAAAAGTGCACGAACGCCGTCATGTCGGAGAGAGCGCCGAGATGCGGCGATCGCATGCCCCTGGCCTCTTGCGCCGCCGCTGCGTCCATCGCAGCAGTGATGTCATCAAGCTCAGGGTGACGGTGCGGAGGGAGAGAGAGGGGAAGAGAGGGGCAAAGAAAGGAACATGGGCAGCTTGGCAGATGTCTCAAAAGTTTTTGTGCCCAGTTTTGTTTTGTGACTGCGTGCGTGCGTGGCCGTGTGCGTGGGCGTGTGTTGTGGTGTGTATGTGTGTGCGTCTGTGTGTGTGTGTCTCTCTCTGTGTGTCTCTCTCTTCCTCTCTCTCTCTCTCTCTCTCTCTCTCTGTCCGCATCTCACCTCTTTCCGTGTGTGGACACGACATTTCCAATGTTTCAACACTCAACGAAAATTGCACTTGTCTGATATTGTACAGCGCACCCTGATGACGTCTATGCGTGACCCAACTGATCTGCCCCGTCATTTTACCAGTCCTGAAAAGGTGACTGAAAGAAGCCTTTGTGGCCACAGCATCAAGACAAACTGACTGGTGACTTCCAGTCAGGAAACGCTGCCATATTAATTCGTTAGCGCCACTTTTCATGGCCTCAATGGAGAGGAGGCTGCCGCCTCAAGATGTGTTTTTGCACTCAAAAACACTTGGGTTCGAAAAGAATCTCCAGTGTTTTTGGCAAAGTAAATGATGGGGGGAAAAAACTTCTCGTTTGTGCCGCCTGTGCCTTGACTGACAAGCACACACAGTTTTTTTGCACTCGGAATTTCTTTCACGGCAAAAATATTTTGCTTGGAGCTTTCATTGCAACCCAAAATACGACTCTTCAGAGCATTGAAAGCACTTTCTGTATTTTGAAGTCAACGTGCCAAAGCGAACACAAAAAAGACAAAGTTTTGCGGTGGGAAACAAACGCAAAGTTTCGTAATGCGCGCACTCATTTGCCTTTGCGATTTGAAATGTTTTCAGAGAAAGTTTTGGATTTGGAGCTCTGATGAAAGCTGAAGAAAACGTAGGCAACTTTTGGAAGGCAAATTGCAGGCAGCACAATTAAGAGAAGATCATCTGGGTTTAAAAGCCTTTAGTTTTCCCCGCAGAGTGAGTCTTCCTCTAATGCCTTTCCCTCTCACTCGGAAAGTTTTCTTTTGGAAAAAACAGCCATTTAGCACATACACTGTGCGATCCTTTGACTTCTGAGGTTCCCCAACCAATAAAGGGAAAGTCGTTTATTCAGCCGCCGCATTGAACTGAGAGGGAAGCCCAAACAAAAGCACCTATCTGCCGCACTGTTACCTTTGCTCGTGAGTGAGATGAAGCTTGTGTGCTGCAGCTGGGGAGATGAATAGCAGTTTGTTCTTTGTGCTGCTAAATTAACCAATAGAAACGGATTCAAAGCTTCATGCATTATCCAATCCCCCATTGGTGGTGCGAGATTACTTACTCCTGCACTGCAGGGTGAGGGAGTCAAAACACTTATTCCTGCACTGTATGGTGAGGGGAGAACAACACTTACTGCTGCACTGCAGGGTGCGGGAGTGAAATTCCTAACTTCTGCAGTGCAGGGTAACGGACGAACAATTGCACCACAAGATGAAAGTGAGGATACTCCCTCCTGGACTGGAGAAGTGAGGGGCAAAATCTGTTGTGTGTGGAGTCCTACGTTACAAGCCGCAGACGCAAAGCCAATCTCAAACTCGTTTTCTGTTGAAACAAATTTGTGGAAACACCTGTTTTCCATCACTCGACACTTCGCTACTTGATCCTGAAGAAAATGAGAAAGAATCCATTTTAACACAAACGGTGCAGTGTTCGTGTCCTCCAAATTGTACTGCAGCAACAACACTGGTGATCTCGTGCAAGAGACGCGTGCGGAGACTGAGCAGCACACCGTGCTGACCCCGACACCCTGAGACCTCGGCGCTTCCTTCGTGCAGCACCGATTCCCTCTGTGGAAAAGGCAATAATCAACTGCGCAGATAAAAGAGACTCCGTTTCTCCTCTTTCTAAAGGATTCCTGCCAGTTGCGTTAGTGAAATGGCAAAGTTCTGTGAGGGAAGCAGTCATTTAGGAGGTGAGATGGGCGATTTGTGTGCAGATGTGGTTTCAGTCTCACGCACTTTGTTTTGAGGACCAAGGTTAAATTTGGCGACAGCATTTGAATCCAATCAGCACGTGTGTGTGTGTGTGTGTGTGTGTGTGTGTGTGTGTGTGTGTGTGTGTGTGCAAGGGTGCTAGTGTGCAAGTGTGCGCTGCCTGCACCCAGGATGCAAAGCATTTCTCAGAGCAAAAGTTTCCCTTGGCCTTGGGTCAAACGAATCTTTCAAAGAAATCTCCACCATGTCACCACAAGAACGGCACCTAATTTGGTTGTGCACCTGTGGTTTGCTGAACGCGACAGTGATCGAACCGGCTGTGATCGAACCGGCTGTGATCGAACCGGCTGTGATCGAACCGGCTGTGATCGAACCACGCCGGTCGGTTCTGTTTTGGACGTTGTGATCCTGTCTGGACTCCTGATGCATTTTGTCGAACACACGTGTTGGATGAAATGACCTCAACGCGTCACACTGCAGTGCAGATCAAGCCTGCTGAAATTTTCGTTCTTCCCGTCCACGTTCCAAAAGCTGCTTTTGCGCCGTTCGAACTGCGCAGGAACCCGGCTCACATACTGACAGGTCCGGCACCCGGGGGATGGGGGGGGGGGTCGAGCGCCACACCCGACATGGCTGATATTCTGGGCACGGCCGCTTCGACCCTCCGGATCCACCGTCGGTGCCACGAGTCCCCCTCGTTATTTTTTCTGCCTTTGAAAGCGCCGGTCTCCGCGGGCCACCTGGGATACAGCGCGCGTCGCTGAAAGGATCGCTGTGATGGATTCGAGCAGGGAGCTGCCGGGGCCGCCGGGCCGCGCCGCCGCAAATCCCAGTTCCATTTCAAGGCTCCATGAAAAGATAACGCGCCCATTCAGCGGAACTGCTCATGTGAAAGACTGTTTCACTGCGTCGCTTTCACACTTTCAGAGCTTGAGACGGCTTCAAACCGGACGCGTCAGGTGATGGGATACCGTGTCAGTGAATAGGCAACTTCAGCCGTGGCTTCTGCAGCCCATGTCCGGTTGCTGCCTTGTGGCAAAAGCGCAGGGCACAGTGAAGAAACTTTTTGCCGTTGGTTCGCCGATTGAGACAAGGTTGTCGTGACTTCATCAGGTCAACTTTCACCCGACAGGGCGACAGCAAAGTACTCCGACAAGAGATGCCTTGTCGCCAGTGCCAAACGGTGCCACACGCAACTCAACGTCACGCCCACTGACGTGCAGAGGCGCGTCATGCGTGACGCATCTGGCGCAGACCCGGTGGAAGAAACAGCGGTAGATGCCGCGTCCCCGGTGGAGCCCTGTTCTGTACATGGGGCTCAGACACCTGGATCTGGAGGCAAACGAAATGATAAATGGCGCTGCAGTGCTAACAGGGCAATCAGATTCTCGAGCTCCTCTCCATCCATTTCGCTTTTCTCGGAACTTTTTAACGGATCCTTTGAATGGGGCTGTTCGCGTGAAAGATTGATGATGATTCTGGAGAAGAGTCCGACGAAAGGCAGGGCTGATCCCGCGCGTCTCCCTCCCCTGCAGTTACACCGAGGCCGGGTTCACACCAGGTGCGCAAGGCCGGCGTGTCTCTGTGGACGTCAGTGAGCGCTGCTGTGCGCGTGGTTCTCTGCAGTGACGCAGCGCGAGGCGCACCCAGTGTGAACGGCGTCTCCAACACCGACGCGTGACAAATGGGCTCCGGGAGTACTAACGGGGCAATCCTAACCACATTCTCACAGCTCTCCGCGCTAAATAACGCTCCCATTCAATGAAACTGCTCATGGAGAAAAGTGCTTGAGAAAGTTTGAGCCTCCACCGAAGACCAATTCCCCGGACTCCACATCAGCCCTCTGAATCAAAGCGAGATTGGGTGATGAGTTGAGCGGAGTGGCGCAGGCTGTCAGCTCTGCACGTCTCCGTTCTCAGCTCCGCGCCGTATGGACGCGGTTCTTGGCCGAACGCCATTTTACGCGGACGGAGCCTCAGTCCCACACAAAGGCCTCCCTCTACTTTCCGCGCTCCAACATCTGCTCTGCTGCAAGTGCACGGTACGTCAACCGGAGAAACCCGGACGCGTCATTCATTGCGTCCTGCACAAAACCAGGGGGAATCAACAACGAACCCAAAACGCCTTGCTTTTTGTCGAGTTGGCCACGCAGCGAGGCTGCCACGTTCGCTGTTGCGCGGCGCGTGGCTCGGACCAGCTTCAGCCTCGGCGCAGCTGCTCCCCGCGCACAATGGGCTGTCAGAGCGGACAGATGTACGATTGCTGTGTTTGTGAGACGAAGCTTTGTTCGAACTGAAGCCGAAAGATTGATGTTTCCATCTGAACGTCAAGCTCTGTTCACTTGAAAAGAAACAGCGCATCATATCTCAGATGTAGATCATATCTGCCGGCCCAAAAAGTCGCACGACAACCAAGTTTCAATCCCGGTGTCCTGTTGTCGGTTGAGCAGCTGAACCGCGGGGACGTAATGCACAGCGCAGTGAAAAAAACGGGCCTCAGACGAGTCCGGCTTCCGTAGGTCTGGAGAAGACAGAACGCGATCGTGGAGCGCCCCGACGTGTGGAGCCTGAAGCGTCGCAGCTGCGTCCAGCGGGGCCACGTCGCCACGTCGCGCAGACGCAGACGCAAAAACGTTACACGTGCAGCATATTGTTCATGTGGCGTGGCAAATGTTACAAGTTTCTTGTGCTGACTCTTTTCATAACTGCAATTCAGACAAACACAGACAGCATTCTGAAAAATGTCGCTGTTTCCGTTCGTCTGTGAAACGGAAAAAGGCCACAACAACCTGAACATGGCACTGGCAAACAAACGAAGAAACTTTGCTTCTCTGTACGCCAGGCGCAGCGCAGAAATGAACTGCGCTCTGCTCGCAGGGCCGGGCGTCTCGAGTGTCTTTGCTGCCCACCCAACTGGAAGAGAGTTTCGAGCGAAATCTGTTGAAGGTGTCACTTTATTGGTTTCCCTGCTGCGACGCACCTTTGCTCTTCTCAGATTAAACCCGCTGCACAGTTTCCAAGGCCCTTTGTTCGCGAGCTGATAAACTTTCCCAAGAGCGCGAGGTGTGCGGTTTGCCTGCTGTCCTCGAGGCTGGGGCCGGAGCGCGCGCCGTCACCTCGAGCTCCGAGGCTCCTCGGGTCTGAACCAGATCAGCGGCGCCGATCGAGTGGCGTCCTTTGTGGGTCTGGAGGGTGTTGTTGTGGAAGAGGACCACCTTCCAACCTTCCAACCTTCCAACCTGGCTGAAATGAGCTTGGAATTCTTTTTCTTCACTGTTCAAAATGGATTCCAAAGCGAAAGGCTGACACCAAAACTTGCAAACATCCATTGCCTGGATTCTCTCGATCAGCACAAGTGGGCGGAGCGTTCAAGTTTGAACGAGCGGACATTAATCAAGTGAAGAAAACAGACTTGAAGCACTCGGCGGGTGGATCTCGGCTGCCTCCCCGACGGCTCAATCTGCTTCTTTACGGATCAGCGCGTGCGGCGGGTTCATCCGATATTCATGACCCATTGTGCCCCTCACTGCCTCTAATTACTCAATCTGCCGACCTCATTACCCACTTAAACCTGTCGTGTCGCGTCCAGATCGCGCGGTGACGAGCGGAGTCGCTCGGGGCGGCGCGACGCGGCTGGTCCGGGGTCCGCTCCGCCGGAATCCCAGCTCCGGCGGGAAGGTCCGTCAGGCGTCGCGTCCCCACACAAGGTACACGACGCGGAGTCGACTGAACGACAGCTCCCAATAATTTGTGCAGAAACGTTTTGCGAGAAGGGACTTGCGAGAAATGGGCTCGAGAAAATTCCACGATGAACTTGTTCTTCTGCAATAGCTCTGCTCAACAACAGAGCTTCAAGACTGTGCTGCCACAGGCTCACGTTTGGCTGACGCAGGGTCTCATTGCTTGACGCACTCAGTGTAAACCTGCCTCAGCACCCTTTATCTGATCAATTGTAACATGCCCTGGACGAGAGACATCAAACTGGAGCTCACGGAGCGAGCCGAGGCGGCCGCCCTCACACTGCGAGACGGAGCCTTTTGTTTCGCCTCCGCTCAGCTGGGGGAATGTTGCTTCATTGACGACCCTGTGTTCATGACACGTCATTAGGGGACATGACACACAGTCACCGGGCCAGATTCACCTCTGCCCGATTCAGGCTCAACCGAGGGTGTAATGTGTTTGTTCCATTGTGAGGTCGGCGCCTCCATTTGTTTAATTGATGTGACGACGAGTGAGTCGCTTCAGAGACAATGCGGCTTCTCACACACAGGGCGAAATTAATTCGGCTGATGTTTGGGGCCAATGGAAATCAATCGGTGGATCTAGACCGGCTGTGTGAGGGGGATTCGCGCCCTCAGTGCAGGGACTGATCTGGAGTGGATCCAGGACTGGGATGCGACGAGGATCCGACCCACATGACCTGCAGCTCTGAAAAGAAAACCGTGTCACTTTTGTGTTTTGTGGCTGAGGCCAGAGAGCCACATTATATAGTTTTCTGCCTGGCCCCTGGATTCGCAGACCTGAGCTGCTTGTAGAAGCAACAAAATGTCAAGATGAAGAAAACCAATTGAGCCCGCCGTTGTCCGAATGAAATGCAGAAGTTACTCGAAGCTTTTCCGTGCAGAGACGCTGATGCCTTGTGATCACACGTGGGAGTCTCAGTCACAGAACAGCAGGCCGTGGGCTTAACTGGGAAGTTTCCAAGCAACCAAATCAAACGACACTGCAGGCCACTTGGGCGAAGTGTCCTTCTCTTGTGCAGGTTTCTTTGAGGAGTTCCATTCATCTCGGATCAACATTTGCCCATTAGCGCGGGGCGCTGTCTGCGCGGCTCCCGCCGTGAGAGCCTCTCGACCCCGGGGCCGGGGCTGCGGGGCGGCCGCCGCTCTCACCTCTCCCGCCCTAATTGCCGCCACCCACCCTGCCAGTGAGTCCCGCGACTCCGCACCTCCCCGGCCTACCCGGCCTCACCTCCCCGGCCCACCCAGCCTCACCTCCCCCGGCCCACCCGGCCTCACCTCCCCCGGCCTAACCGGCCTCACCTTCCTCGGCCCTTCCCCCGCCCTCCCCCGGAATCTCCTCCCGGCCCCTCAGGCGATAAACGCCGTGTGCGGGTTGGCGTTGGCGGCGTCGGCGGCGCAGGCTGACTGAACTTCACGTGCCGCTTTGCTGTGAAGTGTTTGGGACCTGGGTGTTTCGTATCAACAGAACCCCCCCCCCCGCCTGTTGTTCGAGCCTTGGGGCTTCGGGGAGCTCCGCTTTTGCCTGCCGAATGTGTAAAACTGCTGAAATTAAGTGAGTCTGTTCAGGTGTTTCTGTCCGCACATCATCACAGGTCGTGTGTGAGACTCGGCCCCTGCACCGTGCCTGCGGCAGGGTGGACAACTCTCAGCCCAAATCACACAGTTCTCGTCCTCCTGCTCCTCTCTGCTCGCCGAGTGAATCCTTTCTTCCTAATTGGGGGAAGTCAAACTGAGCCGTGAACTGAAGGAGATTAAAAGACCATCTCTGGCTGCTCAGGCCGCGCGCCTCCTCGAGCAGCCGCCCCGGCCCGCGCAGTGTCCGGAGTCGCTGGCGCGGGTAATGCTCCCTCGGGGTGACGCGGGCGCACCGGGGGGCTATTCTATTTGCGCTCGGTGCCCATTTCTGCGCCGAAAAATCGCAGCACCGCTGTTCTATTTGTGTCAATTCCACGCTGTCGGTGTTTGGCTGTGGCACCGAAACGCAGAGCACCTGTTTGCTCTGCGTTTCACGATTTGTCACTGGTTTTGTGACTGTTTTTAGTCCAAAAAGCAGAAAAACAGTCACAAAACAATGTATTTTTGGAACAGCAATTTTTCTGTGACACAGAATTATGTCAACAGTGCGTGTGATTGGTCAGGAATTTGGGCGGCAACTGTTGTCTGCAAAGAAAAATGTCATCTGCCGAGGAAGAAGTGAGTTGTTATTATTTTTTTTGTGTGAATTCTGTGTATTCTGTGAATGCGCAAGAAATATAAATCACTTGGATGTTGTAGGAAGTATTCGTGATATCTGTGAAGGTGTTGGATCTGAAAATTCTCATCCATTGCCTGCCAGCTGAGGTTGAAGC
>JAAUXT010112053.1_pt1 | contig 16810 bp, 16 predicted proteins | sample 7278171 | NCBI WGS metagenome assembly JAAUXT01 (sample SAMN14350112, study PRJNA611818) | marine sediment metagenome | isolation source: surface marine sediment (1.8m) | place: French Polynesia: Moorea | collected 2018-08 | reverse complement strand
CGTTAGCCCCACGCCGTAGCAGGCGCCATGCTTCCTGAAGGGTCGCCTCGAGATCATCATAGAAATGACGCGTGAGCCCCGCCCGCGGGGGCCTCGATAGGTTCGGGTTCAACCGCAATTCTTACACTCCTTTGATCCATAACAGTGGCAAGGTATGCGATTTACGAGTCCCGAATTCCTACGGTTCACTTTCCTTGGGCCTGCCATTACTCAAGAATTGAGGTTTCGTTCGAAACGCTTTCCGCGATCGAAAGAAATCCGAAGCGGCTGATATTTCGTAGGAATTATAGACACCGGTCAAACATCGCCAAGTTCTTGTCATCATTTTTGTGGATAAAGAGACATGCCATTCAACCTTCCCGACTTGCCCTATCCTGCCGAAGCTCTTGAGCCGTACATCTCCGCCGACACGCTTGGCTATCACCATGGCAAGCACCATGCTGCCTACGTGGACAAGCTCAATGGTCTCTTGGCTGGCTCGCATCTTGCCGATCGGACGTTGGAAGAGGTGATCATCGAGGTCAAGGACGACCCGAAGCGAGCGGCCATCTTCAACAACGCTGCGCAGGCGTGGAACCATGCCTTCTACTGGAAATGCATGACACCGAAAGGCGGTGGCCGTCCTACTGGAGAAATCGGTAAGAGGATTGACGCTGAATTTCGTGGATTCGAGAATTTTCGCTCGCAGTTCGCGGCAGCGGCGAGTGGACAATTCGGGAGTGGCTGGGCCTGGCTTGTACTCGACCATGGGCAACTACGCATCACCGCGACCTCCAACGCCTTGACCCCCGTGGCGCAGGGCCATCACGCCTTGCTGACTTGTGACGTCTGGGAACACGCCTACTATCTCGATTACCAGAACCGGCGCGTCGACTACGTTGAAGTCTTTCTGGAGAATCTGGTGAATTGGCGGTTCGTCGAGGAACAGCTCAAGGCGGCGGAAAGTCGGGCGACTGCGGCTTAAGGGCCATTGGCTCTTCGGCCGGGTCTTTGAGTGAAGCCGATACTGGTCACTTGCCGACCATCAGGAGAGGAACATGGGTGCAATTGCGAGCTATGTCGTCGCCGTGAAGGCATTCATGATTGGGGCTGCACTTGGCGCCGGCGCTGTCCTCGCAAAAAAACAACGTGAATCAGAGAACTCTCGGAGACAGCGCTGATGCTCCTTCGCCTCTCACTGAACTTCATGGCTCATCTCGTGGCTGGCGTTGCTTTTGGTGCGCTTGCCGCCGCTGCCGTTCAGCCGATGCGTACGAAAGAAGACGGAAGCGTTGGATCGGTTCAGGACTTCTCGGCTGGTGCCGTACAAAACAGTGTTGATAGGGGCCGTTGACACTGCTCGCAAGGCAGCGCTTTTGGCATCAAGAAAAGCTCCGGCATCCGAAGCTCTAATAATCGAACACGCGCCCAGGCTTGGCGATCAAAAATAACGGGCAAGCCTCAAGTCAGTCGCGGAGCGGAATGTGGGGTATCGGCCATGAGCGTTAGTGAAGCAGAGCATGGCGGGCGTCGGCTGATTCTCTTGCTGGGCGACCAGCTCTCGCCTCACATATCCGCCCTGCGATCAGCGGACCGACAGCGGGATGTGGTGCTGTTGGCTGAAGTCGATCAAGAGGCTAGCTACGTTCGACATCACAAGAAGAAGATCGCTCTTGTCTTCTCGGCTATGCGGCATTTCGCGGCAGAGCTCGCGGAGATCGGATGGACCGTCGACTACGTGAAGCTAGACGACGAAGGCAACAGCGCTTCGCTCACTGGGGAAATGGAACGCGCCTTAGCCCGGCATAGGTGCGACGGCGTGGTTGTCACCGAACCAGGTGAATGGCGTCTTCTAGATCAGTTCCGAAACCTCAGCGATCGCCTCTCGGTTCCCCTCGAGATCCGTGATGATGACCGCTTTCTTTGCTCAAGGGCCGAGTTCGCCGATTGGGCGACCGGGAGAAAGCAGCTCCGGATGGAGAACTTCTATCGGGAAATGCGGCGGAAGACGGGCCTTCTCATTCACGGCAACGAGCCGGAAGGCGGGCGCTGGAACTTCGATAGCGAGAACAGAAAGCCTCCCAAAGCAGGCATGGCATTCCCTGGACCGAAGCGGTTCGCTAGCGACGCCACTACAGCGGAGGTCATAGAGCTTGTTGGGCAACACTTCGCCGAGAATTTCGGTGAGATCGAACCATTTTGGTTCGGTGTAACCCGTGATCAAGCGGAAGCGGCCTTCGATCACTTCGTGGAGACAGGCCTCTCCAGCTTTGGGGACTACCAAGACGCCATGATCCTCGGCGAGAGGTTCCTCTTTCACGCGCTCATTTCGCTCTACCTCAACATCGGCCTGCTTGATCCGCTGGCTGTGTGCCGGCGCGTCGAGGCCGCCTACTACGCTGGCAGCGCGCCTTTGAATGCGGCTGAAGGCTTCATCCGACAGATCATCGGATGGCGAGAATACGTTCGCGGGATCTACTGGCTAAAGATGCCGGGATACGTCGACAGCAACTATTTCAGGTACGAGCGACCTCTGCCCGATTTCTACTGGACCGCAGACACGGAAATGGCCTGCCTGCGAGCCAGCATTGAGCAGACCCGAGACGAAGCCTATGCGCATCACATTCAGAGGCTGATGGTGACAGGCAATTTCGCGATGCTGGCTGGCGTCGATCCCAAGGCTGTTCACGAATGGTATCTCGCCGTATACGCGGACGCCTACGAGTGGGTGGAGCTTCCGAACACACTAGGAATGAGCCAATTTGCCGATGGCGGGTTGCTCGGCTCCAAGCCCTACGCAGCAAGCGGCAACTACATCAACAGAATGTCGGACTATTGTTCTTCGTGCCGCTACAACGTGAAACAGAAGAAGGGGCCCGACGCCTGCCCCTTCAACTACCTCTACTGGAACTTTCTCGACCGCCACCGAGACAAGCTCGGAGGCAATCCCCGCCTGGGCCAAATTTACCGCACGTGGGATCGTATGGGCGCCGAACGCCACGCCGAGGTTCGCGCCGATTCGAAACGCTTTCTCGGGTCACTTGGCTGCATGTGAATGTTTTACCGCACATAAATTCGCGGAAATGACGCAAGCAATCTAGAGCGTCGGTTGGCTCAACCTTGTGATCGCTCGATTGGTTGGGCGTGTAGGTGGACCGTGAACTGACGTCCAAGCCTAAGCCTTTTTCGCGAGCAGCATGTAGTTGACACTCGTATCCTTGGAGAGCCGCCAATCGTTTCTCAGTGGATTGAACGAAACGCCCGTGGTCTCATGTGTCTCGAGGCCGTGTTTCGCGATCATCTTACTGATCTCGCGTGGCCGGACGAAACAACGCCAATCGTGCGTGCCTTTTGGTAGCCACCTCAAGATGTACTCGGCCCCAAGTATCGCCAGGAGGAACGATCGCAGGGTTCGATTGAGCGTGGCAATGACCATTATTCCGCCCGGTCGAACCAGATCGCTACACTCCTTCATGAGTTGTTCTTGGTCCGCCACGTGTTCGACCACCTCTGTGTTGAGGACCACGTCAAAGCGCTCACCAGCTTCGACAAGATGCTCTGCGAGGCAGTGTCGATAGTCGATCCCGAGTCCCTGCTCGCTAGCGTGCCACCGCGCGATCTCGACGTTTCGAGCTGTGGCATCGATGCCGACAACCTTCGCGCCGCGCTGTGCCAGGGGCTCACAGAGCAGACCAGCGCCACATCCGACATCGAGGATCGTCAGCCCTTCGAAGCCGTTGGCCTCCGTGCCATCCCGACCGAAATGGCGGGCGATCTGCTCTACGATGTAATCGCGACGAACCGGGTTGAACTTGTGCATCGCCCGGAACTTGCCCTCGGGGTTCCACCACTCCTGGGCGAGCGCTGTGAAGCGCTCGATCTCCTTCGGATCTACGGTTCGGCTGTGGTCCCACACGGGGTCGAGACGATCTTTCGCGAGCATGTCATCCTCAGAGTTCAATCGCAGGGTCTTCGACATTTGCGCAGTCAGCGGATCGGGCGATCATCGGCACGTGCAGAGCGAGTCAACCACGGCCCGGTAAACCGAGTAATGACTGCGCGGTTCGGTGACCCAGCAGCAGGAAGATGCCGATGCTTTTCTTACGTCAAAACAGCAAATTAGATCAGGACTCTGGGCGTGAATTAGGCCCGGCGGATGGCTGTTTGGACACCACGGTGCCACCAAGTGGTTACCGGCTTATCGGGTGGATCCCGATCCGGCGATGCGAAGCCTTGTGGTGCAGGCCGTGTCTCAGCGCGATCCTAAGCGGGCCTTCTCGAGCGTGGACAATCCCGAGCCGCCGGTTCGACGTGCGGCCGTCGACGTTTTGCTCCTTGACTCGCGGTTTGAGTGGCAGGAGCGGGTCACTCCTCGCCGTTGGAGGCACCTTCACCGAATTCCCGAAGCAGGAGCCACAGCGGTCATAGTCGCCTTAAAACGGACATCGGCCGCCATGGGTCCGGAGTTGGGGTCAACCCGGACGTGGCGAGGAACCGCCGGGCACGGCGATTCCTAGCCATCAGCGATCATTGTCAACTTGCTACACCCCCTGCCGCCTGCCCCATAGCATCTATGGAGCATCCGAAGAATGTGTCTCAAAAGTTGGGCCCTGGGTCTTGGCGTTCGAGATTGGCTTTAAACGAAGACACTGAAATCGGCCGACCACATGATGACAGCACGGGCCTCCTGCCGAACATCGACGTGGTCCCGGCCACTGCCTCAAGCGTGGCCTTCAGCGCAGTCTTGACCACAGTCATCGATGTGATTGGGTTATCTCCGTCCTCGACCACACTACGATTTTCCCCCATATCTTGGCCAATTGAGCCACATCGGCACAATATATTGACTATCCGGGATGTTCATGGCATTAGGAACATTAGAGCGCCTGCCACTTTCACAGTTGGCTCGTGGCGGGTTATGGGCCGTAGGCCAATGGCACGAACTTGATGAGCCTGGGTCTTCGTTTGCCGATCAATGCGCAACCTCGAGTCGCGGGTGGCACCCGACGCATCCGCGCAATCATGTTCCCCAATCTTCGGTGCACGATCAGAGCATTCGCGCCGCCGTCGGAAGGCGGATGCGCGGAACCGCGCGCTATGCTGCCGGAGCGAACAACCGCTCCAGCAGTCCCGAACGGAGTCCCAAATTTCCACATGCCGGCAAGGAACGCAGGCGAGCCGAGGAGGTAGCGGGCGATGCAAATCATTGTGCTTTTGTCGCAGAAAGGTGGCTCGGGCAAGACAACGTTGGCCGGCCATATTGGTGTGCAGGCTGAGCGCAGCGGTGCTGGTCCCGTCGCGCTACTGGATGCAGATCCCCAGGAGAGTCTCGCTGACTGGTGGAACACCCGAGAGTCGGACACTCCTGCATTCACCCAGACCGCGTTGTGGCGACTCGGCAGGGACGTTCGGAACCTGCGAGACCAGGGAATCAAGCTCGTCGTTATCGATACGCCACCTGGGATCACATCGACTATTCGAGGTGCGATTGAGCTTTCGGACTTCGTCGTCGTCCCGGTCAAGCCGAGCCCCCACGATCTGAGAGCCGTCGCCAAGACAGTCAGCCTTGTTCAGGACATGGGCAAGCCGCTGGTGTTTGTAGTGAGCTGCGCGTCTTCATGGGCGCATATCACGTCCAACACCGCAATTGCTCTATCCCAACATGGAACGGTTGCACCTGCAGTCATCCATCAGCGGGCGGACTTCGCAACGAGTATGATTGATGGGCGCACGGTGATGGAGATCCGTCGCAAATCCCGTTCGGCGGACGAGATAGCCGAACTTTGGGACCATTTGGCGAGCCGGCTGAACAATGACCATCGGACCAGTTTGGCGCCGCTCAAACAAGCTGCGTTTGCCTGACTCAGCACATCCGGAGCGGATCGGTAGGTCCGCCAATGCCGCAGCTTCGGAGTCAGCGTCGGCAGTCCCTGCGATCAAGATGACCACCGCGCCTGCCAATGCTTGCCTGCTCGAAGTAGGCCGCGAACTTGGTCCGACCGCAGAGCAAAATCCGACCATTATCGCCTTGGGAAGTCCGAAAGGCGGGACCGGCAAGTCGACGACGGCGATGCTCCTCACCGTGGCGCTTCTCAAGCTCGGACACAAGGTTGGCAGTGTAGATCTCGATGGCCAGCAGGCCACGATGTCACAATATTTGGCGAACCGTGGCGCCTTGATCGGTGAAATCGGTGAACCGCTGGAAATGCCTCGACATTTCCGTATCCGAACTTCTCTGCGGACCAGCCGCGACCTCGGCGAGCAAGAGGAGAAACGGCGGCTTCAGGAGGCGCTGCACGGTCTGGCCGACTGCACCTACGTCGTGATCGATACACCTGGCAACGACTGCCACGTCGCCCGCCTCGGATGCATAGGGGCAGACACGGTCATCACTCCCTTGAACGACAGCCTGCTCGACATCAATGTCTTGGCGCGGATCGATCCTCGAAAGCGCGTAGTACTCGGACCGAGTGAGTACAGCAGGATGATCTGGCAGGAAAACGATCGCCGCGTCGCCTGCGGTCGTCGTCCGATTGACTGGGTCGTGATCCGCAACCGCCAAGGTTACGTCCAATCCCGCAACACTCAGGAGGTTTCTTGCCTCCTACAGCAACTTGCTCACCGGGTGGGGTTTCGGCTAGCTGAGGGCCTGAGCGAACGCGTCGTGTTTCGCGAGCTGTTCTTGAACGGTTTGACGTTGCTCGACCTTCCTAGCGAAAAGGTCCACGATCGCCATGGCCGGGGTTTGGAAAGCGCCCGTCGTGAAGTCGACAACCTCCTGCGAGCAGTCGGCGTCCCAAGGCGGTCTCAGACACTCGGACAGGTATGCTAGGCCCCATGGTCGCTTTGCGGAAGTGAGGCGACCATTCTCGGGTGTGCAATGTCCGCCGGCCCAAGTCCCGAAAATGCACCGACGATTTTCTCCCTCCGCCAGAAAAGGTCCGCCAATCGCGGCCTTGAAGGGTTGGAGCGTATGGTGATCGGTCGGCCGTCGTCATGAACATCGTGTTTGGGTCACTCTTCCCAGCCACCCGCTGCCGTCACTCACGTCCGGAATTGGACACAGAGCGGTCCTCCTTGGCTTGAATGCCGGATGCTGGGGCCGTGCTGGACGTGCCGCCAACCTCGCCTGGAGGGCGAGGGAAAGCCCGAAGCTGCCTTTCGGTGACGGCTGGGTAGCCGAAGTCAACGCCGCGTAGGACCATTACCCCATGTCCTGATCGGCGTTGCACAACGGGGATTTCCTACCGGGATCGGCTACACGAGGATCACTGGATGGCAGCATTTGTGGAATGGGCCGTAGCGCTCCCCCGCTTCCAATATTTCCAAAGATTTAGCCAGAACCGGCCTGACCTCGGGCCCGCTTTCGGTCGAGCGCTCGTCGCTGTTGGCGAGCTAGCGATCTGCGGCCGGCAATCCCCTGTCCTGGGAGCTTGGCCTACTGGACCTTCAGTGGGACGGCGCGGCGGATGTGCGGGAGGGCCCGGACTTCGGCCAGCACGTCCGCGGGAATCGCCTGGTCGAGCTCGATCAGAGCGAGCGCGTAGCCTCCCGGGGCGGCGCGGCCCAGGTGGAAGGTCGCGATGTTGACGCCGGCCTCGCCCAGGGTCGTGCCGAGCGAGCCGATCAGACCGGGGCGATCGTCGTTGGTGATGTAGAGCATGTGCTCGCCTAGCTCGGCCTCGATCGGGATGCCCTTGATCTCCACCAGGCGCGGCTTGTCGCCGCCGAATAGGGTGCCGGCCACGACCCGTTCCTGGGTTTCGGTCAGCACGCTGAGCCGCATCAGGGTCTGATAGCTGCAGTCGTTCTCATGCCGGATCTCGTGCAGGTCTATGTCTCGCTCCCGGGCGATCACCTGTGCGTTGACCATGTTCACCGAGTCGAGGATCGGGGCCAGGAGGGCGGCGAGCGCCGCCTGGGTGAGCGGCCGGGTATTGAGCCCGGCGACCTGGCCCTCGTATTCGACCTTGACCGATTTGATACCGCTCCGGGTGAGCTGTCCGGCGAAGGAGCCGAGCTGGGTCGCCAGCGTCATGTAAGGCTTGAGACGGGCCGCGTCTTCGGCGGTCAGGGATGGCATGTTGAGGGCGTTGGTCACGGCTCCGGTCGTCAGGAAGTCGGCGATCTGCTCGGCCACCTGGACGGCAACCTTTTCCTGGGCCTCGCTGGTCGAGGCGCCGAGGTGCGGGGTGGCGATGACTTGCTCCAGCCCGAACAGCGGGTTGTCGCGCGCGGGCTCCTCGGAGAAGACGTCGAGCGCCGCCCCTGCGACATGGCCAGATTGAATGGCCGCTTCCAGGTCCTCTTCAACCACCAAATCACCGCGCGCGCAGTTGATGATGCGTACGCCCTCCTTCGTCTTGGCCAGCGCGTCGGCGTCGATCACGCCACGGGTCTGGTCGGTCAGCGGCACGTGAAGCGATACGAAGTCGGCCCGGGCCAGCAGTGCGTCGAGATCGACCTTCTCCACGCCAAGCTTGAGCGCCCGGTCCGGTGACAGGAAGGGGTCGTAGGTGACGACGCGCATCTTCAGGCCGAAGGCCCGGTCGGCAACGATCGAACCGATGTTGCCGCAGCCGACCAATCCCAAGGTCTTGCCGGCGAGCTCGACGCCCATGAACCGCGACTTCTCCCACTTGCCGGTTCGAGTCGACCGGTCGGCCGCAGGAAGTTGCCGGGCCAGAGCCATGATCATGGCAATGGTGTGCTCCGCCGTCGTGACCGAGTTGCCGTCGGGGGTGTTCATGACCACGATGCCGCGCCGGGTGGCGGCCGGCAGGTCGATGTTGTCGATGCCGATACCGGCGCGGCCGATGACCTTGAGGTGGTCCGCCGCGGCGATGACCTCGGAGGTCGCCTTCGTGGTCGAGCGGACCACGAGACCGTCGCAGTCGCCGAGACGTTCGATCAGGGCCTCGGGCGCGAGGCCCACTGCGACATCGACGTCCAAGCCTCGCTTTCTCAGCAGCTCGGCGGCGAGCGAGCTCATCTTGTCGGCGATCAGTACCTTGGGCAAGTTCCCCTCCTCGGGCGGTGGCCTTCCGCTTCACCTGGACTGGGCCGCGGGCCGGCGGCGCATGGTCGACGGACGACTTGCTCGAAGGCCCTGGCCTTGCTCCTTCGCTACGGAATCGGCCGGACGGTTTCGTCGGAAATGGTCAAGATCGGACCGCGTCCAGTGACGAAGTCCTGCGGTTACCTACAGGCGCGGAAAGTCCGTGGCCCTTCGACCCGCCGAATCGCTGCCGATCCACCCAAACTGGTGGAGGACATGAATCAGGAGCGGTGAAAGGAACATCGGGATCTGGGATACGCCGACATAGATCGCGAAGTCGTCCCCAGCCGCCGTTCCGATGAGAGCGTAGGTGAGACCGATATTTCGATAAACGCTCAGGATCGCGGCTGCAATCATGAGATCCCAGCCAACCGACCAGAACAGGAAGATCGTGCCGAGAACCGTCGCCACCGCGAAGCCGATCGCGATCAGCAAGAACATGACGACCCGGTCCGGATCGGTCGCGAATTTATCCGCCACCCCGTCCATGATGCCGACCCCGAAGACGACCAGCGATGCGATCGCCCCGATACGAAGGGCGGCAAATATCTTCGAGGTGCGGGGCTCCGGCAGGCCCCTGACGAACCAGTTGATCAGGATGGACAGTAGGAGGGGCAGCAGGAGAAAGAGCCCGACGCGCGACACGTACTGGGAAATGGAAATATCCAACCCGGCGCCGCCCAGAGCCTTGCCGAAAACGAAGAGCGTCACCGGCATCAAGAAGGTCGACAGCACCATGCCGTTAATTGGCAGGCGACTATCAAGCTTCAAGAGGTGAGCGATCGTCGGTGCCGCAAAGACGGTTCCCGACACCGCCGTTGCCAGCAGCATCAAGTGCAGATCGGCCGGCAGGTGGAAGGCCCAGCCGACAAGGATGACCATCAGAGGAATGAAGGCCATCTGCCAAAGCATGATGCCCCAGACCGCGGGATCCGGCTTGGTTAAGACGGTGATGGGCTGATCCGTGGACAGCGACAGGGAGAATGTCAGGAGGATGAAAAGCGAAGGAAAGACGAAGGGCGCCGCCAGCGCCGCCAGCTGTGGAAATATTATGCCACTGAATACAACAATGGCCAGCAGTGTAGGCACAATAAGGCTGGGCGCCGTGCGTGTAATGTTCTGCATCAGACTAGATGATTTCTTCTATATTTGAGAAGTAGAACCGATATTCAGTGATTTTCATCGTTATGGCGTCGAAAAACTAATTTACAATTAAAAATAGACCGCTCTATTCTTTTTGCCTTAGGAATCTGTCAATTTTCTTTTAATTGTTAATTGACGTTTTGTCGGGAGGATGGCTTGCGCCTAGAGACCATTCCAAATGACATGACGGAACGTCAGAAGATGAGACACCTGGTTCGCTCTTTGGTTCTTTCCATCGCGGTCACGGTTTGCGCGCCCATCACGTCGCTCACAGCGGGCGAGAAGTGGGATATGCCCATGGCGTATGCGCCGGGCAATTTCCACTCCCAGACCGCCATGATGTTTGCGAAGGCCGTCCAGCGGGCCACCAACGGGGAGCTCGAGATCGTCGTCCATGCTGGAGGTTCGCTTTTCTCCGGTGGAGAGATCAAGCGGGCGGTTCAGACGGGTCAGGCGCAGATCGGCGAACGTCTCATGTCGGCGCTGTCGAACGAGAACCCGATCTTTGGCATCGATGCGGTTCCCTTCCTGGCCACCAGCTTTGACCAGGCTTGGCGCCTCTACCAATCCTCCAAACCGGAGATCGAGAGGCTGCTGGCCGAACAGAACTTGGTCCTTCTCTATGCGACGCCATGGCCCCCTCAGGGCCTCTATGCGGACAGGGCGATCAACGCTGTCCGCGATATGCGTGGCATGAAGTTCCGCGCCTACAACCCCGCGACGTCGCGGCTTGCTCAGCTGATGGGCGCGACCCCGACGCAGATCGAGACCGCGGAGCTGTCGCAGGCTTTGGCGACCGGCGTGGCGAACTCGCTCATTACCTCGGGCGCGACGGGAGTCGACCGTAAGGTCTGGGAACATCTGTCGCACTTTTACAATCTCCAGGCCTGGCTTCCGAAGAACATGGTCTTCGTGAACAAGGAAGCCTGGGATGGTCTCGACCAGAGGACGCGTGACCTCGTCCGTGGCGCCGCAGCGATGGCGGAGGCCGCCGGCTGGGCCAGGTCGGAAGAGCTGGCCGATCAATACCTCGTGACCCTGCAGGAGAACGGCATGTCGGTCCTGCCGCCGAGCGAGGAACTGGCGCGCGGGGTCAAGGAAATCGGCAAGAAGATGACCGAAGAGTGGCTCGAAGAAGCGGGCAGTGCCGGCCAGGGCGTGCTGTCAGTCTACCGCAGCAATCGGCAGTTCGCAGAACGCCGCTGAAACCAGGGGCAAAATCGTGGCTGGGACCCGCGGCGTCGTTGACGCCCTTTACGCTTTGGGCGCTGCGGTCGGTGGGCTCTGCCTGATCGGGATCGTTGTCCTGGTCGTTGCCCAGGCAGTTTTCCGCTGGATGGCGGCCCCTCTCGCGGGGGCACCGGAGCTTGCCGGTTATGCCATGGCCAACAGCTTTTTCCTGCCTCTTGCCTATGCCTTCCGCAACGCCGCCCACATCCGCGTCTCGCTGTTGATCGACCGCTTGGGCGGCGCGCGGCGTCGCACGGCGGAGCTCATTTGCCTGGCGGTTGGCTTCGGTCTCGCGAGCTTGCTGGCCGTCTTTATGTGTCGGATGGCGCAGGTGTCTTACCAAATCGGCGAGATCAGCCAGGGTGCCGACGCGACACCCCTTTGGATTCCGCAATCCGGCATGGCACTGGGATCCGTCCTCTTCGCGATTGCCCTGGCGGACTCTCTGATTGAGAGCGTTCAAGACTTACGCCGCCCTATCCCCGCGGCTCAAGCTTCCTGAATCTGAAATGAGCTGGGAAACCCTAACCATCGCCCTTTACGTCGCCACTCTCCTCGTCCTCCTGGGCGGTGGGGTTTGGGTCGGCTTGGCTCTTCTCGGCGTCGGCCTTATCGGGATCGAACTCCTCACGACGCGTCCCGCCGGCGACGCGATGGCGACGACGATCTGGAGCTCCCTTTCCAGCTGGCCCCTGGTGGCCCTGCCCTTATTCGTCTGGATGGGAGAGATCCTCACCCGCTCGGGCATGGGATCGCGGCTCTTCAGCGGTCTTGCGCCAATCGTTCGGCATCTGCCGGGTCGATTGCTTCACGTGAACATTGCTGGCTGTACGCTCTTCGCTGCGATCTCCGGGTCATCCGCCGCCACGGTCTCGACGGTCGGCAAGATCTCCTTGCCCGAGCTCAGACGACGGGGCTATCCGGAGTCGATGGCGGTTGGCAGCCTGGCCGGGGCCGGCACCCTGGGTTTGCTGATGCCACCCTCGATCATCTTGATCGTCTATGGCGTGAGCATCAACGAATCCATTCCCAAGCTCTTCATGGCCGGAATTGGACCAGCAGTGGTCTTGGCGCTCCTCTTCGTCGCTTATGTCGCACTGTGGTCGCTTGCGAAGGGCGAGGCTTCAACGGTCGCGGAGGAAGAGGAGGCGTCGGCGGCCGGGCTGTCCCAGGCCCTCTCGCTGCTGCCTCTGATCGGCTTGATCGGCGTCATCCTGGGGTCGATCTATTTCGGCTTCCTGACGGCGACAGAGGCGGCCGCTCTCGGCGTTCTGGGCGCCTTGGCCTTGTCGCATCTCGATGGGAGCCTGTCCGTCGCCACCTTCGTCGAGGGCGTGAAGGGCGGGCTCAAGACCTCCTGCATGATCGGGCTGATACTCGCGGGATCGGCTACCGTGACCTTGTCGATGGGCTACACGGGTATTCCGCGAAGCATCGCGGAGGCGATCTCGACTCTCAATCTCAGCTCGGGTCAGCTTCTCTTGCTGCTCGGGATCTTCTACATAATTCTCGGCATGTTCCTTGACGGAATCTCGGCCGTAGTTCTCACCATGGCCGTAATAGAGCCCATGATCCGACAGGCCGGAATCGATACGATCTGGTTCGGAATCTTTCTCGTCATCCTTGTCGAAACCGCCCAGATCACGCCGCCCGTCGGCTTCAATCTATTCGTCATTCAATCGATGACAAAACTCGACATCCTCTACATCGCCCGTGCTGCTGCACCGCTGTTTATGCTCATGATTCTGATGCTTTTTCTCGTCTGGTACTTCCCACAGATGGCGCTGCATCTGCCGAGCACATTATGAGAGGTCACCGCTTCGTTAATCAGATCGTCGCGATCATTAAGTAACCTATCGTTTAGTTGAATATTGGGGCGCAAACTATGGCTGGCGCAAATATTAAAAGGACTCAATTTGGCGCGGAGCCCGCCGAGGCTTCGTCCGACACGACAAGAAGCCTGGCTGATCTGATGGAAGGCGCCAAGGTCGGCCTTGCGCTCTTCGACGCGAGCCTGTCGCTCGTCCAGTGCAACTCTCGCTATGCCAGTCTTTTTGGCTATTCGGACGAAGATGTATGTCCTGGGCGATCGATCCAGGACTTGATTCGACTCAACCTCACGCGAAACAACCTGAGCCCGGAAAGGATCGAAAGTCGCGTTCTGTTGATTACGCGGCAGATCCAGGCCGGCAGGATCTCCAGTTTCGAGCTTCAAAACCCAAGCGGGCAGCAGCTGGAGATTACGCGCGCCTGCCTGGAAAACGGATCTCTGGTCGAAACCGTCCGTGTCGTCAGCGAGGATCGCGAAACTGCGAGCCTGAACGAGGATGCGGCGCATTTGGCATACCTCGCGCGTGAGCGTATGACCCATGCGCTCGAGGGGATGGCGGATGGGTTCGCGCTCTACGACGCCGACGACCGGCTCGTCATCTACAATCGCAAGTACGTGGAATTCAATCCGCACATTGCTGACCTCATAGCGCCGGGTGCCTCGTTCGAGGCGATGCTTCGCGAAGGGGTGGACCGGGCCGGCTTCAACACCGGAGCGATGGGACGGGATGAATTCTTCAACTGGCGCCTGAAGCAGCATCGGAACCCTGATGCGCCCTACGAAGTCCAGCTGGCCGACGGGCGCTGGATTCTGATTCACGAAAAGCGGACCGAAGATGGCGGGATCGTCGGGATTCGCTCGGACATCACGGAGCTGAAGCAACGAGAAGCTGACATTCTGCGGATGACGCAGGAGTTACGCAGAAAGAACATTCAGTTCGATACGGCGCTGAACTACATGGTCCAGGGCCTATGCATGTTCGACGACGAGCAAACCCTCCTGGTCTGCAACCGGCGCTATCTGGAGATGTACGGCTTCGATCCGGAAATCGTGAAGCCCGGTATCAAGCTTCGGGAAATCATGGAGTACAGCGTCTCGATCGGAAACTACACCGCGGAGGAAGCCGAGCGCGCCATCACCGAGCGGCCCGATCATGCGAAACGCCGGGAGCGGGCGACGCTGAAACAGCACCTGCGGGACGGGCGGGTGATCGCGGTGATGCATGAACCCATGCCGAACGGTGGCTCGATCGCGACCTATCAGGATATCTCCGATCTCGAGCGCCACGAGCAACGCCTTCGAGAATACACGAAGAAGCTGGAGAGCTCCAATCGTGAGCTTCAGGACTTTGCCTACGTCGCATCGCACGATCTGCAGGAGCCGCTCCGCAAGATCGAGGCCTTCGGCAGCCGCTTGTCGCAGAAATACGCCGATGAGCTTCCGGACGAAGCAAAGGTTTTCGTGGATCGGATGGGGAATGCTGTCGTCCGGATGCGACAGCTGATCAACGATCTTCTCGATTTCTCGCGGGTGACGACGAACGCCCGGCCGTTCCAGCCAACGGACCTAAATACCGTCGTCGCCGGGGTGATTTCCGATCTCCAGGTCGCGATCGAGGAAACCGATGCCGAGATCCTCGTCGACGATCTTCCTACCATCGATGCCGATGCGATGCAGATGCGCCAGCTCTTTCAGAACTTGCTCGGCAATGCCCTCAAGTTCTCGAGACGAGATCAAAAGCCGGAAATCCGCATCCAGGTTGCGATTGAGCCGGCTTCCGTGCCGCAATCGGGGGCGGATATCTGCCGGCTAACTTTCTCGGATAACGGGATTGGTTTCGACAACAAGTACAAGGCCCAGATCTTCACCATCTTTCAGCGCCTTCATGGCCGTGGAGAGTACGATGGAACGGGTATCGGGCTTGCCACCTGTCGGAAGATCGTCGAGCGGCATCACGGCGACATAGATGCGGATGGCCGCCCGGACCAAGGCGCCGTCTTCACCGTCACTTTACCGGTTTCACAGGACTAGCGGACTATCGGAAGGATCGCTGGCATGCACAGCTCAATAAGTGTTCTCGTAGCCGAAGATGATGCGGATGACCGCTTGATGATCAAGGACGCGTTCGCCGAAAACCGCGTTTCGAATCCGGTCACCTTCGTCAATGATGGCGAAGAGCTGATGGATTACCTGCATCGACGTGGGGCCTACGGCCACCTACAAGGCGAGCCGTTTCCGGGCATCATCCTGCTTGATCTCAATATGCCGAAGAAGGATGGCCATGTAGCCCTGAGGGAAATAAAGGCCGACGCCGACCTTCAGCGCATTCCTGTCGTCGTTCTCACCACTTCGAAGGCGGACGAGGACATCGTGCGCACCTATGGCCTGGGCGTCAGCTCCTTCATCACCAAGCCGGTCACCTTCGACAGGCTATGCGGTGTGATCAAGACCCTGAGCGACTACTGGCTGGAGATCGTTGCCCTTCCGCCTGCCGACTCATCCGTGAGTACGACGAGCGAATAGCCGATGCGGGTCGTAGAAAGCTTGAAGCCGATGCACTCACCGTCACGTTGCCGGGATCACAAGACTAGCGGACTATCGGAAGGATCGTTGGCATGCAAAGTTCGATAGGGATACTCGTTGCGGAAGACGATCCGGACGACCGTTTGATGATCAAGGACGCGTTCGAAGAGAACTGCGTTTCGAACCCGGTCACCTTCGTCAAGGATGGCGAAGAGCTGATGGATTACCTGTATCGCCGTGGGTCCTTTGGGCACCTGCGAGACGAGCCGTTTCCGGGCATCATCCTGCTCGATCTCAATATGCCGAAGAAGGATGGCCGCGTGGCCTTGGAGGAAATCAAGGCCGACGCCGCCCTGCAGCGCATTCCTGTCGTCGTCCTCACCACCTCGAAGGCGGACGAGGACATCGTGCGCACCTATGGCCTGGGTGTCAGCTCCTTCATCACCAAGCCGGTCACCTTCGAGGGGCTCTGCGGCGTGGTCAAAACCCTGAGCCACTATTGGTTCGAGATCGTCGCCCTCCCGCCCGAGTGCCACCCGGCCATCTCGTCTCCCTGAGCAGGGGCCTATCGACCGGCAGCTTCACACCGCTTGGCCGGCCTGATCCGCCGGTTTCTCCGTCTATCTCGATCGAGGAAGACCGTCCTCGCGACTCCCGCCGCCACCTCTCGGGCGAGGCAGACCCGCAAGGGGATCCTTCAGGAACTCCGGCCTAGTTTTCCAAGAGAGCAATAGGCGGCCTGGTCAAGGGCATTCGCAGGAAAAATTTCCGACCGGCCGCGTCGGCGGTTGTCGACAATTTGATAGATCGCGTCCGCCAGCGAAGCAGCCGCGGCGCCCTACGACAATTCGGAAAATCTTCCTACGCGAGCGCCAGCACGGCGTCGCGATCCGGGCTCGCGCCATAGTTCGCCGGCAGGAATGCCGGCTAACTTATTGACTTGACGCCTCTATCCATAGAGCCAGCGGCGCTTCTCACCCGCCAGCCAAGAAGTCACGACAAGTATTGGCGCCAGTGATTGGGTTTTGTCTCGAATTTTATGAGTT
>JAAUXT010115791.1_pt1 | contig 16813 bp, 12 predicted proteins | sample 7278171 | NCBI WGS metagenome assembly JAAUXT01 (sample SAMN14350112, study PRJNA611818) | marine sediment metagenome | isolation source: surface marine sediment (1.8m) | place: French Polynesia: Moorea | collected 2018-08 | reverse complement strand
GTTCTCATTTCCGGACGCAAGGAAAGCTCGCAACCGACTGCGATAGATCGGTAAGACACAGAAAATGGTCGGAACCAGCGGGAACTCTTTCATGGCTCTTACCGCGTACATTTCAGTGAACTAATATCTGAGCAAAAAATGGACACTGACAAGTGATTTTTGGAAACACTTGACTGAACATTCTTCTGTGAAGTGTTTTCACAGACCACTGCCAGCAAAAGGCAAGCACAGTTTTGAGCACATTGTATTCCTGTCAAATGACAAAGTAGCTCATCATCACCCAGGGGGCAGTCTTCATGTCCATCACACACATTTCCAAGGTGTATGCAGCTCCGTTTAATTACATGTGCTCTGTTTCTGCATTTGTACAAGTGAACACATGTCTTCTCATTGTGGCACACTGGAGTATTCTGCTCATCGTTGCCATCTGGACAATCCCACTTGCTATCACAAACATACAGCCAAGGGATGCAGTAAACCTCTTTACATTTGAACATTTTACCACACTGAAAGTTCTGGCAATTGTACAAATGTCCACCATTTCTACATGGAATTAGCAAGACATATGGACTCAGCTTGTAGCTACAAACATCTCGGAGATCATAGCATCTGGAGTGACCTTCCATACATGGAATAGAGTCTGGTCTTGTACAAAGTGAAAGAGTTCTATTTTCCAATTTTGACATCAATATTGGTTCATCTTCTGCCTCAGAGCCACAATCAAATATCAAGTCATTCAATAGCATCTTGTTGATGATTTTGCCATTGTGACAAACAAAGTTTTGCGCATTTCTACTTGCAAAGTTGTCGTGATGGACATCTTTTGAAATTTGATCTCTTTCCGCTGTGCTCTTGATGGAATCGGTGTAATGCTGGCATTTTCCTTTGTGTGTGATGTAGTAAAATAATGAGCAGATTGGCTTTTCCTTTCCATCAAATGTTTGCCTACAAACCTGTGGTGACATTGCACTTTGGTTGGTGTTGTAACAAATACAATTCTGTTCATCACTGTTGTCATTTGGGCAATCAGCAACATCATCAGACACTTGCTCTGGGATGATGTATCCACCTGATGTGCAACTGAACAAATTTGTCCCAATTATGATCTGTAAGTGTTTGTAATGCCAAACCAAAAATCCACTCGCTTGGGAAGGTGATACCATTCCATACTTGTAATTGAGTTGACTGATAAACCTTTCAAACTTGACTGAATAGATATGACCTGTGTCTGTTTCAAGAACAAGAGGTGGGAACTGTTTCTCCAGAGACACACCGTCAAATATGTGTTGGAAATTATCCACATCAGCCAACTTGGCAGATTTGCCTTTTGTGCTTGGATCCTTGTGCTTCATGTTCAAATAAGGTGTCCTGTGTGTTTTCTGGGACCAAATAAAGGAAAGACAACTGTTTCCTGTTGAAATGTCACCTGATAAACAATATGAATAGTCTATTGTGTTTTGTGCATTGTTCTCCTTGGACTCAGTGTGATAATCCTGTGCAAAACAAAGGGTGTGATGCAGAAGCTTGTGACGGCAATGAACGGAAATCCAGTCTGGCTCTGCCAGGTTGAACAACAGCATGACAGTGCATTTGTGGCTTCTGTTCATGTGTGGATAGAACACAGTCATGTGAGATGTTCTGAAGTCATATTTGAACCGCTCGTAGTTTTGTGTGATACGGTGGATAATGGACCACACTGAGCTACTGAATGTTTTGAGTTTTCTGTTTATGAAGTTGTGCACTTGAAAAGATAGTGGACTCCCAACTTGCCATTTTTGTGCAGTCTGAAAACAAAGTTTCTTGTGGAATGGTCACAGACAACAGAACAAACAATAAGCTGTGAAGTGGTAACTTGCCGCCAAAGATAAAAAAAAATTGAGGTTTCACAGGAATGTACCTGACAGGGCAGAAAAGTTCATTCCCCAAAATACCCAAGACAATCACACAATAACTGAAAGACCAAACAATTGAGGGTGACATTGTTTGAATGCCATTGGGTTACATTGAAACAAGCTGAGATGCCAGAAAAAAAACATGTTCGAAAATACCCCAGGTTTTCCAGCTACAAAAATTACCAAAGTTGTTGATGATCTGGGATAGCTTCTACTTACTTCTGTAAAGTTGTATTCAAGACCAATGAAAATTTCAGACAGTGGTTGAATATACATGTTAAAAACATAAAATTTTACAAACGCTAGCACTTTCTCCACCTGTAGCTTGCTTGCAAAAGAAGGCAAATGTCCTCCAATATCCTCACATTTTTGAGAAGCCTCATGCCATGATATTTTTGCAGCATCATAATTCAAAATAATAAATCTGTTGCTTTTCTGATTCTCCTGTGCAAATGTAAGATTTTCACACACACTTGTCTCTGCATACAGAACACCTGAGCATGATCTTGCACTTTGCTTAAAATACAAAGAGTAAGATTCATAATAATTAGAAATCAAAGTGATCAGCAGTTCTGTGTGTTTGGGATGAACAGCTTTGGTAGTCTCAAGGCTAAAAATTGTAATGCCATGCACTATTCCTGGTGCCGAGATACAGTAAGGTTCATGAAGAATAGACAGTGGAAGGACATATGTCTGTTTGAGGAAGTTCACTGAAAAATAATGGATGTAATTCCCTGTTGAGACATTCTAAGATTAACCTGGGTGGTACAGCAAAGATTCAAGTGTCTCTTTTGATTGGAGCAAACCCTGTGGTTTTCCAACTTTTGCACATCAATAAGCCAAAGAGCAAAACTTTGATGGTGAGGGTTTTGCCTCTCTTGCCACGTTGGAAGCAGAATTGTGATGTAGATCTTCACAACTTGCTTTGAATTTGATCACACAACAATTTGTTGGTACCTGTCCAGCTAATGCGCTCACATTCTTTTGCTCTCAGTTTCTAAGGCAAAATGTTGAAACAATTTGTTCAGTGATTTCCTCTGAATGACCATTTGGGTCACCTTCTCTCAGTTGGCCCAACCTTTGTGCAGGGCCATTTCTCATATTGATACAGACAACTTGACACAGCAAAACCAAAGTTGACAGGACAGACATGGACCACAACATTGAGAAAAATGACCAAAACTATTTTACTTACAACTTCCCTGGTCTTTCATTGGACGAAGTCTCAGATCTATGTGAAAAAAGTCATCTGTCAGTAGTGAATGAAGTTTGATGATTTGGAGAACCAAGACAGTTTTGTTGTTAATAAACTGTTCCATTGTCAACACTTCATGGGTAGTGTCAATGGAATGAGCAGTGCCAAAGGGAGCCAAGTTGCCTGACTTTGACATTGCAATCAAAACAATTTCCAGCCAACATTGACAAAACTCGCGAAAATACACTTTTGCAAAGGATATTTCACTCTTCAGATATTTTACTGTTTGCTCATATTTTCTTGTCCTGAATCTGGAGCCCCGTTGCTGATTCAGTGATGAGTTTTGCACAGAGGTTAGTGTGTGAAGTGTGAGTGAATGTGTGATCTTGAAAATGGGTAAAGAAGCCTTGAGCTGAGCTGTTGGACCCCTCACCAATTCAATGCCCACAGCACAATCAAAAAAGACTTTTGTGTTGAATTCATTGTTACAATGAAGATCACACAAGTTTCTGGAGATGGGGAAGTTGATAATTTTCTATTTGATTCTGAATATGAAATTTGTATTCCTGCATAATGTGAGGTATAATTGAGAAATGACTGGCACCAAAACAATTCCTGTTTGAAACATTTATCAAAGACATCACAAGCATTAATCCTCACTGGCTTACATTCTGTTTATGCAATTCTCACAGTCACAAAAATTTTGTTGTAAGAGTTGTACCAATACAACAGCAAAATTATTGAAGAATTATGGGAATAAAAGCTCCTGACCAAATTTTGTGTTCCATCAAGGCAATTGCACAACGTGTCTGTTTGTCTGTAGTCATGTGTCAGCCTTTCTCCAGCAACCAAACCACCCAACAAACATCCTGGATCAGTGAATCTAATGTGTACAATTTTTGTGACAGTTGTATTTATTTGAAATCCATTCTCAGTGTCAATGAATAGTGTACAAAAACTTTCAAAGCATTTGTGGTTTGGCAGATCAACTGTGAAAGTTAAATTTTGAACTGCCTTGGCTTGTTGAGAAAAAGGCAAAAATTTTGAAGAAAATCTAAACTCAAAGAGACCTTTCTCAGAAATTGCATGAACAATGCATTGGAAAGTAGAACAGATGTAGGCATGTCCACATTTGACAGAATTGGCAAAAGCTCCAGGTCCATTGTAAATTTTGCACCAATATCTGACAGGGTGAATGAACTCAATGACAACATGACTGAGCTTGTTGACCTTGAGAAAGTATGATCTCAATGTGTACACTCCCTGTACATGATATGAAACAAAAGGTGCTGATTTGGAATGAGAATATCTCAGATCAATATTACAAACTACATTTTCATCCATCAGTGTAAATGTTGCATTCATCCTCATGTAATGGTCACAAGTCAGTCCCCTTATTTCCACCACCTTTAATTTGGGGTAGAATCCCAGAACAGAATAATATCCCCAAAAAGTGTACAGTTCAGAACCATTTGCAGTCCGAGTTGCTATCCAAAGACCTTTGGTATGAACCATGTACATTTCATGAAATGTAATGTTCAGCTGGAAGAGGACATTCAGATCAAACCTGTAACATAGGCTGGTTTCACATGTTATACAAACCAAGGGATTTGCAATGATAGACCCTGATGGAATTTTCACCAATCTCGTAATCATCCTGGGAGGTTCAACTAATTCTTTGTGTTCTATCTTTTCTGATGCTTCAGAGAACTTATGTAACTGTGATGGCAAATTTGTGCTGGGGAACCTCTCCAGGGTTTTCTCCATGAACTTCTTCACCAAGTAAAAATGCCAGAATTTGGGTGCATCATAGGAAATGTTGAAGTTTCTTAAATTGAAAATCATATCACAGGAACATTGTTGCTTGCAGCTGAGAAATTGCAAAAGCCACACCCAAGAGTTTGGCGCTGTTCTCATTCTTCCCTCTGAGTTCCTTGCATACAAGTGAAACCTTGCTTTTTCACATGGATTTTGTTGGTGCAGTGATGCAACAGAATTTGTCATGTGTCTCATTGATTTTCTCTGCAGAAGAGCCTGAGTTTCCAGTGCTAAGATTTCCTTCAATTTTCTATGGTCTAGTGATTGTGGATTGTGGTCCGACTAGATTTCCCAGTCTTTATCCTGACCACTGAAACACCTTGTTACATCTTCACGTGGATGCAAATTACACAAAAACAACAAAGGTGCTTTTATTTGCAAGAAGCAAAATGGTCCCATGACTTTTGGTAGGAAGGAGCTTCATTTACAATGTATTGTCTTGTCTTGTGAATGAGCAAGTTTCTTCTTTCTCATTCCTAGAACTTGATTAACATCAAGCAAAACAATGGAGCTCAAAAGAAGATCCCACTGATGAATAGAACAAATGTCTGAAAGAGACTTAAAAATACTCAAAGAAAAGCCCAGCAGAAGAAAAGATAATATTTTCTGTATTTCCTTTGGACTCTGAGTGAAAAAAAATCCCTATCATTATACCCATTTGATCATGTTATTTGCATTCCTCTGGAATCCCGTTGAAAAGGGGGGTCAGCCCAACTTTGGAAAGCACGCTCAAATAAAAAAAATGATGCAGGGTAGTGGTAAAGTCCCCCACACAGGTGACTATGCTCTGTATGGTGCTTGTTTCCCATTTCAGAGAAAACCACAAACAAACAAACACAGTGTTTTTGACCTCACACCCGCCCCCCCCCCTTCAAAGTTTTTTGTCTGAAACAGCAGGCCACAAATAAAGAGTGTGTACTTGATATTTCACATCAAGAACAAGTTGAGCTGTTTTGTTCAGAATTACTGGCCAAAGTTCCAACAATTTAATCACTCTTTGCAACCCATGCCCATCACAACAATCCGTGTTCAATTACATGAGGAATTGAAACAGAAAATGACAATTTTCAAAGATTGATTTGAGAGAAAAATATACACCACATTTTGACATTTTGGAATTTATTGAATTGCTGATGAAGGTGATTGTTCCAAAGCAGTTGATATGTACATGTACAGAACAGATATGTTTTCATACTCAGGCCTTGCAACAGCGAGAAAACCATGAAATCATCATGGATTCTTGCCTTGACAGTGGTCTGCCACTGTTGCCATGCACACCTTATCACACAGAGTCTGTTCCCTGGTGAACCTTCTCAATTTTACAAGTTGTGGAATCACTATGTTGATGCAAGTCACCTTCATGCCTTGACCCAAGTGACAACTTGGAAACATACTTCTTGTTCTGCTGTTCTTCACTCATATTGGAAAACATATTCTACATATCATTTTATCATATTCAAAACTGTCCAGGAATGTTACTCAGAGGCAAGCACAAACATAACTCACCTCATTGGAAACTTTTGTGATCACACCAAATGGACTCATAAATTTCCATTGAATACAGAAACAACACAGCAGTTATCACCACTGAACGATTCATTTTGTGTGTTACCTAAAGAGTTAAATTGCTCCAAGTACATCAGCCACAGAATTTTCAGATTGATTGTGCTCAGGTTTGATCTTTATGAGCAGTTGAAACTGAACATAACACTGGTCAAATTGAAACTGGAGCTGACATACAAATGTGTCAATGAATTTGTGGGAATGGGGCAAAACCTCAGTTTGCCCAAACAGAACAGAATCTGTGGAATTATGCCAGTAATGACTTATTTCATGGGGCCAGAATGTTTCATCCTTCTCCAGATAGGTATGGCAATGAAAGCAGAGAGAATAAAAATTCAGCTTCAAGTGGTTGACCCAAGTCATATAAACACAGCACCCTGTGAAGACAAAAAATTCATCAAGTGTTACAACACAGGGTCACTGTCAAATCAGATAGCAGAACATCACTTCTGGGCACACCATGCTGCTGCTTGGCCCTACAGGGGGCCTGTGTATGAAAACCTTCACAACAAGCATTTTGTGCTCATCTTTCATATTTTATGTGTCAAGTACCTCACAATTGGTGCAAAAGTCAAACAGCATGGTGACATGACCCAAGTTTTTGATGGGCCATATATTGATTACAACCTGTTACTCAAGGGTCAATCAGTTCATCAGGCAGGATTCAATCTCACAAAATATGTTTCTTCAACATTCCAAATGACCTTCAAAACAACATACTTGCACAGCAAAGATTGGGCAAGCCTCAGAATAACTGATATAATTTTCAAATACATCAGGGCAGCAATCCCATTTTGCAGCTGTCAAGCTGAATCTAAACCAAAAATATTGGATCCTCATCTTCCAAGTTCAGTTTCACAAAGTTGTGCAAGATGCCAATATTGTTCCAAAAGGTACTGCCGGTTGGCTTTCTACACCCGGGACCGCTCCAATGTAAATGTGACATTCAACTACATTCAGTTTTATGGCCCAAATATTGATAGCTGCAGGCAAGTATAAACTGCTAGTAGCTCAACAATGACAGAATGTGTGGTTTACCTGTTTACTTGCATGGTGTGTTGTTTCCTCAAAGCAGTTGAAACATCATTCTCCTTTCACCATACGAAAGAAAATATCCAGTCTGTAGCCAACCATATGTAAATTGTCTCTTTTTGCAGGTTTGGAGGGGCGCAAGCATTTTTTGACAGTGGTAAAATACAGTATCCAGTCATGGCCTTTTGTGGCAACTACAGCCATAATTTGTCCCCTTCACATAAGCATGCGCCTGGCAGCGTTGTGTTTGGCATTGTTTTGGTGATTCTTTACTCCTATCATCATTCAATCAACACCAGCATCACTCTTGAAAAGCTTTCTTGTCAAGGAGTATTTGTGGATCCTTGTTCTGGACAAATGTTTATCAACAGCACAAACCTTGGGATACATATTGAGGGAATTGATTCAAACAGAATCAAAGGCTTTGATGTTGCGAACCTGTTTACATTCTTATGCTGTGAGTATGTCATAAGAAGTCACACAAGGTATCTGAGATATACTTTGGACAGGGATACTTGTGTTGTTATGCAGGTCAGGACACCACCATGGCAGTATGACCCTGATGTTGGCTCACTGCAGTTCCAATATGACTGCAGATTGATTCTAATCCAGGATCACATGCCAGGCCAATCACAAAGTGTGCTTCATTATGATATCAAGCTGTTTCAACATGAAGCTAGCATGGTGGTTCCACAGGGAAACTTCAGCCAACTGAACAAGGAGAAACACTGCAAGTCTCATATTGATGAACTGCCCTTCAACATGGAGATGACTGGTCATGGAGATATGACAGCTTTTCTCTTCAATGAAGGTGTTATCAGGTCCCAGTACCACAGAATATTTAACAAATGGTGCCCAGACATGGATAATTATGTCACAACGTTTACCTCTTCAACTTGTGACACGAAGATTGTGACGAAGTCTCACAACTCATCCCTGTTGAGTCATTATCAGATAACAGAGACTTTGAGCAAACTTGACCCTTTTTTTGTCCGTGGCAAAATTGCAGGATTCAAACTCTTGAACACAGGAACTTTTTCCCTTAGGTTTATGACCTGGAGCAAGTCTTGGATCACTGTCAAATTGCAAAGAACATGTCATATCATGAACACAAATGGATTTGTTGAAAACATCTGTGATTTCCTGAAGGTTTCAGTTTGCAAGCAGATAAAATCACAGGAAATGGGGTCCATACTCAGGTTCACTTTGAACAGCAGTAGTGCACACAATGCTACTCCAGGCAATAATTTTGGCAGTTTAAATGTTAATTTCAGCCTGAAAAGAGCTTGTTCAGTGAAACCTTATCTGGCCTACACTGTGGTGCTTTCTTTGAAAAAGTCTGTGTTCAACAAAGGGTTTTATGATGTGCTCCTCCCAGCAGATCCTAAGCATTTCTATGTGTCTCTGGGCCAGACTTATCCTGATTTGCACATCTCTGTCACTTCTTATACAGAGACAGAGCTGCTTGGCAAATACCACAAACTGTTGTGGGGCCCTTACAGTCGAAGTCCATACAATCCTGAATGTAAAGTGGTAATTTGGGCTTTGGCCTTGAATTTAAAAAGCCAAAACAGCACCAGTTCACAATTTGCATGGAAAAAGGTGGCAGCAAACAGAGAAGTGTCAGGAAGCCTTGTGATGACAAGTGTCACAGACTGGGTGTTCGTGAATGTAGGAAAAGTGCAACAGAATTCATCTCTCTCATCTCAGTGCAATTTGACATCAGAAATCCCTTTGAGCCTTTCTCCTGGATGCAAGCACACACCATGTGTCGTCAAGTAGGTGGGTATCTGTTGAAAACTGACAGTACCAGTGACATGAAGGAAGTTATCAAGCATTACTTACAGTTTGTACACGAGATCAACTTCCCTCTGCATGCAGTTTACTATGGAATTCATTGGCAGGTTAGTATTGTTTGATCTTGGTCCTTTTTTGTCCCATTTTTAGATGGTACGAGCAGGGTTGTGAGATTTAGGGTGCTTGGAAAAGTGACCCAACTCAAAGTAACCCAAATCAAAGCACATTTTGGCAGGGTCAACCAAAGGTATGTGTGCAGCAGTTTCATGGTCAATGCAAGGATCAATTTGGGATTTTTTGGGCTTTTTTGTTCAATTTGGGTTGGGGATAATGTACAGGGAAGGATTTTGGGAAGTTGTAAAATTTGGAAGAGTTAAAATTTTGGGGTATGGATGTACAAATGGGGCTGTATGTCAGAAAGTACAAATATATGGTGAAATAAGTTTTTTGGAAGAAATATGGTCTATTGTGCGGGGGTTTGAGTGGTAGCATTCATTTTTTTATTTTCAAAAAAAATTATGTGATTTTCTGATTTGATGAAAGTGTTCAAAATAGTTGTTTGAGTTGGGATCATTTGTGTGTATCACACATGACATTATTAGATTTTTGATTTTATCAATTTTAGTTTTATCAAGTGCTTCTAGAATGAAAGGCAAGGTGTGTTTTTTTCAAAATAGATAAATAATAGAGTTGGGTTCGTTTGTTTGTAATCAGAAAGAGAAGATTAGACTTTTCATTCTTGTAACTTTCCATTGTATTGGGTCCCCTAAAACAGAGTGCAATGGAGGCTCCGAAGAGCTTTGGTTTCCAATCGCAAAAGCCCAAATATTGTGACATCATTGGAAATCCCACAAATCATGGCGGGGTCCATCTTGGATGTATTTGTTGGCAAAGCACAGGATATGTTGCTTTGTTCAACAGTACATTTCACTATTTTGCGAAAACTACTTTGGCCAGAGACTAACACTTTTTTATGAAAGTGACAAATGTTGCCTTGTGGTATGTTCAGGACTCAATGCATTTGTAATTTTCTCTGATTTCAGGGCAATTTTCACAAAATGAAAAATGATGACAACAGCACTGTGAGCTATCAGCCTTGGATGAATTTGCAACTTAATTCCCAGAGTTTTCCCTTTGTTTATCACATATTTCCTAGTGACCAAACAAATGATACATATTTCTTAAAAGTAAACTTTAATAGCAGGCGAACACAACACATATCTAACATGCAAAAGAACAATGAAATACCAAGTCATTGGCAGCCAGAATTTGACAAAAGGAAAAAGTGTTCCATGATACTTCTTGACAATCTCCTTCAGCCAAGGATCTTCATGGTTGATTGTCACTCAAAACTTTCAACTTACAGAGTTGTATGTAGAAGGCCAGCACCTAATCACCCCCACCAATCACAACATGCTATGACATGCCCCTCCAACACGATCAAGGTCATTGAACAATGTGTTTCTGTTCATTACAAACAAACTAATTCTCCATTGAAATGTCTGGAATCAAATTTGTATCTCACTTCACTCTTGATGAAGTTGCCAAATGCAATTTCATCTATTTTCCAAACCATGGCAATGATTCAAGGAAAGGATATGACTTATGTCTCACCACATAGCATTTTGTCTGGTATTTGCAAGACAGCAAAGTTCTTCAATCCTGGATCCTCCATGTTGCTCAGCAGATCTGTTCTCTCTAAAGATATGTTTTGCAATGAAAGTTCTGGTGTTTTTCTCTGCACAATAAATCGGCCAACAATATCAGAATCACACGAAGGAAACCAACACACAAACACATTTTGGTGTCGTGATGTGTTCTTTGTTTCAAGTTTGTTGTTGTGTGATGGGACTTCTGACTGCTTAAATGGTGCAGATGAAGAATTTTGTTCCAAGGCAACAGCAAACAAATCATATGGGAACTGTGACACAAAGAAACAACAAAGATATTCTTTCATAGGACAATGCTTGCTGTGGCAAAATGAGAAAGGTTTGTTCAAAACATATGACAGATCAGTCACATCTCACCTGTGTGAAACAACTTTGGCTGAGCACAAACCCTGTGAAGATTTTTTCTCAGGCAGACAAAACCAACAACACAAGATTGATGACTCCTCATTTGTGTGCAATGATGGTCATTCTATTTTTTCCCTCTTTGTCAATGATGGAATTCCAGACTGTGCTGAAGAGGAAGATGAAACAATATTTCCACTCAAGCCATCCAATTTTGAATGTCAATATCCCAGCATGTTGCCCTGTGGTCCTGGGAGTTCAAAGTGTTTTCACATCAGTCATATGTGTCTGAAAAGAAGACACCCAGTCCATGGTCATCTGGAAAACTGCAGAAATGGAGCACACCTGATAGAGTGTCAAAGCTTCACTTGTAATGGTCATTTCAAATGTCCAGGCTATTTCTGTGTGCATCTGGTGCACAAGTGTGATGGAATTGTTGACTGCCCAAATATAGAGGATGAAAAATATTGCTCTTGGGACTTATGTAAACAGAACTTCAAATGTAAGACCACACCAAACTGTATTCACATGCAAGAGGTTTGTGATGGCATTCTGCATTGTCCACTTGAGGATGATGAAAGTGTGTGTGATGTGAGGTATTGTTGGAACAATTGCATTTGCTTAAATTATGCTTTTCACTGTGAATCAGCAAATGCTTCCTCTTTTCCTCCTGGTGTCATGGTTCCTCACATCTACATTTCCTTCACAAACACCCAAGTTCAAACAACATTGTTGGAACACTTCACTGATACTTTCAGAAATTCGACATTTATTTTCTTGAATCATGACAACTTGACATCAGTTTGTTTGAGAAGACTTCAGAACGTTTTGCGTCTAAATGTGGACAACAACAGAATCCAAGAAATATTTCCAGAATGTTTCTCTGGGCTTCAGAGTTTAAAGTTTCTGAGTTTGAGACAGAACCTGATCAATGCCCTTTCCGATAATTCATTAAAGGGATTAAATGGACTTGTAGTTTTGGATATTTCTTTCAACAAACTCACAATTTTGAGGGAAGCTTCTTTTCTTTGTCTGCCAACATTATCAACAATAAGAATGAGACAGAATCCATTGTTTTCTATCCATGTGAATTCATTGTCCAAGTTATTTCCGTCACTTAGAAATATGGACACAGATGATTTTAGAATATGTTGCTTGAACGAAAGGGAATCGGTTTCATGTAGGGCACAACCTCCTTGGCCAAGTAGTTGTGGAAACATTTTGCAAAACTCTCTTCTTCAGGGTATTTTCCTTTCTGTGATGTTGTTAATACTACCTCTCAACTTTGCTTCCTTTTGGATTCATGCTGCCAAAGTGAAGCAAGGTTCTAAAAGTATGAGGGAAAACCCTTCCTTAAATTTGCATCTTGAGGCCAGATGTGGATATCTTCTAACTGTATTACTGATAAATTTGTCTGAAGCATATTTCAGCATTTATCTCCTCACAATCCTGTATGCAGACATATCTTACCAGGATTCCTTTCCAGGTGTTGAACTTTGGTGGAGAAGTTCAGTGACTTGCCACTCTGCATCATTTGTGTATTTACAATCAACTTTGTTGTCTCATTCTACTATTGTATTTTTGGCTTTCTCAAGAAACAGACTGATTGTTTGTCCACTAAAAACCAGTCTGTCAAAATTTAAATATGTCAAAGCACGGTTAATTTCAGGAAGTTGTGTTTCCATTGGTATTGCAATGACCCCCACTCTTGTATACAGGTTTGCAGAGCAGAAGGTTTACATGCCAAGTTCATTGTGCCTTCTGATTGGGAACATGAGTCACACATCAACAGAAATGGCTGTCAGTATTGTCCTGGCTGCTCTGAGTTTTATGTCTGTTGTGCTGAATGTTTTTCTCTATTGTCAGCTGATTGCAAGTCTGGCTGATCAAGCAAAGTTATTTGCAAGCCTGAGGGATGAAAGATCACAACGCTCCACGTTAAAAGCTAACACAGTGGTGCAATTGTTAATTCTTGGAATCAGCAATATCTTGTGTTGGGTGCCAGGTGCCTGTTTTAATGTTGCATCTGCCTTCCTACCCAAGTATCCAATTGAAGTACTTCTGTGGATCACTTGTGTTGCCACTCCCCTAAATGGTATTGTCAATCCCGTTGTCTTCAATTACGCATGTGCTGGACAAATGTTTCAGTGCATTCGCAGTTGTTTCTCACATCCTAAGAAAGAAACTTCAAACAATCAAAACCACAAAGACAACACAGTGACAAATTGATGTATCATGCTGTGTGGAAGCAATGATGCCTGTAGAACTGTCAGTCATTCTTGTATCTGTGCTTTCTGCAGTCAGGAATTGCCATGTTGAAAGTGGTATTGGCTCTGAGGCACAAGGCAGGTCCTCTCTTCTGAGTTCAACCCTGATTAGTGTGTCATCACAAGGGACAGATTCCTATTTTTCCTGTGATTGTTTGTTTTCTTTATCAAGTGTCCTTCTTCCACTCTATTTTGAGGAAAGACTGCTTTTGTTGACAATTACATTGGCACAGACCAATCAATCTTTTGTAGCCAGCAATACATACCTGATTGGGACTCTGCAGATAAATCAATGGTTCTTTCATCTTGATGCGACTGTTCATGGGGCCTCTCAGTCTCTGAGGAAGCCCCTGGGTTATTTACACAAAGAAAAAAATAAATAGTGAAAACTATGAGTTGCCGTGTACCTCTGGCTAGGCCCCTGGGAGGCCATGCCCCTCAGGGCTGATCCCTCTGGTGGCATGTAGCTTGTGAATCATGGTCATTCCTGAGGAGATGGCCGCATCAATGACAATGATGTTGAATAATCCTTACCTGTGGTCTCTCCTGAAACTGAACCACAAGGCTCAGGAAGGTGTTGTGTCACCAGGAGAACCCAAGAACTCTGGGTTACAGGAAAGGAAACAACATTGCAGTCAGAACCTCACTTGATGGCACTCTTATATTTTTGGTCCAATTGTGGTTGATGGCTAATCCTGAGTGAGCAAATATTGTGACTCAAAAACAGGACCAGGTAACAAAATAAAAGAACTTACAACATGTTCATGATGTTTCAGACAAAAAATAGCTCCATGGAGCTCGCAGTGATTTGAGGAAATTTCAGTTTCTCTGATTTGGCTTGCTCTGATTTGGCTCGCTCTGGTTTGGCTCACTTTTTGTCTAAATTCTTACTTTTTTCACTCAAATATTCACAACTTAGGAACTCATTTGGCACACACCCAAATGGAACAAATTTGACCAAATGGAACTTTTACCTATTGTTTCACAACAATATCCACATATCAACCAAAACAATTACCCAGTATCAATTTTCAAATTTTCTATGAAAAATGACTTTTTAAACCAAACTTTAGCCCCACCTAAAAACCATATAAAATTTTCAAAAATCAAATATTAAATGCTACCTCTCAAACCCCCATACACTATACTACATTTCATCAATTACTTCCTTCACCAAATATTTGTGTCTTCTGAGGTATGGAGACATTTCTACATTCACACCCCATTTTTTCCACACTTCAAAATTTGACCTTTTTGACCCCAGAAATTCAAATTTAACAGATTCCTTCCTGGCAAATTATCCCCAACCCAAAATGAACCAAAAGAGCCCAAAAGATACCAAATCAATCCTCATCTTGACCATGAAACTGCTGTAGACATACTTTTGGAAGACGCTGCCTATAGGTGCTTTGATTTGGCTCGCACCGATTTGGCTCATTTGAGCCCAAATCATGCGATCCACCTCAAATCACCTAAAAATGATATCGAGCGAGACACGACCATGTTCATGGCGACAAACCGAAAGTGGGGTAATCACGCAGTTTGTCTGTCTGAAAAACAGTACACTTGTGTAACATCACCTGGCGACTCTCAATCAGTTTCGCCTCTGCGCTCAGCTCTCCTGCTGAGCCCGTTAGAATGTGTTTTGACAAGGTAATTGTTCTCCCTGTAGCCACTGTTCAAATTCACAAGCTTGATGTTCAGTTTCCCGCCAGCCCCATTTTTGCTGTATCTGCTGCATGGAGCTTCGTTGAAATTGGCCAAACAATGCCCGTCGCAAAATTTCAAATCGTAATGGACAAACACAAGAAAAAACTTCACAGGACCAGAAAATAATGTTTTCTGTGATCTCTGCCCATGTGTGAGAGAGTGTGTGCGTCAGGGCACGAGAACGATCGTGGGCAAATAAATTTTGAAAAGAAGTGAAAAGACGTTTCACATTCAGCTTTTGCTGAACATCAAAAAAATTGAGAGGACCTTTGCGTCAAGGTTGGCACACCGCGTCTCATGAAACTTCTCCATTCTTTCGTAGCTCATTTGGTCTGTCTGCAAGAAAACGCAAATCCAAATGCGGCTTGAATGCAACGAACTCGTGCGCGCTGAGTTTGTGTATGGGAGTAGAATTTTCCCAAAGTTCAATTTGGAAATCCGAAGAGGTAATTTCTGTGGAGTCACGAGCATCAACAAGGACGAGAATCAAGGCGCGAGATGCTGCTGCTGCTCTATTGGAGTCAACTGAAAGGAACGGTTCGTGTGCGCTCAACCCACTTGTGCACGGACCATCCGAAAACAAACACGCTCACAAACCCTGCCATGCACGGTCCGACATGTCACTTTGAAAAGAGGACGGAATAACTCCAAGTGTATGTGAACATATTCTTTGAAAAGCTCGAGCACACACAAAACAGTACCCGAAATTTTCGGACAGTTACCAAGAGGTGAGTGTGAAAATTGGCGTGTTCCATTTTCCCTCCGGCAAAGTCGTGTGTCTGGGTGGAGATTGGGCGAAGTCAACCATTTTGGCCAAATCGGCTCGGAATGTGATTGTTTTCTTTGCTGGTTCATGTTGTAACGTGCACACGGTCCCTGGTGTGGGAGCGATGCGAGAATGGGATCATAGAGACGGATCATCGCCAAGATTGCTTGTGTCTTTGAGCAGGTGAAGATGAGGAGAGAGAAACACACCGTTGGAATCGCAACCTGCCTCATCTGCCTGAGTAAGTTTGGCCAGAAGCCAGAGAGTCGAAGATCCAGTTGCTCCCAACATTTGAACCATTGCTGATCGTCCCTCTCGTCTTTTCCAGACATCACTTTACCAGTCATGCACAACGCTGAATTCTTCATGCACCCAAGAAAACATTGACCAGTTCACCCAAATTGTTCTCTGAGCGAAATTGTTTCACTCTCATATGTGCCAAACGATAGATCTACTTTGCAAGTTGACCTCGGCGCGGCCTTTCGGATGGACGAGACTGTGGCTCTGTCGGGAGTGCGGACGGTTGACGTCTACAGCCCTGGACACCCGTCCACTGTTCCTCCGGAAACCCTCAACCTCAGCTGCACGTTCAGGTGGGGTCGAATTTGGGGTCACAGATATCTCGCCACATATCTCTTGTCTTTCTCCTGTCTGAGTTTCAAACAAGAAGCAGTGCTCAAGGCAACTGCAGTGCGAAGTCCCTTGCGGCATCGGTAATGTCGTCAATTCTTCCTTGTTCATCAATTCTTCCTTATCCTCCT
>JAAUXT010036830.1_pt1 | contig 16813 bp, 13 predicted proteins | sample 7278171 | NCBI WGS metagenome assembly JAAUXT01 (sample SAMN14350112, study PRJNA611818) | marine sediment metagenome | isolation source: surface marine sediment (1.8m) | place: French Polynesia: Moorea | collected 2018-08 | reverse complement strand
GATTCACACAGGACTGCAGGAAGAGAGTGGGTGACAGGTCATCCGATTCACACAGGACTGCAGGAAGAGAGTGGGTGACAGGTCATCCGATTCACACAGGGGACGTGGTGCCCGTTTTGCCTTGAAAGAAGCCGCCCTCCCCACCGTCCTGCAGTACACAGCGCACTGCTGAAGTTCCAGCTACGCAACTCAACTCAGGGTGGTTGAATGGTGTGTCAGGTAGAGTTTGGATACAACACGTGCAGGGACGCAGTGGCCATCGAGTCCCACAGGGCAGACACGCGTGACGCGTGACGCACCCAGTGAGCAGATCTCCGCGTTCGGAATTTGGAGGCACCGGTGTGCAAGGTCAGCTTTGGGAGGGACGCGCAGGTTTGTGACGCTGTTTCACGCTGACGTGACGCGTCTTGACCTGAAAACGCAATGCGTGACGTAATCACTGTGAACGGCCTGTGTTCAGGCCACAAGACGCCCCTTTCACGCTGGATGCGCTGCCTGGTTGTGTGGCCCCACGACGGAAGAATCGCACACGACGGAAACGGCGTGTGACGCAGGCAGCGTGAATTGCTGTGTTGATGTCCCATTCATACCAGAGACGTTTTGGTGTGTGTGTGTATGTGTATGTGTGTGTGTATATGTGTGTGTGTGTGTGTGTGTGTGTGTGTGCGTGTGTGTGCTCTGTGTGTGCGTGTGTGTACCTGTATAAAGTTTGGCAATACTGTACTCGGCCTTCACCCTCAAGAACAGCGACAATTCAGTTCGCGTGACGTTCACACTGCGTGCGTTCTGCGTTCTGCGTCGTGCCGCACTGACGCAGTTCTGACGGAGTAATCACAGTCAGGCGCTGTAAAACCTAACTTCACACCAGCACAACAATGTGACGCGCGTTGCGATGACGACAGTGACGCATTTCACGCAAGTGACGCAGTGTGAATGGTGCATTCCGTTTTGCTTGAGCGTGGTTCACATAAGACGCGTGACTCATTTCCGTCACTTCCTGACGCAGTTTCCCATTGGAAAAACGCCAAGGGTGACGCACCCATCGTGAACCAACCTTGTATTCCTGAGGCGTATTCTGTTCACGTGATCAGTTCGCGCAGTAATGAACAGTTGGTACAAAACAAGATAAACGACAATGGGACAAACAGACTGATTCACAGGGTGAGCGTTTCGTGAATTCTGCACGTCAAGACGCGTGTGTGACGCACGGCACGTATCTTCAAAAACCTGTTTCACGCTTGATGCGTCACATGATCCATGGCGTTGAGTGCGTGGCGCGGTGCGTGCTGGACACCTGGAACTGCACGTGCGTCGTGTGTGACGGAGACGCGTCTCTTGCAGAACTTGACGCGCGCAGTGTGAAACACGTCTTCATGTGTGCGCACATGAGTGTCGTTTTCTTGACGTCGGTGTCAAAATTTGACCAGATGGTGGAATTTTGGACGTCAGCCCACGTCACCCAGTGTGAAAACGCCCTTGATGCGTGGCCAAAGCGTGAGGTACAAGGCGTGACGCATTCCGTGTGAATCAGCGCCAGCGTTCCGCGGAGCAAACATGGATGAGTGCGTTGTGAATACGCGCCATCTGGGAGTAAAAATTTAAATTGACATATGCAGTTTGTGGTTGTTTCACACGAGTTGCGTTGTGTGATTCACAGACTGTTAAAATGTGACGCAGCTCCAAAATGCATCTTGCAACGGAGGTAACACATGACGCATGTGGCGTGAAACATGCCTGACGCACACAGCTTAATTTCCCTGTTGACGCAGAATTATTTGACGAAGTCACCTGTAACGCATGTGCTGTGAAGTATAATCCGCGCTGTTGAATCATCACCTGTTGACACGGGTCACTGCGCGGTGCTGCGCCCTGGTGAGAGAACCGCGCACTGAGTCAGAACTGGCGGGAAAACAGAGAGCGCGCTTTCGCAAGGCCTGCACGCCCGCACACAACTGTGTCGCTTGTTGTCACAGCGTTACTGCATTGCCTCTTGTCTAGTTGCATGTGTCTGAAGGGAAAAGCTCGAAGCACACACAGGAAATAGCGGTTGGGGGGGCAGACTCCCGAACAGATAGACCCCAGAAAAATAAATATTCACAGTGTTGGTTTGTGCCGCAGGTATACTTCTTCTTTTGCTTTTGTTCGTGAAAGACATTGTGCTCGCCCCCTCCTCTCTGGAACCCCCCCCCCCCCGCGCAACAGCTTGTATTTTCTATCCCCCTTCCCAAAATCTTGTAAACAAAATTTGGCATCGGTTTTACCCAAAATAAAAGCTTTGGGCCACAACTTGCGAGGAGAGAGCCCCCCCCCCCGGAGCAAAATCATATTGAGTTGGCAGAGATTTTCAGAAACAATGGCGGCTTCGACAAACAATTATCAGCAACACCAAGCGTTCGAAAATGTGGTGATGGACCCGGAAAAGATGAGGGGTTCGGAAGAAAACTATTTTGATGGAGGAGTGCACCATGACCCTGCAGGTACCAATCTCAAAAGCCCCCCTCCCCCGACACAAAATCTTTTTGGTGGGGGCGGAAGGATAAATTGTCAAGCGCAATTTGTTTATTTATTCATTTATTTTTTTTTGTGTTCATGTATTTATATATTTATGTTTTTGTGTATTTATTTACTTATTCATTTATTTATTTGTGTTTCTGCAATGGAAGCTGACAAGTTTCAAATGCGCAACAGAACGTTCACCTGAACCCTGCTCTCCGGCCGTCCGTGATCCAGGGTGGGGGGAACCGGGTGGGTACAGAAAATGGTCACGGTGGGGGGGGGGTGGTGGAGGTGACCACCTCCCGAGGGGGCGACTTGGGGCAAAAACCAGTGATGAACAACCGCTTATTTTATTTTGGAAAAACCCACGTTGAACACTGTGCAAACTTTATCATTGCAGACGCACCGAACCTGGCGACACCGAATCGACGCGATTTGAATCGATTCATGCAGCAACAGATCTGAGAGCGACACAGCAACAACAACAACAACAACAACAGCAGCGACAAGAATCCAGCGGACCATTTGGTGAGTACGCAACGTTTTTCAAACTCACTCTGTTCGAAGTCCTGGTAAAATTTGAATGCAAAACACCGCCATTCTTCAGCGCTCCTGTTGGGGAGGCGCGTCAAAAAGCGTCACGCGTCACGCGGTTTATATTTCACCCTGGAAAATCTGTGCTGAATTTTTCCACTTCTGTGACTTCTTCCCAACTCTGCATGAATTTGTTGTGGATGTAGTTTTGTTGCGTCAAAAAAAACACAACCATTTTGTGAAAAGAAGTTTGTTTCTCAAAAACTGACCATTTTCAAAATGAGTGAAACTGACTTTCAGCCCGAATGTCGCGACACCCCACATGTCCCTTGTATGCCAACCCCAGGGGTGAGGCAAAACCTCCCTATTTCCAAAGAAAATCCTTTAGACACCAGTTTCCCTGCTGTAACTTCTCGTCGAATCGCTATTGCAGCCAATAGACTTCGAGCACAGTTGAGAGGTTCTCCAAATTGAAAACGTAGACAAACGCGTGAACGTAAACACAGAATTTTACCCTGGTGGATGCTGTACGATATTTCTATTTTTGCCTGCTTTCAACACAATTTTGTGTTAAATGATCTTTGTTTTGATTTCTTTCTGTCCCTTTTCATGATTTTCCTTGGACAGTTGAAACATTTAATCTTTTTGCTTTGAACTTTCTGAAATTCTCAGGGTGAGATTCCACGTCTACGTCCACGTTTTGAATTTGCGAGACCTGTCTTGTGCCAACTATAGTGAATAAACGTGTGATCGGAGTGATTCTGGTTTGATCTGCGCGCTCCAACGTCGCGACGAAGAGACGTCAGCTACGAAAGTTTGAGGGCTGATCGTTCAAAACGCTGAGATACCAAGCACCAAGGACTGACGGTTTTCTTTTTCAGTGGATGGGAGAAGTTTATGCTTTCAACAGTTCTAATGTTCTTCACAAGAAAAAAGTACAAAGAATGCGCCTTTTGTTTGCGCAAAAAGATAAAGACTTTCAGCAAAGTTTCAGTGTGAACAGAAAAAAAAAAACAAGTAAAGATGTTTGTTTTGGCTGAGGTCGAATCGCAAGACTCGGGCGAAACACCTGTGGAGACATTTGCAACCAAGTCTGAGGGATGCTCGTTGAAAACGTCAGACTGGTACTGAGTCGTTTGGACTGATGGTTTTCGTTTTTGTGTCAATGGGGGGAGTTTATGGGGTAAAAAGAATTCAAATGTTCTTTACAACTTAAAGTACAATTTTTGTGCTGAAAAAAATGCGTTGAACAGACTTACAAACTTCAATGTTTCTTCAGAAAAGAAATGCGTCGCGTTTTTGCGCAAAAAATACTTCGTATGAAAATGTTCAGTTGAAACTTTCAGTTGGGTTTGAGCATCAACAGAACCAATGAATGGAAAGTATGATTGGCTTAGGTCGAATTGCATGACTGGTCGGAAGGGTTTGTCCTACAGGGAGTTCTGGCGGATCCAGGATCGAAGTGAGGAAGAGGGATGTAACTCTGGTTGGTCCGAGCTTTCAATCAAATCAATGACATTTTCTGTGACCGGCATGTCGCCGCTTTGCGCAGTAAGATAAGGTGAGCGCGTCTATACCGCCAAGGTTTTCAGACTGCTGCAGATCTGACACCAACGCAACAGCAGCGGCAGCAGCAACAGCAACAGCAACAACGTGCACCCTCCGGACCGTCTGGTGAGTACTCAACCTTTTCATTCATTCTCCTTGTTTTCTTTCGGGTTCGACGTGAATTGAACCAGAAACGCATTGGAAACGTTTTTGTTTGGGCTGCTTGAAGCTTGACTCGTGAATCACGCAGCTTCGTTGTAAAGGACTGACGGTTTGGACATTGGTGGAGTTTTCGCTCGGGCTGGGGGAAAATTGTAATGTTTTTCCACAATTTCTAGCCTGAAGAGACGTTGATGTTGGTTCTGTAGACGTGGTGAAGAAATAATGCTTCCATTTTTTTGTGAAGACCTGAACTTCAGCGTTTCAGTCTGACCAGAACCGAGCAGTAAAATGTGTAGATTCAGTCGAGAATCAATTTGTTTGGCTGTAACCAGAGTCACAAGAGGCACCAGGTCTGAACCAGGAAAGAGGGGAGGCGAGGGTGGTTTCGAGTTCTGATCAGCAGAGTTTGTTGTATTGGGGGCTTTCAGACATGCAGGGCGGCGTCAGATTTGTTGACGCTGGCGTCAAAATTTCGATGTGTGGGCGTCAAAGTTGACATGACACCCAATGGAGAGCATAAAAGCCCCAATTTCCCGCGTGACGGGGTTTTCACGTTGGTGACGACGTCATGTTTTTTTATATCAACGTCAACTTTCTTTTGATTGAGGAGTCATGTTGACGTCAACTTCATGAACTGCAAATGTGCAGTCAATGTCAGAAATGTGCTGACGGCGTCAAAAGTGAAGAAGTTGATGTCAAGAAAAATGACGCCATCAGCGCCCAACGTGAAAGACGCTTGACGGGGTCCAAGGCGTTGCTGCCTACTTCGGTCAGCCTGTCACAGAAATGTGCAATCGATGGGAAAAACAAGTTAGATTGAAGTCAAGCAATCAATGGTGAATCGAACAAGAACAGATTTGACTGTTTTACTGTGGTAAGATAACTTCAGATGACACACAAAGGTTTGTAGGCCCAACAGCAGCAACAACAGCAGCAACAACAACAACAACAGCAACAACACAGCAACAACAACAACAGCAACAACACAGCAACAACAACAACAGCAACAACACAGCAACAACAACAACAACAACAACACAGCAACAATAACAACAACAACACAGCAACAACAACAACAACAACAACACAGCAACAACAACAACAACAACAGCAACAACCCTCCTGACCTCAGTCCGGTGAGTTCTTACTCTTGTTTGGATGTTTATTGTTCAAACCCATATTGTTCTTTGTCATTGTAGTATATTCGGTAAAATTCCATCATATTCTCGAACCATCTTTATGCATCTGTATTATTCTATATCAATCTGGAATATTCTATAACATTCATGCCTCAATCAATTTGAGTATATAAACCAGGATTTGTGACAGGCTTGTCAGTTCATCACCAGCCATCAATAAAGATAACAAGAGTCAACTGGAAACACGAGTTAGTCTTCATTCGACAGTCATGTCCATAAGGTTTGAACGCACTGGGTCTGTTGATGATGATTCAGAAGTTGGTTCCCCAAAGAAGTGTTTTTCTTTTCAAACTGGAGGAAGGACGGCTCGAGAATCAGGTGTTTGGAATCATATCAAGGGCAAAAAATGTGAACTCAGGGTGAAGTCACTGCCATGAGGGCTTAAACACTGCAAATGGCAGCAGACCTCAGCACACACACGCACACACACACACACACACACACACACACACAAACGCACACGCACACACATTAGAGCTTCTTACCAACCACCGAGACGGTTGGGTCACTGGGATTCGCATGACAGTCACTTCAGGGAAATGAGCCCAAAGATCTGTTGGGTGTCACATTTTGATCCTGCTGGCAAGGAAAAGGCCAATCAACACTGTTGACCTCTCGTTGGATGTGCCCTGTATCCTGCATTTTCATACACACTGGGATACCCGTGGTTCTGCACTTTCTGAGTGGGATGAGAAATCTCTCACATGCAGGTTTTCCAGCGTTTTCTCTCCGAAGAAGTTACAAACAACAAGCAGCAACCATGGCAGAGACCAAGGCTTTCATGGAAGCAGAGATGGACAAAGCATTTCAAGAAGCCCTGAAATATGACACGCACCCCAGCTACAGAGCCAGAATCAACATCATTGGGCACAGTGGAGCTGGCAAGACCAGCCTCACCAGGAGGCTGCTGGGACAGAATTTTCATCCAAAACAGGAGAGCACAGATGGAATTGAGACTCACAGGATTGAGTTTGATCTGGGTGAATCATCAGGAGGGTCCTGTGTGTGGAGAGAGACTGAGTTCAGAACAGAAGAACAGAATCCTGTCAAGGGAGTCCTCAGACTCTGGGATTTTGGAGGACAGACAGAGTTCTATGTCACTCATCACATGTTCCTTGATGCTGATGCCATTAACATCATTGTCATGGACATCAGCAAACCACTAAAGGAGAAACTGAGCAAAGACTGGGATGGAAAGCTATATGCTGGAGTACCTCAAACTCCAGAAGAGTTTCTCTGCTACTGGTTGAGAACAATTGAAGCCACAACAGCTCAGAAACAGCGAGAACCAAATGTTGTGCTGATTTTCACTCACTTGGATCTGATTCCACTTGCACAGAGTCAGAGTCAGAGTCAGTACTTTGCACATGAAGTGAGGAAAATTCTTGCTGAGGCAAATTTGCCACAAATAGGAAAGAACAACATGCACTTTGTCAGCAACAGGAGTGGGAGTGAACGTGACTTCAATATCCTGAGGCTCAAACTGCAACAACTCATGACCAGTCTCCCAGATTGGGGAATGAAGATACCATTGGGGTGGACGAAGCTGGAGTTGGATATGAAAACTGTTCTTCAAACAAGACACTCTTTGCCAAAAATGACCTGTGCTGAAGTTAAGCAACTGGCTGAGAAGCTGCTCATGAGTGAGGAGGAACTGGAATCTGTCCTCACTTTCCTTCACAGCAAAGGAGACATCATCTGGTTCCCAGACAGTGGTCTCAGACATGTGATAACTCTGGATCCACAGTGGCTGGTGGACATGTTCAAGATCTTGATCACATCAGAAGAGTTTCTCCACAAGAGATGCCTGAGGGGTGAAGCCCTGCAACTACTTCAACATGGCACAGTCACCTTTGGTGCACTGCAGAAGTACTGGGTTGGACATGATGCTGAGTTTCTGGCAAATCTTTTGTACAGGTTCAACCTGATTCTCCTAATCAGAAACATGGAGGCCAAAGACAGGATGTTCCTGGTGCCCTGCATGCTGCCTCATCCCAATAATCCAGTTCATCTGTTGAAGACCAAACCATTCAGTCACATGGCTCTGATTTTCAAGTCCAAGTACCAGTCTGCATATGGAGTGCTGCTTCCCATTGGAACATTGGCAAAACTGATTACAGTTTGTTCAAAGAGGTATCAACTGAGAGAAGAGCATCTCTCTGACATGTTTGCCTCATTTGAGATGCAGCAGGGCCTCATACTCACCATTCAGCAGCCCCATGGCTCAACCATCACAGCCTCCATCTGGTGTCTCCCCAGTGAACTCCAGGAGAACCCACTGAGCCTCCTTCTGGAGACCTGGGAATCTGTGAGGGAAACCCTGACTCAGTGCAGGGTTCCTCTCAGCCCCAGGTTTGAGCTGCTCTGTCCTCACTGGAGGCACAGTGATACCAGCTGTGACACAGTGAAGGTGGAAGAAGTTGCTGCTGCTTCTGTTTTGGAGCACCCTTCCCTTCAGCCTGTCCACCATACATGTGCCTGCCATGAAGAAGCATTGAGTCCAACTCAATTCCTTGGCATCAAACATGGTATGAGCACAGTTATTTTACAGATTCCTTGAAACAGTATGTTGGGTGAGATTGGACGTACCAAATGAATATTCATGTACAAATGTTTGAGGATGAACATTGTTCACATCATCTCTTCAACAAGATGTTGGAAACCCACAGCTGTTATCAAATTGATGCACATATGTTTCTTTCTAGAGAGGCATAAAAAACTGTTCTTCTTATCTTTTCTTGACTTTTCTACAGATGCAGCCAGCATTGCCAGAGCATTCCAGGAAGCCTGCAGCCAAGAGAACACCCGTCCCAGCTACAGAGCCAGAATCAACATCATTGGGCACAGCGGAGCTGGGAAGACCAGCCTCACCAGGAGGCTGCTGGAGAAAGAGTTTGTTGAGAAGCATCAGAGCACAGATGGAATTGAGACTCACAGAATTGAGTTTGATCTTCACAGCAATGAATGGTCAAAAGTTGATTTGGACATTGAAAAACTATCACAACCATTCAAACAGAGGGTTTTGGAGAAAAGGGAAGAATTGTCAAATGAATATCCCAAATTCACACCACTGGATCTCTTTGGGCCAGAAGAATCTAATGTTGGTGAGAACATCACAGCAGATGTAACAGAAAGATCAACTGAAGCACCAAACTTGTCAGATGATACTGTTGAATATGAGAATGAACAAGTTCCTGAAGTCAAAGAGGAATTCATCAAGGAATTGGCAGCTGTTCAGGAAATTCCTGCTTCTCCACATGATCAAACAGCAAAACCAGTCAAGGGAGTCCTGAGACTCTGGGACTTTGGGGGTCAGACTGAGTTCTATGCCACTCATCACATGTTTCTGGACTCTAATGCCATCAACATCATTGTTTTGGACAGCAGCAAGCCTTTCAGGGATCCACTTTTACAGAAACAACAAAAGCATGGAACAAAAGTGGAAAGGAAAGAGTTTGTTGGGGTGCCTTCAACCCATCAAGACTTCTTGTGTTACTGGATGAGATCAATCTACACAAATACAGAAAAGGAATCAAAGAGAGGTGAAACAAAAGAAAACCCAAAGATCATCATAGTCCTGACACACCAGGATGAAGCAAAAGAGGGAGAACAATTTCTTTCCAATGTCAAAAAAACTCTGGAAAAGCTAAAGCAACTGCCTGAGGTTGATGGTATACACTTTGTGAACAACAAAACTGGAAGTGAAGAAGATTTCTGCAAACTGAGAGGAGAGCTACAAAAGAAAATAATCAACCTTTCTTCCTGGGGTGAAAAGAGGCCAGTCACCTGGCTGCAGCTGGAGGCTGACATGAGGAAGCAGTTGAACAAAGGAACTCAAGAGCATGCCAACTACCTGAAGCTTGAAACAGTGGAGAGCATGGCCAGGCAATACAACATGAGTTTTGATACTGTAATCCTCTTCCTTTGCTTCCTCCATTCCAAGGGAGATGTTGTCTTCTACCCAGACCAAATCCTGAGGGATGTTGTCACACTGGAACCACAGTGGCTCATCAATGTCTTCAAGAAACTGATCACTGCTGAAGAGTTTATCATGAAGAGACTGAAAAGTGAAGATGCATTCCTTGAGAATGTTGAACTCACTGCCAAGGTGTGTGAACTTGTGATGACTGGAAAAGTAAAAAGGACCACTTTGGATGCCCTGTGGGAAGGAGAGAAGAATGTCACCTTTCTGGTTGAGCTGCTTGAGATGTTTGGCCTTATTGTCCCAATGAGGTGTGACAAAGGGGAAGACCAGAAATTTATTGTGCCATCTATGCTGGCTCAGCAAAAAATGGGAGACTGGCACAAAGCTGAGTTTGCACAAAACTTGACATTGGTGTACAGATCTATGCACACATCAAAGTTTGAAGACTTGTTCCCACTTGACACATTTCCCAACTTGATTGCAGCTTGTACCAAGCAACCACAGTCATGGTCAGTTTGGGAATGTGGCCTTCTCTCATTCAGACATGTTTCATTTGATATCAGTGAAGGAGTTGTCCTGACCCTGACTCAGTCCCACAGATCTACCATCAGTGCTGCCATCCGGTTCAACCCAACACAACATGAGAAGAATCCAATGAACATCATCTTGGAAGTGAGAGCTGCTCTTGCTTCGATGCTTTCAGCCAATGGAGTTCCACCTCCTTCACCATCTTCACCAACTCACATCATCTGCCCCCACTGGTCTTTGAGTGACTATCACATTTGCACAGTGGAAGTCACAGAGAAGCAAGGCCTCACACCAGGTAGAAACACTCTCCAACCTGTCAAGCAAATGTGTGCATGCCACTCACGGGAGTTGAAAGAATATGACTTCAATCAGTTCCAACCACTGCAAGATGACTTTGTACGGGTCCCAATGGTGAGTACGTCTTTGTTGTGTCAGTGACAAACGGTCCTGAGAAAGTAGAAAGACCTGGATGATGAATTTAATTTTTCAGTCACAATGCCAAAAATGAAACCTCTGTTGCAGCGCCCTCTGACAGCTCTGGACCTGTCCCATGTCTCCCAGCGCATCACCAGTGCTGCCATATTGCAAAGAGTGGCAGCTCATCTGGGAGTCCCTGACTACAGAGTGAGGAGCATCCTGTATGACCATCGTCACTACATCAACAATGCTGCATGGGCAATGCTCAGTGCCTTCTGGGACACAGTGGGACCTCCTGAGGATGCATTCACTCAACTTGAGGAGGCATTGTGGAAGTCTGGCTTGAGAGACATTGTGGAAGCTGTTTTGGCCAAGCCTGCCGAAGGTGGCACACAAACATCAAAGTAATCCAGTGTGTTGAACCCCAAGAGAGGAGTACTTGTTTGTTTGTCTGCAACAAATGTGGACAACATATCTCACTATTTTCCACAGGAGACTTTGCTGGTTTATGGTTGAAATTGAATCATGTGCATTTGACTGACTGTGTTGTTTGGCTGGTAAAGATGTGCTTGTTTGAATAGTTTTTCATTGGATGTCACAACAACTACGACCCATCAACATGTTTCCTCAAAAGCACAACAGTTTCACACAGAAAACATTGTTGTCTCACAGTGCTTGTGTAAATATTGGAGATGGAATGCATCGGTCTTTGATGGAGCATCAAGCGGGAGCTGCCAGTTCTGTTCTATTTGCTACCTTTGTCATTTGCATAAGTTGAATTTGTCAAATGCATCAAGTGACCAGTGGGATAGAGTGACAGCACACAATGCCAAGACTGAACAGATTCCATGTGAGAGTTGTTTTGCACAGCTTTGTTCAAGATGGATTGGTTGTCTCTGCTGAGAGTTGACTCACACTGCACATGCTGGACACTTGAAGCTGTGTAAAATATGTGACTCCAATTCAGTGACAAAAACAGCATCAAACTGCCATCTACAATGGAATACTTCGTTTCATCATGGCAGGCAGCCTTGTCATGTCAGTCTCAGAACAGAAATGGAGGAATGGAACAGAAACAATATTTTCTATCATAATGAGGAACAATGAGGACCAATTGACCAAAATGAAAACTGGACAAAACAAGACAGTTAGTTGTGAAAGTCTTCTCCTTCTCACCTGGACACTTTTCACTGGGACACAAGTTGCACTGTGTTGGAGAGATGCAATTTTGTTCGGAATGTGACACCATAAAGTTTGTTACGATTGCAGATTATTTGAACTGGTACCTGCTGGATGTGATGCTGGTGTAGTGAAATTCTTTATTTGACTCCAACAACATGGACACTGTTCACCATAACATCTCTCAAAAAGGACTGAAATGATTCTTCCTGATTTTGTGGTTGGCTTGATTTTGACCTGATGTGGATTTGTTAATTTGTTTGCACCATTCTTGTGTATTTATCTCATCCTGATGTGTTTATTCATCATCTGTCATGATAGGACTTTGCAACACTTTTTGACATACCTCACATCATCATTTCCAGCATTGTTAACAAAGCAATGAACAATTTTGTGACCTTGTGTGCTTGAAATGTGTTTTTGACCGTGAAATGGCACAATAATTTGTTGTCTCCTGTTTCCGAGGGAAGCAAACCTCTGTAGGAAGACCAAGATCTGCCACAAACTCCGTCTGCCTGTGACGTTGTGAATGGAAATTACCAAATTGGAAGAAGTTGGCACAGTTCGTAAAGCTTGTCTTGCGTTGTTGAAGTCCTCAATATGGTGGTGACAAACTGCAGCTTGTTGACAAAAAAACACCACCATGACAAAGAAGGACATGTCTTTTTGGTCAATAATGCAACGAAATACTTGCCAAGGGAGGCACCATGGAAGAAAGAACAAAAACTGCTCCATTTGCCATTGCCAATTTCCAAAGGATGTTTCCAAGAAAATGACATCTTTGCTTTGAACTGTACCACGACTATTTGATGACAGAAGGACAACAGTTTTGCAAAAGAGCACAAAGAGGACGCCTCAAAATGCTGGTGTTGTTTGAGATGCCATGTGAAAATGAAACTTTATCACTGCAACTATGTTGACATATGTTTGGGTTGTTCAAAACTGACGTTTGGCTGTGTATTGCTTTATGAAATATAAAATGTACAACACTTCAAAAATGCCCTGTCAAATTCTTCCCCCTTGTTTGGGAGGGTGTCCACCTGAGACTTGCAGACTCATTCATGACAAGTCACTGTGTCTGAATGCACAAGGTGCACAAAAACGCACCACTGCCAACACCTAAACTTGTGGATCAACATGAACAGAATTACTGGGTCCCAGAGAAGAAACAGCAGCACCCTGAGAATTGCAGGAAGTCCCATTTCCAGGAACTGGAGCACACAATGTTCCTGCAATTGCTTTTACATTTCTGACAGGTCCAAAGTTTGTCTGCCAATCACTGTTTTGCATCCCCAACTTTTCTCTGTTTTCACCATCTCAGTAATTTTTGTTGCGGTGAGGACATTTTTGCCTGTGCCCTCAATACCTTCCCCAATTTAGAATTCACTCTTGTCATTGGACCTCAGATGCAGATTGTGTGTCTCAAAACAGATTTTTATTGTTGGGGAGTCAATGCCCAACTGGCCATTTCTTTCATGCAAACGAGCAGCAGCAATGCACCAAACTTGCATCAATGACAGAGATGCTTAGTGTCAGCCAGAACAAAAAGCTGTTGTTCCTGAGAAATCAGCAACTGTCCTTTTTTCTGTTTTGTCGCAGAATTCTGTACTGAAATGATTTGGGTGCGTTGTCGTTTGCCGCTTGTTTTGTTGTTTCAATGGCTTGCAACATTTACCAGTTTGTTTGCCAGTGTTTCAACCAAACCAATGAAAGAAGCATGCAAAAGGATCTCAGAGTAACAATATTCATTTGCTAACATTTAGTTCCTTCTCTTTTGTGCTGTTAGAGTGGGACCAGGTGATCCTGACCAAAAACACCTGCTGCTGACATGTTGTGTTGAAGAGACAAGTTCTGTCAGGTTGTCTTCAAACATATCAAACAGGACTGATACAAAATAGCTTCGTCCACATGACCAATTCCATATTGGATCTGCAGACCAGGTGCAAAGTTTGAACAAAAAGCTGGGAAGGCCATCACGCCAGCTCATGTACACAAATAGCTATGGCAGCTCCATGTTGGGCTGAAAGGGAGTGGCGCCCCTTGCTTCCAGAGCCACACACCAGAGCACAAGCTGTTTGGTCTAGATTCTGATGACTCCCCATTTTTCACTGGGTTTTATTCAGGGTGGAAATCTATGTACTATTCACCCCAAGTTACAGCATAGCAATTTTGTGTGTTCCAATATCATTGGCATGTGGATTCCCACATGTAGTCATGAGTGCTAGTTCTGTTGTATTTTTCACTTCATTGCTCATTTTGCAGGTGGAAAGAAACAGATTTGCACCTGTTGGAATATCTGGCAGGAGCTTTTGCTTTTTCTCAGCTGTGGCAGCCCCAATGGGTTGAAAGGGAGTGGCGCCCCTTGCTTCCAGAGCCAAACACAACAGCCCCAGAGGTTTGTTGTTGGATCTAGATTCCAGTTTCTGTTGCATAGGTGCACAAATGCAATTCTTTTCTCAGAAAGTAGACCCTGTTATCCAAAAGAAAATTGAGTTTGGCCAGAATCATAAACATGCCATTTGAAAAGTTGCCACACATTTCTTCAGATATTACTCCTGAGAAAGGATGGAAGTTGATGAATTTGTTGTTTCCTCTGTTCTGTGATCCCCTTGATTCAAAAAAGTCATTTCTCTGGTTCTACTCTCTGATCTTCTCCCAAAAAGCCTTTGATCCATTTGAATCAAGAATGCAGATGGCAGGAAATTTCACTCCTGGCTTGGAGACACGGTGAAGTCAGCCATTTTGGCCAACTGCATGCTGGTACTTCTGTGTTGTGCTGAACTGGAAGGCATCAGTTTCATTTGCTGCGAAGAGTCTCATGAACTCCATTCCGCTTTCCGCCACTCTTGCATGATTTTCTTTGGAAGACTATTTTTCAGGCTTGACGGAGCTGCATCATTTACCGCACCAACAACAACAGCAGCAACAACAGCCACAACAGGAAACGTTATGTCGTGGTGAGTCTGGTTGGCATTGTGCTCTGTGTCTGCCAAAGTCCTGACAGCACTGAAGTTTTCCTTCGACTTTCACATATCCAGACAATTTTGCTTTGATTTTCATGCCATTGGATATAACAAAAATGGTCCAACAGAGACCTATGTATACACACCTGAAGAGGTAGACTATCATGAGTGTTGAATGAATTGACTGTATTTTATTCAATTACACCTTCAAGTTTATTCACTGCGATGGTCTTTCATACAATTGAACAAAATTATCAGGTGGTTGGAGAGGTTTGTGCCAGTCATGCAAATACAGTCCTTTTTTGTGGGTGCTTTTGGAAGAATATCAACAGAGTTTGAATCATCTGACCAAAGAAGGAGGGCCTCATTTCTTTTTGAGAAATCACGCATGTCAAATTGGATCATCATGTTTTTCATTGGGTCAAGTCTGCCCCCTCCATGTTCACTATGGAATCCTGCAGTGATAGTTGAATTTTGTGATTACAAAAAATAATAATGCTGCTCTGTTGAATCAAGCAGAAAAATTCTTGAGGCAGAACAGGGTGTTGCTACTTTCTCTTTTCAGAGGATGGCCTGACAGACACCAAGAGTGAAGTGATTCACACAGCAGAGCCACCATGGCACAGAGCAAGGTCAGGGTCACCTCAGGTTGTGTTTGAGTGTCAGAAATATGGCTCACATAGTTTGTACTTTGCCTCTCAATGGATCTGTTCAGGTGGAGAACAGTTGCGCTCCAGTCACCTTCATGCAATAATGATCAAACCACTACCAGATGTGTGTGTGTGTGTGTGTGTGTGTGTTATGTCTGGGTGAGTGTGTTTCTGTGTGAGTCTGGGTGTGTCAGTATATATGTTTGTCTGGAGGTATTCTCTTTGAATGTTTGTTTGAAAGGCCTGGAATCTAATCAGGAACAACTGATCGGTCTATGTTGGGACTTGTTGTTTGCACGCATTTGTTCTTCATCACTGGTTGGAGCCAAATGAAAGTGTCACTGTGATTTCACAGACGCACAGGTTATCATGGGTATGACTCAGGACTCATCCAGCCTGTCATTTCCTCAGCCAACTTTGCCCTTGACCCTCCGGATCATGCACAGTGCAGTTGTGATTTTCAATAGAAGAAGGGAAATAAATTGGGTAACTGTGAGTCCATCTGTTTTGGCAACATTTCCACGTGTTTGTTGCCCATCTTCCACAGTGAGTCGTTTATTGCTTTTGTCCGTCTCAAAAAGTGCGACTGGTGCGAACTGAGTTGGACCAGGTTCATGGAGACTTGCGCCCTATTGTTCATTGGAGGTGCATGTGTCAAAAATAGGCCGACCGGCCTCGCATGATTTGCCGTCAATAGGTCAGACAAGAGCAAATTGGCAAGGTGCCAACTTTATTTTCCTGCATTCTGATAAAAAACTCTTTCTGGCACATCTTCCTACACCTAGAACAAGTCTTTTGACCAATTATGAACAAAATTGAGCAGCACTTTTATAGAGAAACTGCTGTACACAAACTTTAGGAAGAGGATGTCTGTAGTGCTTTGTGCTGGACCGGTACCGGCGCAAATCACCAAAAATTGTGTTCCTCAGTTTTCAGAAGCTCAAAAGAAACAATCTGGCTATTTCTGATTTGTTGTTACACGCAGAAGAAGAGGTGCAGAATGTTCTGGTGTTGTATACACAGGTGATGGAGCCGCTGCAGCTGCGCACCGTCTCCACACATTACACCAGACTGTGGGGAGGGGGATTCACAGCGCTGCCAGAATCCGGCTCCATTGTGGTGTTAGGTCGGACAGCACAGGATGCTCCCTGGGCTCTGCACCAGTACAGACTGGAGGGAGGGAGGCTGCAGAAGCTGAGGCAGGTGAAGGTG
>JAAUXT010013651.1_pt1 | contig 16817 bp, 22 predicted proteins | sample 7278171 | NCBI WGS metagenome assembly JAAUXT01 (sample SAMN14350112, study PRJNA611818) | marine sediment metagenome | isolation source: surface marine sediment (1.8m) | place: French Polynesia: Moorea | collected 2018-08 | reverse complement strand
TTCTGGTGGGAGTCTGCAGCGGGTGGGCGGGACTGAGGTGGGTGTGTGGGCGTCAGGGACCTGAGTGGGCATGTATTCTGGTGGGAGTCTGCAGCGGGTGGGCGGGACTGAAGCCGTTTTCACATTGGTGCCGTTGACGTCCTTTGACGTCGAGAGCAGAATTTTGACGTTCACGTCAAAATTTAACATGATACCAAGTTAGTTGGTGGGCATCGAAAAATGGCCCAGACCAATCATTGATGTCATCAAGAAAAGTTACAGTGGACGTCAGAAAAAGCTGACGTCGTCATCAACACGAAAACTCCTTCAGGTGGGTGTGTGGGCGTCAGGGACCTGAGTGGGCGTGTATTCTGGTGGGAGACTCTGGGTGGTCGTGTGGGTCACAGGGACTGATATGGCATTGGGGATGTTGAGCACAGCCTTGAATCTCGTATCTGCAGTGCCTCAATTGCCAGATTGGTGACACAGATCACCAAAGTTTGCTCCGAGAGCCAATGACAAGTGGGCAACTGGTTTCTGTGTCACCGACCAGGCAAGTGACGCACGTCGGAAAAAGAGCGGACGTGTTTGCTAAACTTCTGTATTGGGTCTGGCGCGGACGAAGTGTTGTGAATGCGAAAAAAGAAACACTGGCTGGGGTGCGGTCAGGCTCTATTTTTGCCGCAGCAAACTGGTTTTCACATTGGTGACGGCGTCAGCTTTTCTTTGACGATGCCAAAGAATGGTCTGGACCGTTTTTGACACCCATCAACTGGGCGTCAGTCAGGTTTAAATTTTGACGTTGACGTCAAAGTTCTGCTGTGTCTGTCGACGTCAAAACGTTGACGGCACCAATGTGAAAACTGCATTATTTTCACTGTTGTTCCTGCAGGTGCATGACGTGGCAGATGCACTCGCACACGGCGACGGCGCAGAGTCTGCTGGCGCAGTCCAAGCAGCCCAAGATAGGCTTCACTGACCCGAAGGGCATCTGCGGCAAGTCGCCCAAGGAGATGCTGGACGCCTACTTCCCCAAGAAGCCTTGAGCTCTGGTCGGGAGGCCCAGGGGCGGGTCTTTCGGCAGGAGGACGTGGCACTCGTCAAGGGGGGAGGAGGGCCTGCAATGAGGAAAACAAAGCCAAACCAGAACAGTATCAAACCTTTGGTGACATCAGGCGGAATTGTAATGTTTTTGCCCATTTTTACAGCGTCGGAACCAACGCCATTTCCATCTCACTTTAGTCGGTATGTTCCTGAGTCCTGATCATGTGAAATTCGTTTGTTGTCAGGGTTCCCCAGTGCCACCCCTCCATCATTGCCGTGTCCGCCCCTGGACCAAACCAAACGGGAAAACGCCTCGAAGTGTACAACAAAAATTTCAATTCCAAATTCAAAAAGAAAAAAACATTTTTGGTCTGGTGGTGGGCTCAATCAAACTTTTGCTTGTGACTGCTTGGATTCACTTTGTTGCATTCTGAAGTTTGGGTCACAAGATTTTGGAAATAAAAATTCAGTGCACACGGAATCATTTTGTTCTTATTCACGCACAAGTTCCTGTGCTTTGTCCAATGCGTCCGTTTCAGGGTCTCTTCTGTGCTTCGCTCTGATTGGTCAGGCTGGGAACGCGAACAGTGCTTCCGCGGGCAGTTCCGTCGCTCCCAGGTGGGGTCAGAGTGATCAGCTGATGGAGCATCTGGTCAGAGAGCCTTGGGTCCTGCATCCGTCTTGGGTGATGTCCGGGGTCACACGTCTGCATCAATGTGTGCCTGCACCAACACACACCAACACACACACACACACACACACACACACACACACACACACACAAACGGTGTGGTTCCAGAGCACTCACACCCGCTGGGTCCCAGAGCCACCTGTCCGACCACAAGCTGCACTCAAAGAGGGAAACAAAACACGCAGCTCTGTGCAACGTGAGACGTGTTTTGCACCCCTGTCAGCGTCACCTGATGATGGCACAGGCGGGTGCTTTGTTCACACCAGACGATGGGCGCAAACGAATGTTGTTGTGCCTGTACAAGGCCTTATGTCGGATACGTTCGACGAGCATCAGCGCAGTGTGTTTCTCCTGAAATGACATTTTCACAGACACATCTGCTGGTAACAGGTTTTATTGTCTGAATAATCCATGATGGGCGCATCACCTGATTTCCTGTTCCCATTGGTTTATTTCCCGTTTCCACGCGAAGCTGGATGGACGATTATCATCGCAGTCTACACCTGCTCCTGTCAACAAATTACGTCACAACAAACACTGAGATCGTCGTGCCTCTCAATCTGAAAACGACAGGGCTTTTCAAACTTTGAAAAATTCTTGAGCCACGAGGTTCTGGTTGCGAACACAGAAGCAATGACGAACAATTCCACATCAGACCCACTGTTTCTGCAGTGGGAGGCTGAGTATGAAGATTACCAGGACTTCCTCTTCTGGAAGTCTCTTCACACCTCATGGGGAGCTCATGTGCTCAAGTACATTCATTGTCTCTTCAACATTTGTATTCTAGTAGTAAATGTCTTCACTATTGTGGCCATAGTAAAGTTTGAGTATCTTCACAACAAACCAACAAATATTTTGATATTGGGCCTGTCTGCAGCAGATGCCTGTCTGGGTAAGGTTCAAACAAAAATTCTGATTTGACCAGTTTGGCTTCAAAGAGGTATACGTGCACTCTGCCACATGTGATTCATCTTTTGTTTGGTTTTCATCTGCAGGTGTGAGATTCTCCACTGTTGTGTTGAACTTCTACTTCAGAGGAACGGACAGATTCTCAGAGGGAATTTGTGTTGTTCACATGTTCCTGACTCTGATCGGTTTGACGGGCAATGTTCTTCACATCTTTGTGATTGCTGTGGAGCGATTCCTTCACGTGTGCTTTCCCTTGAAATCTATCATCTGGATAACTGTCTCTAAAACCAAAAAAGTAAGCGGTATTTTGACACTTGAGTTTGTTCTTATCTCAGTGTACAAGGTTGCATGATAAAAAAAAATCAATGTGTTTTGTTCTACCCAAAATGCTCGACTGGAACGAGACTTGCTTTTTATAGTGGTGAATTTTCTTTGCTCTTGGGAAATTGTAATCGGGGGGATCCTTCCAGGTGTGTTACATTCTGTGGACCTGCCTCATCGTGAAAACCGCCCTGGAGGTCGCGTTTGGTGGAACCTACGACGACCGTCCATTCAAAGACTGCAATGAAGGCACATTCATTTCGGAGCTCTATCTGTTCATCCTCATTGGTCAGTTTGGCGTGGTTTCCATGGGAACCTTCGTGATTTACATCACCATGTGGTGCGTGATCTGTGCGAGGAAAAACAAGGATTTGGGTGAGTGGATTTCCTTGAGTCTCAAAACCACGTTTCAGCTGTGTGAGGTGAACATGATGAGTTTTAGCAATCACCAATTTTCACAGCGCACAAATGCCCGATGTCAGATTGGTGTTTCAGGCAGCCACATGACAAGTGACTTCATGGTATCTGTCACTGTGTATAGTCTGGCTGTTGGGGCACATACGTGGAAAACCACAAGTTTTGCTACAGCGTTGCAAGTGATTCCGATTCAAGAGGATGTCATTTCGGTGGATTATTCTTACATCCCAATTTGTATACCTTGACCAGAAAAACCCTCTTTGTGTTGTTTGTGTCACAGGCTTGCTCAAGCTTTTTTCTGTTTGTGCTACAGGAGCCAACAGGCAGAGTCAGAATTCCAACAAAACAACCAAGACAATGGCCATTATCATGGGCTGCTACTACGGATTTTACTTACCGCAGATCATCTTCGAGTACATTGATGTTCCGGACCAGTACGGATTCTACATCTCGAGGGGACTGATAGACATTCTATTCTTTGGAAATTCCTTGGTGAACCCATTTATTTATGCCTGGCACCAGAAAGATTTCAACAAGGCTTTCAAAACATTGTTGTATGTCAAACAGAGCCAGAGAAGAACCGGAAGCAACTTGTCCAAAAATTCTCTGTCAGGTCAACAGAACCACGTGTTATGAGTACGACACACCAACAAGCGTTCAGCAGAGTATGTCGGTCTTCGCTGAAAAAACAATATTGCACAATTATTTTGTGTTGCTGCACATGTGTGAGAAAAGATTCACTGAATTTCCTACTCACCCTTCCCAGACAGTCATGCTGCCTGAAAGTCTTGCAAAGTTTCTGTGCCATTCTGTTTTCTGTGGCAATCTACGTGCATTGTTTTTTTCAGATGGTGTGAAAACACAGTTTTTGTGACAACACCAAAAGTGGGATCGTTTGCACCTGTTTGCGCAAAGACCTTTGGTTCTCTCTAACCAACACCTGGCTTGGAAACAAACAGGCCTGAAAAGATACAAGACACTCAGCCCACTTATTCGCGAACTCCGTTTTTGAAAGAAAGTGAAGCGAGTATACAGCTGGGTCGACATCGAAACTTTGACGACAGTGAAAGGGTTGTGGACGTATTTCTGCCTGATCGATCTGCAGACCTGAAGATTGTGAATGAAAACGGGGGCAATGAGGTTCTCATGGATCTCAGCCACGTCTTTGTCAAGGAAAAGCACGCCATTCACCATTCGCCATCAACCAATCAACGCAAAACCCTGGACTGATCCCATTGCAAAACAATGCAAAGCGCTTCACCTGCAGTGCTGCCCCAACCTGCATCGCGAAACCTTCTCACGACATGTATCAAACCACTGCAAAGCAAACAACAGATTCCTTCCCGGCTCAGAGCAAATACTCACACGGACATTTCTGGATTTTTTTTCTTTTTCTGAGGCATGTTGAAGGATTTTTTTTGCGAAGCTAAAGTTTCAAACGAAAACTTAATTCGCGCGTCGTTGCAGAGCCACGTTTGATCAGGAATCCTGGTCTGTTATAGCTCCTGGTCTGTTGTAGTTTCTTTGGTTCAGGAATATCTTTGTGTGGATTCTCCCTGGTGCGCCTTGTGGTGCAAAAGGACTGGTTGCAGCACTGACCCCCGCATGGTACTGGTGGACTCCAACATTGACAAAATCACACAGGGAAAGACACTCCACAAGTGTTGCTTGCCGTATGTGACCCAGGAATGAACAGGTTTGAGAACACGAAATTCTTGTTTCGTGGGTTGAAGAATCCCTGTGCTGAGAATGCAAGACATGTTCACACTCCCCCCGCTAAGAATATATGGAATCTTACTGTGTGAGTTCTGAGATTGAGATTCTGAGATTGAGATTTCTTGCTTTGTGTCTGTGCGTGAAAGTTTGCAAGTTTCTTGCGCGAAGAAAACAAATAAAACTGTACTTATTACCCCGCTACAACAATCTTTTGTTTCGCAGCAGAATCTTTGATCGCATATGGCGTTTTTCCCAGTGAGAACCCGAGAATCCTGACATGCTTTGCTCTTTTGCAGAGAATTTTTTCAGACCCAGCAGTTTCTTGGTTTTGGTTGTGACGCGTGCACGTTTGGCGAAAATGAACAACTCAACAGCGCTGGACCCTCTGTATCTACAGTGGGAGGCTGAGTTCGAAAGTTACGAGGTTTTCATGCTGCAAAAATCGCTGCAAACATCATGGATTACTCACCTTCTCAAATACGTACAAAGTGTTTACTTTGTTTTGATCCTGATCGTGAACGTTATCGCAATCGTAGCCATTGGAAAATTCTCGTATCTGAATCAAAAACCTGCGAATGTGTTGGTGCTGAGTTTGTCTGTGGCAGATGGATGTATGGGTGAGTGTCTTTGCTTGAGACGAAAAGACGTGGAAAAGGGCTCAGCGAATATGAAAAGCAAAACTTTTTTGCTTTTCCTTTCTTTCATCGCAGGTCTGAAGTTTATCACCACCATGTTACACTACTACCTGCCAGGAACGGACATCTACTCAGAATTCGCCTGCATTGCCCACGTGTTTTTCGGTTTACTCAGTGGTTATGGCAATGTGCTTCACATTTTCTGTATTTCTGTGGAAAGATGTATTTGTCTCTATTTCCCACTGCAATCCATTGCGTGGATTACTGTCTCCAACATGAGAAAGGTGAGTGAAACTGGTCGCAAAAGATGGGTTTCAATGAGTATCTTTCATTTGTTGTTGACAAGCCAAGAGGCATTTCAGGCAGCAATATCCATGTGGATCTTTGTGGTTGGAAAAATCTCACTGGAACTGGCCTTCTGTGGGGCCTATCAGAGAAAGCCTTACGCAGACTGCACAGAGAGAGGATTTCTCTTCCAAACATGTATCACAATAAATTTTCTGCTGATAATAATATTTGCTGTGGCTTCCTTTGTGGTTTATATCATGATTGGACTGAAAGTTTTCAGGAGCAGCCATGGTGAGTAGAGATTTCAGAAGGGCCTTGAGATAAGAGTTCCAACACAATGTTTTGTGAGGCCCAACACTCAACACAACAAAAATGTGTCTCATTGTAGAATTAAGCAGCACATCATCAAGATCTGCAGCAAAAACAACCAAGACCATGGCCATCATTATGGGATGCTACTATGGCTTCTATGCACCTCAACTGGTATTTTTCAGACTAAAACTTCACCCAAAGATAAAATTTTATCTCATGAAGGGATTTGTTGAAATGCTGTTGTTGAACACGTCTGTTGTGCAATCAGTGCAACAGGTGAGTTCTGCACAGTTGAAAGGAAACAATTGATGTTGCGCATAAATCCACTGCAGTGTGTCGTCGATTTGCTCAACCAAAATCAGCACAAGTGGTTGATTTGAACACACAATTTTCACTGAGAACCTGAACGCGGAATACATTTTTGGAAAGCACACGATTTGAGATGTGGTGATTGTGATGTTTGCCGGAGCCACGCATTAGGCAGATTAAGCATGACGTTTGAAATTACCTGTTGGAGCCCCGTCGCGTCAACGTCACGTCAAAATTGCTATTTCAACGTTCAAGCATCGCGTCGGCGACGTGACGTTGGCGCGACATTGGGCAGATTAAGCACGACGTTGACAGCTGCAAAACGACGCGACGCGTGAACGTCGAAATAGCAATTTTCACGCGACGTTGACGCGACGGGGCTCCGATGGGTGATTTCAAACGTCGCGCTTAATGTGCCTATTCAGCGCTTTCAAACGTCGTGCTTAATCTGCCTATTGTCTGGAGTCCGTTTCCACAAGAAGCGTAATACTGAACCAGCTTCTCTGATCAACTCCGGCCTGGACTTCGCTCTTCTTGCCGTTACCACAGACACACAGCAGACGCAGGCACAAAGTCAGCATGTACACGGGGTCGATTGCACCTTCCTCAAATCTGACACGAAAATTTGGAAAAGATCTGAAGCAGAAAATGAAAAAAATGCACAACTTAATTTGGCATTTGGATGAGCACTGGCCCAGATTCTAATGATCCCACCAGACCGATAACAACATTATTTTCACAAGAGTTCATTCGCAATTACGTACACTGGGTGTTTGGATTGTGCCCCACAATTGTCACTCTGCAATTATGTCTGGAACCGTTGTTTACCGCTGCCACATTCAGTGTGTTCCGACAGAACTGCACAGTTGGTGGGGCGAAACACGAAATTGTCCATTGCACGTACGGCAAGAAACACTGCTGACTCTGAATTTTTTCTCGGAGAATTTCCCAAACAGTCTGGTCTACGGTCCTGCAATCCCTGTCTTGACCTGAATGAGGCACAAAATAAACTTTGCGCCGAATGTTCTGCCAGCTCGTCTCCAGTTTGGGTCATTTCCACAGGGAGCTTTCCAAGTCCTGAATTCGCTCTGCCGAGTCAGGGCCCGTCGTGCGGGAGGAGAACCTTCTGGTGCAGATTGAACCTCACACAATTCTGGATCTGATTCCCAGTCAGATTTACAAAAGAGAATTGATTCTCTTGCCTCACCTGCCAACCTGAACTTGTGACTGAAAACAACTTCCGGAGGGGTTTTCGCGTTTTTGAAATCCGACTTGTCGCTGCAGCTCCATCTTGAGGCTGAACGTCGGAGGAAAGCGTTTTGACGTCAAACGTGATGACGTCACGCGAGTTCCGGGAGCGAGGCTGAATCAGAGCGAGGTTCTCGACGCTGCTTTCCGCGCCCACCAGGGGGACTACTTCTTCGATCGCGATCCAGCAGCGTTCGCGGCCATCGCCAAGTTCTACAGGACAGGACAACTGTATCTACCGCAGGTTGAAACCTTCTAGACTTTTCTTTGGCACAGACAGACAGCTGGAGAAAGGGTCACAATGTGACGCATCATCTTTTCCACTCAAAGACGTCACGTTTAACTCGCTGCTTTGATTGTCCAAACGTCAAATGAGAGATCTAACCGTGAGATCCAAATCTGAAACAACGTTTAGAGCAGTTGAAAGCCGCCGGCGTTGAGATCATGTGTTCAAATGGTACCAAAAGCGGCGTCCCCTGAGGCGTTCCCTTCCCCTGCAGGACATGTGCGGAGCCGAGTTCGCCCGAGAGCTGCGGTTCTGGGGCATCAGCCCCGCCGAGCTACACGAGTGCTGCTGGGAGGAGTTCAACCGGGCGGCGGCGCCGGAGGGCGGGGCCGCCCCGCCCACCCCGCCCAACACGAGCCCCGCCCTGACCGTGCTGCGCAACCTCCACCCCTCCTGCCTCTCCAAGGTGCGTGCGTCGCAAGGTTTTGCTCACTCGCACAGATTTTCTGAAAAAAAAAGTTGTTCTCGCTGGAAAATGAAGCAGTGCAAATTCTCTGACGTGCACGCCTTTTATGGCTGTATTGCACACACAGTGGAGCTGCAGAGTGGATTAATCGATGCTTGGTTGGAGAGGCTCCTGTCTTCAGGGGTGTAGGGGACACACTGTGGTACGAGGATGCATCAAAACGTGGCATTGTGCAAGTTCAGTGTTGAAGTCAGTTGGCCAGTCTGCACTGAGGAGGACAAAAGAATCGGCAAGTCTGACATTGTCTCGAATCAACCACCCGTGTCTGTTGCCAAACACGCTCAACATGCAGAGTGACAGAATATTTTGACACATCCTCGTACTTGTAGAGAGGTCCATTCTCCGTTTCAATTCATCAAACGCAGGTTGAAACCCTTTTGTGGATTGTTTTACAGCTCTACCCGCTGGTATCCTGTCTGCTCATCCTGGCCTTCTTCTTATCCCTTGGACTGTGGACCCTCCCTGTTTACAAGCAGTACCGCGTCGTCAACGCCTCTGACGGCATGAGCTACGTTGAGGAGATACCTGAACCCGTCGCTGACCCCATCTGGGTCACCATCTGCGCCTGCATCGTCTTCTTCCTCGCCGAGACGACGCTTCACGTCGTGCTCCACGTGCGCGACGCGTTCCCCAGATGGCGCTGCTCCGGTGAGGGGTGCGCGGCGCTCCTAGGGTACCTCGCCCCGCCCATCGTCTGGGTGGACGTGGCGTCGGCCGCGGGCTGCGTGCTGTTCCTGGCGGTGGCGGAGGCGGGGCCGTTCTTCGGGCTCATGTGGGTGCGGGCGCTGCGGATCCCGTGGTTCCTGAAGCACTGGCCCCAGGGTCGCGCGGCGTGGCACGTCGTGAGAACTCACCTCAGGTGAGCCAGGCGCTACATCAGCGAGTTTAATTGAGCACGACGTTTGAAATGGAAAACCTCAATATCGCATCAACTTTAGATACCGTTGCATAGAAAGATTCTGCTTGAGAAACCCTAGTTTTTGGTCAATTTTGTTCAATAATACTTTGAAAATGTAAAAAAAACTTCTAAAATGGGGAAAAGTCAAGGTATGTAAAACTTTTTTTGACATTCACATTGATGTTTTCAATTTCGAACCTCGTACTTAAACTCGCTATTCATCCAGGGCTGTTTCAGCCTCTCTTGGTTGTTCACGGCGCAGGACGCAGAAACACTTGCAGCACCCACCGAACTGACTAAGGCTTACCGCCCCCTTCATCCCCCCCAAAAAAAATTCTCTCCATTTCACCGTGTTGCACTCAGCAAGAAGGAATTCCCACTGACCTGAATCACGGAAATGACGTACCCAGTGTGACACGGCTTGGTATTGCACTGTCACGTGTTTCTCCACAGGTCGGTCCGTTTCCTGCTGTGCCTGCTCCTCATCGTCGCCTTTTACTTCGCCGTGCTGAGCCGCACGGAGAACTGGGAGGCAGGAGGCTCCCGATACCTGCACGATGAGCACGTCGTCTACATGATGTTCATCACCATCTTCACAGTCGGATACGGAGACTTCCGCCCTATTAGCTTCTGTACGTCAACCTCTCGAACTTGTCTTCAGGCCCGGTTTATAGTTTTACCCCTGTCTGTCTGTCTGTCTGTCTGTCTGTCTGTCTGTCTGTCTGTTATCTCCCTGTGCTCTCCCTGTCTGTCTCTGTCTTTGTCTTTGTAATGTCTGTCTGTCTGTCTGTCTCTTCTCTTTTCGCATTCTCTCTTTCTCTGTGTCTCTCTCCCTTTATTTCTCATTCTCTCTGTCTTTCCCCGTCCAAATGCCGCGTCTGAACGTGCTGCACTTCCCAATTCGTCTGCTCTGTATTACGTGCTGCACTTCCCAATTCGTCTGCTCTGTATTACGTGCTGCACTTCCCAATTGGTCTGCCTGTATTATGTGCTGCACTTCCCAATTCATAGATCTGCCTGTATTACGTGCTGCACTTCCCAATTCGTCTGCCTGTATTCCAGTTTCCAAAGTGGAGACGATGATCCTTTCTGTCGGAGGAATCTTCTGTTGCGGCTTCGTCATCATGGTTGTCGCGACCGCGTACACGGAGTACTTCCGGTCCACGAGGTACCACGTGACGCCCTCTGGTGGTGATGACGTCACGGACGCGCGGGCCGCGCAACCGGAGGGTGCCGTGGCTCTGACGAGCCAAGCTGAGTACGTTGAGTGTCTAAGTTTCTTCTGGTCCCCCTAAAGCGAACCAAACCCACGCACGCGGCACCTGCACAGACTAAGACCCGCAGAGGGAATTTTCTGAATCTGACTCAGCTTTTCTGACCCGAAGAGCCACCGTCGTTTCCACTGTCTGTTTGGTCCGCCAAGCGCTCATCCTTATTTTGACGTAGGATCACCGGTTGGGAGACATTGGGGAGGTTCAGCAAACACGTGCTACGTGCCCTTAACACGTGGCTGACAAAAATGGCCCATCAATGTGGATACCGTGTATATATCACTGTGGAGACCACACATTTGTCCTGTCAGTTTTGAGGATTCCACGGAACTTCTGTGCAGGGTGGGGAGGTAATGGAACAGCCACGTAGAATTCAACTGAACCTTGCTGAACCTTCGCAATCACGATTTCGTAGATGCCACAAAAGCCAGGGGCTGCGATCGCAACTTTGAGCAAAAAGCTCATCACACGCCGCACCCTACATTTTCAGGTCTGAGTTTGACCCGAACGACACGATGGTGGTGGAGGCGGAGGGAGGCGAGCGGACCGAGGTGTCCCGGGGGTGTCTCCGGGCGGGAGGAGTCGACCTCTCCGCGGTCCCCTCCACGGAGGCGACGGGCGAGGGCGACACCGCGCACCGGGTGCAGACCGATCCCCGCTGCCTCGGCGCCGTGATCAACTTCTGCAGGACGGGAACTCTGCACATGCCAAAGGTGAATGGACAAGAAGGCCTTGGAATTCTGCAGCAGTGAATATAGATTCAAGCACATGATGCTCTGTTGTGTTCAACAAGCAGAAAGCCTGATTTGGTGTTACGTCGTCAGATGTGTGTGATTTTTTCACCTTTTGGGGATTTTTCGGCTCATTGACACTGACGTCATCACAACCTGTTTCAGGGGGTCTGTGGGACGGAGCTCCAGACTGAGCTCCACGCCTGGGGGGTCGACTCCGACAAGATGGCGCCCTGCTACCTGCCTCGCTTCCGGAGTTCTCTGGCGGAACCAGCTGGCGGAAGTGACGTCACGGGGGATGCCAACGTCCCGGATGCTCCCCGGAACTCATGCATGAAGTGCCGGAAGTGTGTGTGGGACGTAATTGAGAACAACAGCTCGGGGATCGTGACCACGGTGAGTATTGGTCAGAACGTGACAAGTGTTCAAGTGCAGCAAACAGAAACTCCAGCCCCATTCACAAATTGGCCCAAAGCAAACTTTCATATTTTTGACACGCTGAACGAAACATTCATGCGTCTTTTTATCGCAGGTGTACGTGTGTGTGTCGTGCCTGGTGATTTTCCTGTCCTACTTCATGCTGCTGTGGAACCAGTATTTCCCGAATGCGCGTCTCTTCTTCTGGCTGCTGTGCGTGCCCGAGGTCTGCCTCCGATTCGCCGTCTGCCCGGACAAGCGAAGATTCTTCTGCCAACCAATCAGCATCGCCGATTGCATCGCCGCCGTGACCTACGTCGCGCTGTGCTTTTGTTGGCCGGGAAGAGCAAGTCCGGACCCAGAGCCTTTGCTGAAAAAGCTCGCTCTGGGTTTGGTTTTGCGGGGTCTGCATGTTTTCTACTATTTCAGGCGTGATTTTGCTGTTCGCTTCCACGTGCACTGGCTTCGATCAGCATTCAAGGACGTCTTTTTCATTTTCCTATTGTACCTCGTCTTCAGTCTGTTTTGGGCGGGGACGGTTTATGGGCTTGACAACAGGCGGCTGGTCCACTCTCAGTTCACGAACATGTTCTATGCGTTCTGGTGGAGCGTGAGCACTATCACCACTGTGGGGTACGGTGATACCCTTCCCGTGACCTACGTGGGGTGGGCGTCAGCCGTGGGCTGCTCCTTCACAGGGGTGGTTCTCTACGGTCTCGTGGTCGCGTGTCTGATGCAGAGGTATGAGGAATACGTGCACGAGGGGCGGTTCAGGGAGACGGGCCTCTTCACTGCGTGTTGCAGCTCCATCACGTCCCGCTGTAGACGAGGAGGCGGACGCTCCACCACAGCGGAGCCCGTCTGATCGCCCCATGTGGGGCCCCATATGGGGCGCATCATCCCGAAGGGCAGGGCACACACACGCACACACGCACACATGCACACGCACACACACACGTACACGCACACACGCACACATGCACACACACGCACACACGCACACATGCACGCACACACATGCAAACACGTACATGTACACGCACACACGCACAAACACGCAAACACACACGCACACACACGCAAACACACACGCACACACACACACACACACACACACACACACACACACACACACTGCCCTGGTGACACACCGCCAAAGGCATTGCCGTCAGAGAAAATATCTTGTATGCCAGTAGAGTTGCCTCACACCAAAGTTTTTTTCATTATAAGATGTCTTCCGGTGCCGTTGTAACAGTATTTTTCAGTCCGTGTCCACGACAGTAGATTCTGAGGTGGACTCAGCAGATTTAGTCTATCTACGAGCTCGTAACACTGTAAATTTAAAGTCTCGAACGCAAGGGGCAAAAGCGAAGCTTCCTTGGAGAGGACAGGCTTGAAAAGCTGTATTTTGGGTGCAATTTTCAAGATGAACTGGCCGACTCTTGTTTCCTTTGTCAATATCACAGTGTATATTTTTGAGACACGAGTTTTTTGCGTGGTTACAAAAGTTACGTCTTCGTGCAACTTTCCCCAGCTTTTGTGCTTTTCGCTGCTCGTCTGTGCGCATCTTCTGAAGATCAAAAAGCCGACCGAAGAAGTTGTACACGTCTTTTGCTTTTGTATCTTTTCAAAATGGGAACAAATAGCTGAAAATTTCCCCTCAATAAAGTCAGTGTTGTTCGCAAAGAAACTTTTGAATTGTCATTTTCCATCAATTTCACATCAGAGTTGGAACAGAAATTCGCTCTGGGACCTGCCGAGGCCCGAGAACTTCGGGTGATCAATGGAACTTTCTCGGGGGGGGGGGGGGCAGAAGGAACTTTGCGGAAAACATTGCCTTGTTTGTCCCCTTCCTGTGAGCAACGCAAATGTCATCGCAAGTTTTTTGCATTTTCGCGGCAGGGTTGTCGGCGTCGCGTTCGGCGCAACCAGAGCGTGCAGCAGAAACGCTTCGTGCGCTTCGACAAAAACATCACCTTGGGCGTGATCGGTTCACTCCAACCAGCATCCCAAAAAGTATTTAGGAGGGCGCGAAATTTTGAACAGTGCTCCAAATTTGGTCACAAGCGTGCGCCAAGATTGCATCCACTTTCTGGCAACAAATACTCGTAATGAACAAAATGTTTGGGATTTTGTTTTTGTTGTCGCAACTGGCGCAAAACTTCAGCCAACGTGCGCCACATTTTGGTGGCACAGGGACTTCAGAGAAAAAAAAAGTTGAACAAATCACGACTCCTTTCGTCAGTGAATGGACAACGAATTCGTGGTACAGTGTCACAGAAAAAGTGTCAAGGAAGCTTTTACAGTCGAAAAGTTCGTGCACAATCCAAAGCCAACAAATCCCATACACTCACGACTCTACAGCCTGAACCAAAGAAAATGTGAAGAAATATCACTTCCCGCAAACCGTTCCTCTGAACACAGATCCGGGCCCAGAAACAGAAGAAGAGACGGTTTGACTCGAAGCAGACAGAAAGAAAGAAAACTTCACGAGGTTGATGAAAGAAGTCTGTCCGGTCTCAGGTTTTCTGTGTGGGTCAGCAGTTTCACTCTTGTTTCTTCTTACACACACACACACACACACACAAACAAACACACACGCACCGTTTGCCTATCACACCATGCAGTCTCCCTGAATCCACACACGTGGCTTGGTTCCACAAAGTACCAGGGGCGGACGACTCTTTCGCACTGGACGCTGATGCGTCAAACAAGAGGCGGATCCAGGGGAATCAGGTGTGCCTCACCCGTGGCTAGAAAATTGGCTTCGTTTTGCTTCCAAATGGTTCACTATTATTTTTCCTTTGCCGTCCGTTTCAGCTGGGTGTGGATCGGGTCTCTTTGGACTCGTTCTCTTTTTCCAAGTGCGGGTCAACATTGCCATGTTTTTCCTGCTCATCCCAAAATTTCATCTGTTCTTCTGAAAAATATCAAAAAATAGAAGCAATTTGTCGCTGAGTTAATGGAGCCAGAAACCCGTAGCGCAACCCGAGTGCGTGCCGCCCCGGTGGGGATACCCGGCCGGCCAGGCTTTCCCTGGCATACCCAAAGCGTACCCATCTGTGTGTCGGCTCGTGACTCGTGCGCTCTGATTCCCGCGACGACACAGAAAAGAACCGCAGGAAAAAAGGCGACTCTGGGTATGGTAGGGTACACGGGTGTCACTCCAGTGAAAACATGTTCAGTGACATTGTCCGAGTTCACAAGGATTGATAATATGGAATAATACTCTCAACATTTTTTGAAATTTTGGATTTATTGATGTGTTTGAGGGACGTGCGCGAAAAATGGATTTACTTGTGATACATTGGATTTGTCCGGATTGAAGCACCTGCAAAGCACTTTGAAGGTAAATATGCCTGATTTACCCCTTTTCCCTTTCACTGAGGTTGCGTCCAGTGCGGTGAACGAGGAACCGTCCACTTTTCGTCGGTTCTCTGTGCACAGGCGCGCCCATCTGGGTGAAGTTTGTACCAAACGCCCATGTTGAAAGGTGAACCGCAATTCTTGTGCTTTTTCCCAACAAAAGATATGCTGGCGTCAAGCCAACGAGATGCCAGCCGAAACTTTGCAACCTGTACTCACCAACGAAAGGGTGGATGTTGGGGCATCTGTGACAGTGGATGGAGTCAGGGGATCACTCATCACTGGATGCACGCAACGGCTGATCAGAGATTTGACCAGAAAGAAACATTCAATGGAGCGTGACATTGTTGGGTCCGACAGACTCGGCGTTTTGCCCCTCTTCCCTTTTTGCCCCTCTTCCCTTTTTGCCCCTCTTCCCTTTTTGCCCCTCTTCCCTTTTTGCCCTTCTTCCCTTTTTGCCCCTGTTCCCTTTTTGCCCCTCTTCCCCTTGTCCATTCAAGAAACGTGTGTCCCGGACGATCGGCCTCGTGAGGGAATTGACCCGATTCAGGTCCATCCGACTCAAAACAGAAAAGGCTGGATCTGGAAATCGGTTCAAGGAGTCCAGCCGGACGCACACACATACACGCACACACACACACACACACACACACACACACACACACACACACACACAGACAAACGCGGACACACTGGGAGTAGCAATTTATGTCGATATTGTTTCATTTCTTCAACCTGGATTGTTGGCCAACGACCAAACCCACACATGAGAATCAAGTTGGGTTGCCTTTGTGGTCCAACATTCACAAACTTTTGAACTTTCCCATTTGGCAATTTCTTCGATCACCCGCAGTCACCCAAGCATTGCCACTCAATGTCCTGTCATACATTTTCAAGAAAGACCAGCACAAACAAACAGCTTGAGGACAGTCGTGTTTTTGCTCTGCTCACGCTGTTTTGGGAAACTGACAAAAAAGGTTTTGGCAGCATCCCTAACAAACTGTGAAAGCAAGACCTGATACCACGCACGCAAATGTCAAGAAGAGAAGAATATCGAAGTCTTTGCATGCTTCGCATCGTGCAAAGAGCGATACACCCAGTAGGGGTCAAGACAATTGTCAGCACAAACGAGGTGCTTGCTCCGGCGTGTCCCCACATGACCAGAAGTGTTTGGGGTGGTTGCGAGATGCTCATTGGAGCATCAATCATCGTCTGAAGTCAAAAGGTCAACTTGTCGGAATCGTTGACCTGGTCGTGAGGATTTGGCCCTTGATGTATTGAGGATTGATTTTGTTCCATTGCAACTGATCCAACAGGACGTCAAGTGGAGTTCACGTGACTCGATCACACTTTCACAGGTGGATCAAGCCAATTGCGGCACTACATGGGGAGATGCATTCTCGAATAAGAAGCAGTGCTCAAGGCAACTGCAGTGCGAAGTCCCTTGCAGCGTTGCAGTGGCGTTAATGTCATCAATTCTTCCTTGTTTATCAATTCTTCCTGGTCCTCCTTG
>JAAUXT010039923.1_pt1 | contig 16818 bp, 19 predicted proteins | sample 7278171 | NCBI WGS metagenome assembly JAAUXT01 (sample SAMN14350112, study PRJNA611818) | marine sediment metagenome | isolation source: surface marine sediment (1.8m) | place: French Polynesia: Moorea | collected 2018-08 | reverse complement strand
TTCACCAAATATTTGTACCTTCTGAGATATGGAGACATTTCTACATCTACATCCCATTTTTTGTGCACTTCCAAATTTGAACTTTTTGACCTCAGAAACCCAAAAAGGCAAATTTGACACATTCCTTCTTTGCACATTATCCCCAACCCAAAATGAACCAAAAAAGCCCAAAAGATCCCAAATCAATCCCCATCTTGACCATTAAACTGCTGTACACATACTTTTGGAAGACGCTGCCTGTAGGTGCTTTGATTTGGCTAGCACCAATTTGGCTCATTTGAGCCCAAATCGCGCAACCCACCTCAAATCACCTAAAAAGTGAAACCCCTACAAGTTCACTGACATACCAGAGCGTGCCGTCCCATTTTCAGTCCAGACAGTTGTGGTTGTGCACGAGCAGAATTTGTCGAGCACAGTCCATTCGCCGCGCAACTCTTCTGCTGCCACGAGCATTTTCAAACTCCAACTCACGCCAAAAAACACCTTGTGAATTGTTGAACAAGACTTTATTGTCTTTTCACCACAGGAACAAACTGGTCTCCAGATACGCAGGTTTTCGAATTCTGTCCGGACGTCCCGAGAACCAAATCAATTGGGTTTGACCTCACACAAGGCCCCATTGTGATCAGTAAAACTTGAAGCGACTCACTGAAAGTGATTTCTCCTGTGTCTTGCTTTCCTGCGAAACTTCAGTCAGGTGGCCCACGCCACGTTTTTGGAGGGCTCTTGGAGGGAGTTCGTCTTGGTGGAGGAGCCTTTCGCTTCACTTGCGTTGCGTTGCCCAAAATAAGGTCCAGAAAATCGTCCACAGATTCATCGTCACCGCGCGCTTTGCTCACAGTTCGCTCACACTTTGCAGGTGTTGACTTGAGATTCTGTTCTTCACCAATCGCAGTTCGCCGTTCCATTTTCAGTATTTTTGACTTGGGCCTCAGATTTCGTTCCTCCACAGCACTTGGTTCGTCGACTGTCACTGTATCCATGATTTCAGGTGCTTCTTTGTTCATCTTGGGATCTTCAAACATCACAGTGCCATCATTTTCTGGTTGACTCGCTGTTCCAGTGGAGAAGCTTGTTGTCATGTCGTCACTGTCCTCGTCCTTCATCGTTCCTTGTCGTCGCAGTTTGCATCGCACGTGTCCAGAACCACGTTCGCGCAAACCACCCACTGCTTTCTTGCCAGTTTCCACTCTCTTTTCGGGATCACCAGCACTTTTTGCATCGTCCTTGTCCCTCGCGCTCATCCTTGTTTCCCGTATCACAGTGTCTCGCCTCGTTCGTTTCCCGAACACCGGCGACTCTGACACTGATTCATCCACAGTCACAGTATCAGCTTCGACAGCTTCGGCCACCGTACCGCGTGAAGTCCCGAGTGGTGCGACTTCAGCTCGCCTATTTCTTGGAGGGTCAAACGGTGGGGCCATCTCCCGGCTGCGGTCGAGAGAGACGGGCTGGGTCATTTCGTCCTCCGACCCTTCGCTGTCGAATTGGTAACCTTTCTTCCTACGCACAGGCCGTCGCACAGGGCGTTTCACCGGCCGACGAGTCTTCTTTTCTGAAAATCAAAACGTGTTTGATGTAGCAAAATTTTACGACACTCGTATCATGAATCACGCGGAAAACAAACGCTTTGTCCGGTCCTGAGGTGAAATGTTCATCCACAGGGCTGGGCAATCTGCTTGTTGGCCCCACCGAGATATGGGCAAGCATAGGAACAGGCATGAACGGGTTTACGTTAGTTTGCACCTTTTGGCAGACAGTGCACAGACACAAAACAAAGAAGTCTCATTCTCAACACCATAGCGATTGCACCAAGCCCGTGGCTCGCCAAAATGCCCTCGTCTTGAAAACGAGGCTTTCATTTTGACGTCTTCTCACCTCTGCCAGATTTGTTTGTGTCTTTCTGCGCCTTTTTCTGCTCTGCAGCCTCGAAACTTCGGTCGAAAGCCTCGGCGACGTCGGCGTTGCATCGCGCGTAGTGTGTGCGCAGCATGTGGCGCCGCCGCGCCGCGCCCGCCGCCAGCACCGCCTCGGCGAAGCTGAGCCGGTCCGCGTAGCCCAGCCCCGAACTCATCTCCGTAAACTGGTGTCTGGAAATGTGAACACACCGTCATCATGTATGGTGCAGAAAAAGAGAAGATTAACGATATCCCATTCAGCATGTGAGAAGTTTTGACAAATTTCTGTGTTCCTTTTCACAAGCCCAGAACTCGTGACACACCGCATGTTTCCGAAACCGGGACACGCGAACAGTGTAGAGACGTTCGCGCACCCGCTGTATACTTGTGTTGCAGCAAACGAAACTTTATCACAAGCCAGGATGTATAATCTGGGCCAAGCACATTTTCACTCGAAAGTGTTTTGGTAAAAGCCAAAGTGAAAACAATGTTTCCACTCACCACGTTTATGGCTTTCTTGCCGATTTTGGCGTTGTCAAATGCTGATTACCAGTGTCCGATTGCGTGCCAATGCAAGAGCAAACCGGGACACGATTTCACGGAATGGAGCGTAGTGTGTGGGCAAAGAAGATACTGGAAAACTGTGCCGTACAAGCTGCCAGCCAACTTGACGTACTTTCGCCTGATGAACTCTAATCTGACAACGTTGCGTTCCGGGGCGTTTCGCCACAGCGACACTTTGCGAACCTTGAAGCTGGACAACAACAAGATGGTAACGATTGAAGCCGCAGCCTTCAAAGGTCTGTACCATCTCAATATGTTGTCTCTCACGACGAACAAGCTGAATTACCTGGCGAATGGCACGATGGAGGATTTTCAGAACCTGACAATTCTTGATCTGAGTCAAAACGAGTTTGAAGAAATGCCCATGGAAAACATCTGCCGGACGACACACCTTCAGGTCTTGAAACTCAATGGGAACAAACTCAAGGACATCAGATTCAACGAGTGTTTTGCAAATTTTAAGGATCTTCGTGTTGTGGATGTGTCCAACAACCCGGTGCATCTTGTCAACAGGTCCGTATCGACCTACGATTTCTTTGCCTTGAGAAACAGTCCAGTGTCAGAATTGAACGTTGGGCAGCTGCCAAAATTACAATACTTGACCAAGGACAACTTCAAGTTTCTACCCAACCTCACATCTCTGAATCTGCGCGGGAACCATTTCTTCAAACTACCGGGAGATCTTTTTGCCGACATCCCCCAACTGCAAAGTTTGTCACTGGAGCACAATTTTCTTAAAGGTGTTCCAAGCGTGGCAACTGCTCCTCCAACGAAACTGGAATCACTGAGCTTGAGGATGAACAACATTCACAACCTCACTTTCCCCAAGGACTTTGCCCGACTGACAAATCTTCGCTGCTTATCGCTGAGCCTCAACTTTTTCAAGCGTCTCCACAACGACACATTCAGAAATGTACCTCAACCATCGCGAATCACAGACCTGGACTTGTCTTCCTGCAAACTTGAGTCCATTGAAGCCGACGCACTGCGGCCGCTCAAGTCGCTGGTCACTTTGCAGCTGTACGCAAATTATCTCACCCCGACCGCACTGCAAACGGCCCTGTACGGATTGCGCTTTGCTGTTGGTCTCCGTGAGATAAATCTGGACAACAACAACTTGACAGTTTTGACCGAAAAAACATTTCAGTACCTCGCCAAGTCTTCACTTACAAAGATCCGACTCCAAAAATGCGGTTTGACAGAAGTGCACCCTGGAACATTTGATCACCTGCCAAAGCTGTCATCAATAGACCTTGAATACAACAGTCTTCACACAATTGAGGAATGCACGTTCCAAGGCCTGCGCCTGCTGAAAAGTCTTTTCTTGAAAGGAAATAATCTCAATGCCGTTCCCAAGGCTGGTGATGGAACTTTCAACAGCTTGGAAACTTTGAAGTTGGAAGACAACCACATCAAGCACGTTGGGCTGGAAGCCCTGAAAGGATATTCTCGATTAAAATTGCTCTACTTGTCCAACAACCTCATCAGGAAACTGGACAACAACGTTTTCAGACACACGCCTAACTTGAGAAACCTCCGCTTGGTGAGCAACAAGCTTTAAACATCAAAATCTATCGATGTCGATTCCTTCGCTGGTCTCCACAAGCTCGAGCTTCTCGACATGACTCGAAACAACCTCCGACACTTGGATCCATCCGTTTTCAAAAGAACCCCAAATCTACAAACCTTGGATTTGTCCATGAACGAAGAGCTGGGTGCCACCATTCAAACAAATTTGGTTCAGCTCTCTGCTCCGCTCAAGAAACTGCGGGTCTTGAGGCTTGCATCAACTGGTTTGCAGTTTCTTCCGAGGGACACTTTCAAAAACCTCACACAACTTTCCACGCTCACGCTTTCCAACAACCAAATCACCAGACTAGATGGTGGAATGCTTCAGCGTCAACGAAAACTCTCTCGCTTGTCAATTTCAAAGAACAAACTGGAAACATTTGACAATAGTTGGCTGGGCGGCAACGTTCCATCGGAACTGAACGTTTCTCACAACACTTTCGTTTGCAACTGCAGTCTCGCGTGGTTCACAAACTGGATCCGAACTGAGGAAACCACCTATTTGGACAATTTGGACAAAGTGACGTGCAAGAACCCAGCCACATTTGCCGGACGAAAACTGCGGACAGTACATCTGGATCGGCACTGCATGTCCTGGCGATTTTACAAATTCTACTGGGCAATGGTCCTGTGCATCAGCCTCGCTGTGACGACCTGCACCATGACCTTCAGGTGGCGCTGGTATTTGAGGTAAATCACCCATTTCCTTTACCGTTATCTTTGGGGGCGCAAACAGGAAGTGCTGTTGCTTAGGTTTCTGATATCGCACCCTTTTGCCAGTAGCCCCTGTGGTGACATGTGCTTGAGCAGACAGCGCCAAATCCGTTGGTTTTGGTGAAATTTGTTGGCCTCCCTCTGCAACAGGAAAGAGGCTGAAAACCAACAGGAAGCTTGACCCAAGCACCTTCATCTTGTGGAAGTGGTCCGACCCGATCCTGACTGGTTCGATCCAGGGGTAAAGCCCCAGCTTCAACTTCAAAATATTTGACAGAAGAGAACTTTGAATCTGTGACGCAAAGTTTGAGAGGCAAATGAACTTTGTGGTGTTGCAGCCAAAAAGACCCACCAGCCGCTCTCGTTTCACATCTGAATCATTCGTAACTCTCCTGTAAGCACTCTATGTAATCCAGTGTGCAACAAGGACCAAAGAAACGGAGCTCAGTGATGTGTCCATGCACTTTTTGCCTGTTTTCCATTGCACGAGATGAATTCCAATTCAGTTTCATTTGCAGGGGCGGGGGTCTGACTGCACGCCCTGAAATATTTGAAGTCCAACTCTTGCACCTCAGCCTTAGTTCCATGGGGGACGTCTTGCTGGACTGAAATTTTTCGAGTCCTACCTTTGCTCCAGAACCTGAGTTCTATCTGCAGACCAACAATCCACACAGTCCAACCAAGTTCAAAGTTTCATTTGCAGGGGCGGGGTGGGGCAAAGCGAGATTTTAAACACATGCCGATACACTTCGTATTCAGCGTGTGCAAAAGAATGGCACAGAAGAGACTCCTTCAGACAACAATTCTTCCTCGTTTTTGCTGGAAATGTATCTGTCGGGACTGCAAGGAAGTTATAGCAACCAACAGGAAAAAGCCTCAACCACAAAACAAAACTAGACTTTCAAGTGGCGAACCAGCCGCTCGCCGCGTACATCGGCAGTGCAGCACTTCATCTCAGAGGACAATGGACCAAGCTGAAAATTTTTGTGGGTAGGGGGGGGGGATAACCCAGCCAATGTCTTACCAGGATAATGTCCAAGTTGAAAATTTTTGCAGGCAGCGGAGGGGTTACCTGGGCAAACTCCAACCAGGACAATATCCCACTGGAATAAGGTCCCGCCAGGACAATGTCCAAGTTGAAAATTTCTGTGGGCAGGGCGGGGGGGGGGGGAACCCATACAATTGAGCATTGAGGGGACACACGGACACAGAAACAGGGGCAAACCAATACCAGCGCGACTGATAAACAGCGACGTAACCTTGTGGGAGGGAATTTCTGACAATTTCGTAAATGTTTCAGCAAACGAGATGGAGTAAACCGTTTTCCAGTTCTTTGGTTTCAGCCCACCACAAACCAAACCAAAACACAAACGGTTGTCAAACTGTCATGCAGAAGAGCCGTATTCCAACTGATCACGACGATGGATTACACATGCAGCTGAGGTTTCGGCACTTTGCCCCGTTGACATATGGAGAATTGGGAACAAACAGGTGTTTCTGCATCCGGTCACACGGACGTCAAAAAAATCACTTCTCGAACAGTTCACAGACTGTGACCCCTACGACTCTCGTGTGTCCCGCTGGACACCGCCTTCAACCACGTCTGAATGTCTTGTTTGAACAGAGAACACTGCGGAGATGCGTACGCTTCAATATGTCCTCACATGAGCAGAGAGAATTTATCCTCCCATGGACTTTGGTGTCAGTACAAGCGAACTTCAGTCTCCATAAATCCATTTTTGTCGCCTGTTTTCCAAAAATAGTTCAACGGATCACACGTTGGATAATCACAACCATCGGGATTTCCGCACATTGAGGAAGAGATGAAACAGATTTGGCACAGCATGACAAAACTGGCGGGGACTGACGAGACCATCACATCTCGTTCCAGGTTTTTGAATGTCCTGCAGCTGGACTTTATGCGCTTTTCATTGTGACCAGCATTTGCAGTTTACAAACGAGTTCAGAGTGTGGAAGTAGCAGTCTGCCACTTACTTCTCAGACGACAACGCACACAGCTTCAACAGACACGGAGTATACAGCTGCCAACAAAGGCGCTGCACTGCGGACAACCATGTCGCTTCTGGCGACATCACTCATCTGTATGTTCTGTGTTTTATCTTTTTCATTCAATGATGCGAAGGCCGCACCAAGATGCCCGATTGCCTGCAGATGTACCCCGGACAAGGGTATCGCAACACTGCTGGATGTAAGCTGCCGCCAAAAACAATCTTGGACTCGAATTCCAACTCTTCCCATGAACACAACATCGTTTGAGATCCGGGAATCGAACCTCAAAATTATCTTCGCGGACTCCTTTTCAAAAACGAGTGGAAAGTACTTCAAAAGGCTGAAGCTGGACTACAACGGCATTGAACAAATTGAGATCGGCGCTTTCAAAAGTCTCAACCAATTGTCTTCGTTGTCAATGAATCACAACAAACTCGATACTTTGGCGAAAAACACGTTCTCGAAAATTCCAAATTTACGAGATTTGTATCTGCAAGGAAACTTGCTTGACTCAATACCTGAAGCAAACCTCTGCCTTCTGCCGCAACTCGGAAGACTGATCCTGAGCGTGAATCAAATTCACAATATTTCCTTTGGAGAATGCTTCTTACATCTTCCGAAATTGTACAGGATTGACTTGTCAAGTAATCCAATAGGAGAAATTCACTCTGAAGATTTCTTCGGTCTGCGCAACAGCACGGTTGCTGAACTGTATCTGACGAATCTGAACCTGCTCAAGCTGAATCGCCACATCTTCAAGTTCATTCCAAACATCAAATACCTGAGCCTGAAACGAAACAAATTTGTCTCAATCGATTCCAATTTTCTCTCCACAAGACTGACTTCTCTGATCCTGAAGGACAATCGACTGAAGGAGATTCCACATGAAGCAATCCGAAACTTGTCCAGGTTGGAGAGTTTGAACATGGAGCGGAACAAGATCACGAACAGCACGTTTGGATCAGACTTTCAAAACCTCAGAAGATTAGTCTTGATCGACTTGAGCAAGAACCCGCTGAAAGTTCTGAGGAATGTTTCGTTTGCAAATCTGCGGGGGTGCTCCAAGCTCAATGAGTTAATTTTGTCACAGTGCGGCATACGCGAAATAGAGGCAGACGCCTTCCGTCCACTGAAGTCCTTGGAAAGTCTGAAACTGGACAGCAATGTGTTGAATATCACCAAGATCGAAAAAGCGTTTCATGGACTGCGCTTTGCTTACAATCTCACAAAGCTGAACCTGAAGGGACTGAATCTGGAAGGTCTGAAAACCACGACATTCCAGTCATTGGAAAACACCTCGGTCTCTTACCTACAGGCGACGGCGACCAAACTGTACAAGATAAGGTCGAACACTTTCCGTCATTTGCCGAACCTGAAGTACCTCTCTTTGTCTTCTTGCCTCATTTCAAGCCTTGAACCAGACGCTTTCCAGAACCTGAACAAGCTGGAGCGGTTGGATTTAACTGGCAATCGACTTTTCGAATCACTTGATGCTCGCAAACTCCACCTGATGTCTGTCCGTACTCTGTTACTGGGGCACAATTTGTTTGCCAACAGGCTGCACGTGGACAACTTCAGGCATTTCCGTCAAGTGGAAGAGTTTCAATTGAACGGAAACTTGATTCAACGAATAAATGAAAACTCTTTCGCACACATGCCCAATCTGCATCGCCTGAATCTGCGCTCCAACAAAATATCCTTCTTGGAAAGCAATGCTTTCGCAGGACTGGACAAATTGGAACACTTGGACTTGCAGGAAAATTTAATCCAAGGTGTAAGCGAGAGTACATTTACAGGCATCCCCTCTCTCAAAACACTCGACCTGCAGAGGAACCACTACCTTGCAAGTGGAGAGAGTAGCGACCTGGCGCACGCGTTCCGGCCCCTCACCAACCTGACGAGTCTCTACCTCATCTCCACTGGTCTCAAGGAACTGCCCGAAACTACGCTTCACAACTTGACGCAACTGCGAGTTTTGAAACTGTCAAACAACCAACTGACTTTCTTTCCTGCTGGCCTCTTCGAACATCAACAGCGGCTCATAGAATTGGCTTTTACTCTGAACAGGATCACAGAAATCCAAGAAGCGTCGATGAAACCACTGAAGTCTTTGCGAGAGGTGTACCCTGCGATGAACACCTTCTCCTGCAACTGCGACCTGCTCTGGTTCATCGGATGGATGCGTAGTGGAAGCGTTTACTTTGACAACGTCAACAAAATCACCTGCAGAACCCCCTCGGTCCTGGACGGCACCCGTCTTGTGGATTTGGACATCTGGCACGAATGTTTGGCCACATTTTATTACATTTACTGGGGATTCTTTTTCAGCTATCTTGTCTTGATAACAGTGATGACAGTTTCGTACAGACTGAGGTGGTACATCAGGTTTGTTCTGCTATTTTCCTTGCTGACTCCTGCCATCTCGTTTCTCATACGTTTTATAAGTTGTGGTTTTGTTCTGCATAGCGCTCCTTTCGTTTGGACCCAGGTCGAAGAATGCTCCGTGCCTGTGAATCATAGTCTGATGCAACTACGAGCCTGTTTCTTTTCTCTTGCCCCCTCTTCCTTTTTATTGCGCACAACCAATCCATGGAGATACGCACTTGGGAAACAGCAGGCCTCTTGGATGGTGTTCGTCACACAACTGCTTGAATGCAGATCTTGCAGCAACAGTTGGTTCGTCAACTTCAGTCTCCTCACGTAGGTACTGGGCGCACTTGGTGCGAGCTCGCCGGGCAATGGAGCGTGAGATGGGTGATCAGCCGTACGCATTCGACGCGTTCGTTTCCTATACACATCGCGACACGAAGTGGGTTGTGCACGAACTTCTACCCAAAGTGGAATACGAAGCCAAACTTCGTCTCTGCCTCCACCAAAGGTAAACGCCCGCACACAACGGACGGCCTTCTGTGTCAACAAACATCAAGACCAACCAACAGCAGCGACTGACAAGGAAGTTTTCTGATTCAATCCGACACTGTAGGCAACACGGGAATTTCCGTCAGAGTGGCTCGACCGTGATCAAGTTACAAACTGCTTCCGACGTGGAAGCAAGTTCAGAAGTACGCTTCTCAATCCGTGCAATGACCAGAGAAACTTTTGTTTCGCCTTTACGTTTTGCAGGAACTGGCTGGCTGGTCGCTCCATTGCCCGGAACATCACGGACAGCATTGAACGCAGCCGCAAGACGGTGCTCGTTCTCTCCAACAGCTTCGCGCGCAGCCACTGGTGCGAACTCGAGCTGTCCATGGCTCAGCACAAACTTCTCTCCAAACACAGGTCAGGACACATGCCAACTCAAAATCTCACGGACCACTTTTCACTTCGTTGCTGTTTGCACCTTGTGCGGGTGCTTCACCAACAGACGAAGCCCCCCAATGCTCGACAACCTTGAACAACTCTGCACCATTACGCTCGTAAACGCTTTGCAGAGACGTCGTGGTGCCGATCCTGCTGGAACCAATCAACAAACGCCTCGTGACCGAACAGATGGTCGCCCTCTTCTCGCACCAAACCTACATCGAGTGGCCTCGCAACAACAAACGTAAACAGCGCCAGTTCTGGAACAAACTGATCTCTTCCCTGAGACCTCCAAAAGAACGACCCGTGTATGACGAGAACCCCCGAGATTTTCTGGTGGACATCAACCGACTGCACATTCAGCCACCTGCACAACCAGTGAATGGCGCACAGCCTGCACCGTGACAAGGACAAGGCGACAATCCTCCCGATGCGCGCGTAAAATGCGCAGAAAAGGAGTGAAAACGCGTGTTTGGAGACCTTTCGTTGTACAAGCTTTGACTTTCTGCCAGCCGACCTGTGTACGACGTACTTGTTCATGCTTGCAACTTCAATGTCAATACTTTGCCGCTTGTGTTCAATTGCTCTGTTGCCGATATTCTTGTTCAACATTTTATAGCAAATAGAAGCCAGTCACTGTGCTGTGACACACATTTTGTAAATGCTTTGCACTTTCGTTTGCTTCAAATAACGCGGTAAGAAATCCAAAACGCCAGCACACCGCACATCACACAAACGCAACGAAAAGTCATGTTCTGGAGTGACAGACAGTTTCAAAACAGAAGCACCCAAGGTCAAAGCAGTATTTTCTTTAGTGTCCGCTGCAATGCGGAAGAGCAAACGCCACCAACCCGTGAGAAGGGACGAGCATCAAATTTTCTCCAAAAATAGATGCAATTAGATGAGCGGAATTTTGGGTCAAGCAAACGGTTGACCTGGGTGCTCTGCACAGAAACGCCTCAAAATCTTTCCAGTCCGATGCAGAGCAGAGCTGAACTGAAACCAACAGCTTCTTACACTCAGGCCTTGGCAACACAAGAACAAATGGAAGGTACCGGGTACTCACTCACGAATCCCCTTGGGTGTTTGCGCGATGAGGATTTTCTTGCCGGAGATGACTTCTGTCCTGGGCTGCTCGGCGCAGTCTCCGCGAGACCGCGACGACTTCTCGACTTGGCGAGACGATTCCCGGCGGCATCCGCGCGTCTGCGCCGTGGCGCCTCGACTCCCCGAGTCCGGGTCGTTGCTCCCATGACCTGGTGACTGCGGAACACACGAAACACTCGAAGGTCTCACAGTTGTGGAAAAGGCAACATGTTCTCAGGAACTCTTTCCACTGTCAACGGTCGGACTTTGCATGAACTCGTGCCTGATGAGATCAAACTGCTGTCAGTCACAAACTGCAATGGCGTCCTGGCATCAGAGGTCATAAATACCAGCAGAAGAGCTCCAACTGGCCAAGTCACATTTTCGACCGTAAACACAACACGCTGAGGATTCGCCAACGCGACAGGCAGTGATCTGTCCTCAACAGAGACGCCTCACCTCGGACAGCGGGTCGCACTGGATGGCGGGAACCTGCGACAGCTGCTGCTTGTCGTACACGTCTTCTATCGCGCAGCGACTCACGTGGTCCTCGATGCGACTCGCTCCGATCACTTTCCGGTTGTCGTGCGTGTGCACCACACCACATTCCTCTGCAAAATAAACAACAGAACACGTGTCTGAACGCATGGCCTGGTGACACGCAAGTTTCATGAAACAGCAGCAATTTACTACTTGTTGCAGAACCTGGTCGATTTCCCGTTCAAAATTCACTCTTGTACACTTGCGAAAACAAAGGATCATCACACACAAACACACCCAAGCAATGACGCTTTCTTTCAATTCAAGCAGAGAATGCGACAAAACGACTCACTGAACACGTCCAACACTGATGAGAAACTCGCAGTCTCTCTTCGCCTTGGACTTTCTTCGCTCTGATGTTCTTTTGTTGGTCTTTCCTTGGGTTTAGATTTCTTCCCAACCCCCTTGGTTAGCCGCTTCGGCAGCTTTTTGTCTTCGTCGGAAGAATCAAAAGCTGCTGGACTATCCGTTGTTCTCCCTTCCTTCGCCTTCCGTGAGGTTTTTGTTGTTGAACTCGCCCCATTTACTTGTCCGGGGCTCATTGGATCGGCCGCTGGTTCCCCAGAATGCTCAGGCTCTCGCTCAACATCTTCCATGAGCTGCGTGTACACGTCGTCCACCTCATCCTCACCACCGTCCACTTGTGCTGAATCCGAGTTTGGCACTGAAAATGTCAAACCCACAACAGTCCAAAACCTGTTCCCGAAAATACCAGAAAAATAATCGCAGAATGCGCAAAACGAAGACGCCGGGCAGAACACGCAATCACAATTCTCCGTGTGGTTTACCGGAACCACTCGTGTAAAAGTCGCATTGAAGGTTTTCGATGCACCGCAACATTTGCTTCCATTTTCTGATGCCAAAACACGAAACACTCATACCTTTTTGCGCCAAAAAGTAGCGGTGTGTCTTGTACATGGGTGAGTCTTGCAATGACGGAATACTGCATCTTCGTTCTGCTCCATTTCAATACATGTACTCACACTGTTTGTTCGCTCTCGAACGTTCTGCCGGTTTTCGTGTTTTTTCCACGGTCTGCTCGTCATGACGCGCCTCGGCCGCGTCTTGTTCCGTCGTCTCCGCAGTCTCCCGTGGAATGTACTTGACAATGTTGAAAGTTTTCAGATTCTGCTCCAACTTCTCGTGCCTCTGTTTGAAATACATCACAACATGTCGACAGCGTTCAATGCAACAACAAGAAGCAAGGCACCAAAATGGTATTTCGGTTCAAGAAAACCCTACATCTCATCACATGCGCCAGAGACGATGCTCGTCAACGATGTTGCTGATTCGGAACGCCAGATTTCCTCGCGTGACACTCCAAACATCCTGCAGTCTGTACCCAGGATACAAGCCAGAAAAAACAACAAATTGCTCAAGGTTTTGCACCTGTAAAATGTCTTCGGTCAAACACTTGTCCCCTGTGCGCAGCGCAAAGATGTTGGAGACGCCGAAGAGCTCGCCACGGCGCGCACGGTCGCCCTGCACCCCGACGAAATAGCGCCGCGCGTTCTCCGTGCTCACGGCCACGTGCTCGATTTGCTGTGAGCGTCAGCGAGTCGAGTGCAAAAAATTATACACACGTTTCACTCAAGGTAGTTGCGTATCAACAGGACTGCTGAGCAAGAGGACAAAAGATAACAAAGAACCTGTTTGTAGATCTGTCGGAGGTAGATGTTCTCCTCTATGGTGCCTGAACACACCAGCCTGAAAACACGAACGTTGCGCCCTTGTCCAATTCGATACGCTCTGAAAAGAAAAATCAACCTGTCGTTACCCTGAAGGAATCAAGACCAAAAGCATGGCCACACTCAGTGACACGCTGACCTCACCTGTCTTGCGCCTGCAGGTCGTGGGTCGGGTTCCAGTTGGGGTCGAAGATGATGACCACGTTCGCCCCGGTCATGTTGAGACCGACGCCGCCCGCTTTGGTGGAGGCGAGCAGCAGAAACTTGTCGGGGTCACGGTTGAACTCGCGCACGAGCAGCACGCGACGGATCTCACTCGTCTTGCCGTCCAGTCGGCTGTAGTCCAGACCCCTGGACATGACGTAGTGTTCGATGATGTCCAGCAGCTGAAAATTCGAGCCTTGCGATGAAAACGCCGCTCACGTGAGTGCGTGCACAACGCGTTCAGAAACAAGAATGAGCGAGACTTGCGTACCCTGGTGGAGAGAGAGAAGAGAAGGACTTTGCTGCGTTCTTTGAGAAACACGGACAGCAGCCCCTGCAGGACCTTCATCTTGCCGCAGTAGCGCGGGTCCGACATCGTTCGGAACGACGTCGCGTGCTGTGTCGACAGCAATGATGGGTGATCAGCCAACGCCAACCTGAGCAAATGAGGAAGTGTGGCCAGCATCCCTGACGAAACGGCTGAAAACCTCCACGGCTTCATCAGGGATCTGATCTCTCCATGATCATCGACAAACCGCACGAACCTGCAGATGTCGGACGACAGCGTCTTCTGTTCGTCGCTGGACGTCGCGTCCGGCAGCAGCAGCGCCACGTGGTTGGACGTCTTGAGCAGCAGGTGCATGAAGGCGAACAGCAGCCTCCCAACGGGCTCCCCGGAGCTGTTATTCTGCAACAATTCCATCACAAACAACTCCGCAATTGGTCACAGTGAAGCTCGTGTGAAGCTCGTCGCATTGGAGATACAACGGGTAAAAAGAGTGTCGCACTTTCATCAACACTCTATTTTTCTGGGGCGCCCACCTTGCGGCAGCACTTGCTCTGCGGTAGGTCGGAGCCACAGCGACACGGGTCGTCCTTGTGCATGATGAGCTGCGCGTCAGGGTGACTCAGGATCGCCTTGTACACTGAGACCTGCAGCAAAAGAAGCACCAACCTGTTCACATCCAACACAACACACGCTCAATATTTCAAACACTGAATACCACCGAATGCCCTTGTGCTTGTTGTCAGTCATTACGGTAGGTCTGCTCCGCTGCGTGCAATTGCTCAACATCAAAAGCAATGTACACAGTGATTTTGCAGCATCTCATTGGAGACCGCAGCGGAGAGGCTGACCTGAAGGTCTGTCGGTTTGCAGAAGACAACCCGCTCGTCTTTCTTGGGCAGCTGATGCGCGATAATTGCTTTCGTCCTCCTGATCATCCACTGTTGCCTCATCGTGCAGAATGCGTCCTTTGCTGTGAACAGCAGAAAATGTACATTTTGACCAGCCCTTCGGAGTTGCTGAAGACAGTGACGTCATTGTGAGTCTCACCTTTTCTCGCCTCTGCCAGTTCTCGCTTTGTCGCGTCCTGTTTGAGACCTTTGTCGATCTTCTTCACAAATTTTTCCTCAAACTCGACCACATTCCCCAGACATTTCGGATTGACCCTGCAAAAGATCACGAACCAACAGGGGAATCAAGTGAGGTTTTGACGGTTGAATTGGAACACAAAGGACTGTGACCTGGTGATTTTATTGTTTTTGGCATTGACCGTCAATAATCTTGCAAATTTCAAGACAAAGAAAGCACTTGCCAGTCCAGCAGACACCAAAGTTCCTTCATGCTGTTCTGTAGAGCGGTACCGGTCAGACCGATGCGCCGTTTGCACGTGAATCCTTTCAGAGCCACGGTCGTGTCGCAAGCAGATGACTGCAGGACACAAAATTCAGACTGCATGTCTGGTCACTGTTTGATAGCATTGGTTGCCGCTGCACGCCACTGTAAACTGACCTGGACAAACAAAATCTGTACCTTGATTTTGTGGACTTCGTCAGCGATGATCGCCGTCCAATGGAAACGGTTGAGCGTCTCGACGTTGTCGCGACACGTCTCGTACGTCGTCACGACGACGTCCAGTTTGTCGCGCTCCAGCTCGCTCAGCGTCGCTGCCTTGTATTGTTTGTGATATCGTCTGTGGAGAACAATCACAGCTTTTTGTCTGCGAAAACCCCGTTTCTTCAAGACTGTCAAAGTTTCCTTGCGACAATTCGACCACATCTCTGGGCAAGAAAAATCTTGACACGACAGTGCTGTTTACGTACACAGAACCAGTGTTCACCCAAAAAGACCATTCGCAAAAAGCTGCGTTGCTCGTGGTTTCAGCAACTTCACGGATGGTAAGAAACTGCAAGTTGTAAGCACACCCTTCAAGCAAGCACAACGTGGTCACACACCCGACAGAGAAATGTCCCCAGGTTTCCAGCTCGTCCACCCAGTTGTACAACACGCTTGCCGGACCAACAACAAGGAACACTTTTTTCTCCCGAGGCTCACAGTCCAGCGTTTCGTTTTCGTCCAAGGTTGACATTTGCCGGATGAACTGAGGTCGTTGTTTGTAAACGTCCTCCTTGGTTCCGGTCTTGCCCAAAACTGCGGCCATGAACGCGATCACCTGCATTGAATCATGCACAACACAAACAATCACCAAGCCCTTTCTCGTTCGTCTCTTGTCTGTCAGGCAATGTAGGGAATGACCACCACCTCAATACCCACAGGTCCCAACCACCTCACCTGAACAGTCTTTCCGAGACCCATGTCATCCCCCAACAGCGCCCCAGCCCCTTCGCGATATCGCTGGTACATAAACGCGACCCCTTCACGTTGATAATCACGCAGATACTGGTTGATGGTGGCAGGAATCTGAAGACAACGCAAACATGCAAATTTTATTTTGTATTAGTTGCTCCATCTGTGACACGACAACCCATCCAAAGTCCCTTCGCAGTGATTGCATTGCACCCTCGACTTCTCGTTTCAGTGAACTCAGACACGATAAAAATGCGAGAAACGGCACTGCTGACTTCAAGAAAACAGACCTGAACAGCAGGCAAAGTTCCGGCCGGAGATAGAAGGTGCCGTTCCTTCGGAGAACACCCTGCATGAGAGAAGTTCGGTTTTTCCAGATCACTTTCCCCAAAACCTTTCTCTGGAGAGTTTACCTCGCCTTTTGTCTTCTGTAATCAGAACAGCATGGGCATTTGTGATGGATGATTCACAAAGCGGTGCAGTTTTGTACGCTGAAACAGCAACATGAAAACAGAGCTTTGAACACAGGCGCGCCCCGAGTCTCCGGTTGGGGGGGGGGGGACCGGCCCCAACTCAAGAGGTGTGGCACCAGGGGGGGGGGGCTTCCTCTATCGTGAGGGGAACCTGACCTCAGGAGGGAGAAGGATCCACCCTG
>JAAUXT010089982.1_pt1 | contig 16822 bp, 10 predicted proteins | sample 7278171 | NCBI WGS metagenome assembly JAAUXT01 (sample SAMN14350112, study PRJNA611818) | marine sediment metagenome | isolation source: surface marine sediment (1.8m) | place: French Polynesia: Moorea | collected 2018-08 | reverse complement strand
CTCACTGCATGTAACATCCCCAGACCCTGGGGACAGTAGAGGGACCTCACTGCATGTAACATCCCCAGACCCTGGGGACAGTAGAGGGACCTCACTGCATGTAACATCCCCGGACCCTGGGGACAGTAGAGGGACCTCACTGCATGTGGCTCGGCGACCTGAGCCTTGGGGACGGCAATCGCGCAGCACGGCGTGTCTGGGTGCAACACGGCACGCCGTTTTGGCCGCAACCGCATGAAGCGTAAATATTTTGGGTGTTTACATTGGGTGACGTGACACGCGGACGATTTTGGGGTGACGTCATAAATTCTTAGACTCAACGTCAAATCTTGACGCCGACGTCAAGTAAAACGACTGCGCATCACCCAATGTGAAAAACGCCAATGTTCTATGCACAGGCAATGGGCAATGCGTCATCAATTGCTCACCCTGGATGGGCTGCGAGTGCTTTGTGTCTGCCGCAAGGCAAAGCTGGAGTTCCGATGCATTTGTCTATCTGCTGCTATTTGACCCGTGATGACCCGCGTGAAAGCGTTGCAGCATACAGATCTCCTCAAGGACACTGGGCTCGAGAACATGTGTTTTTGGAGGGTCATGACAGGAACGCATCAAAAGGTCCGGGGGTCCATCGCTGATGGGTGTAATTTACTTGCACGACAGCTTCACTGAATACATGGTGCAACACGCGTGGGGCTTGGCTTGGGTCACGCGAAAAGCGCGCGATTTATGTCCAAGCGCAGTGAAGTGCAATTTGTATGCAGAGACAGCTGCATTCGGGGCCTCTCCGCACTGCGCGCGCGCAGGCGTAGCTGGCTTCAAGGACCCATTATATACACTGCGCGTGCAAATATGTGCAGCTGGACACTGGGATCCATTGCACTACGCACGTGCAAATATGTGCAGCTGGACACTGGGATCCATTGCACTACGCGCGCGCAAATATGTGCAACTGGACACTGGGATCCATTGCCCTGCGCGCGCAAATATATGTGCAGCTGGACATTGGGATCCATTGCACTACGCGCGCGCAAATATGTGCAGCTGGACACTGGGATCCATTGCACTGCGCGCGCGTAGAGGTAATTTTGCACCGGAAGCTGGATCCAGGGCAGCACCTGCAACGGGCGCCACTTGTTGCACACAGCGCTGATGTGAGAACCATTCATGGAACGCAATACGCAAGCAAGCGTGGATAAAGTGTGTTGGTATGCAGGCCCCTCTCGTCCCTCTCCGGGTCAGCCCCCCGCCACCACACACACACACACACACACACACACACACACACACGTGTACGCACACACACGCACACACACACACACACACTCGAACTCACCTGTATTATCGCCACGCACAGGAAATACAAGTTGGCGACGCGTCTGAACTGCTCGAACAGGTTCTTGAAGAGAAAGTTCCACACCGTGTACTGAAGAAACAAGAACACCAGGCAGTGCTGACACGCGCCTCTCGATGACGGCCGAGCGTGGAATCTCGGTCCCTGGTGGATCTGGGGACCCCGAGAACTCAGATGGTCAAGACTGTTTCGCACTCAATGCGCCAAACGTCGAGTCAATGCGCGAGTCAATGAGCCGTTGGGTCCCCAATGCAATAAAAACGCTTGTGTTATTTGTACGTTTGTTGAAGTGCGGATGACATGCGCTCTCATCTGCGAGAATTATGGATGAAACAACAAAGAGCTGACACAATGCAAACCGCCGTTCATGATCTGCGGTGATCGTTGTGGTTGGTCTGTTGTTGTGCATGAACATCAGCTGATCCATGATTGGCACTGGTGCATGGCGGAAGGAGGTATCCAGGGGTCTGGGGTTCAGGCACCAAACTGGAGTCTGGGGTCCAGTGTCTGAGGGTCTCGGATACGTGGCTGGGACGGGGGTTTGCGGACTGGGATCCCGTTGTCCGGGGTCTTTGATCTTGGGTCAAAGTAACCTGGGGTCGACCCCCCCCCCTGGGGGTGTAATGGCGCTATGAAACCAACGAAAATGCGCCGACTTCTGATGGAAGCAAAACTTCTCTTCCCTCTGACAACACGAAGGATCGTACGACTGTCGGGAACGCAAAATAGCCCTGATCCCCCTGAGTTGGACCTGTCCTTGTGTAGCGTGACCAACTGACATGTGTGTTCAATTGCCACGTGTCAATCATGCACCCTGGTAGACCCACGCCCAAATAACACCACGTGAACCTGGCACGTGTGGTGGACCCATGCCCAAATGATAACTATCAACTAGGCCTCTGGTAGACCCATGCCCAAATGGCACTGTCAAGAGGGAATTAGGGTTTTCACATTGGCTGGGCGGCATCAGAATTTTTGACGCGCGCATCAACAGGTGTCAAAGTCAACATGACGCCCAATGGAGAGCATCAAATTATCGGTCCAGACTGATCACAAATTTTTGACGCAGGTGTCAATTTTTTGTCGCTGCGTCACCAATGTGAAAACCCTTAATGGGTGATGACCAACGCCCAATTGACACACGTGTGTCAACTGCAGGGCATGTACGCCACCGTTGTACCGGGTCGACTTCGCACCTTGGAGGAGACGATGGTGTTGTCCGGGAAGCGCTCCGGGTCCCGCTCGAGGTCAGCGGCGTCGCGTCCGACGTGCACCGTGCGCGTCTCCCGGGGGCGCCGACCCCGCCGCTTCTGTAGAGAGGAGTGTGTGTGTGTGTGTGTGTGTGTGTGTGTGCCTGTCTGTCTGTCTGTCTGTCTGTCTGTCTGTCTGTCTATATATATGTGTTTGTGTGTCTATGTGTGTCTGTCTGTGTATGTATGTGTGTACAGGCATCTGTGTGTGTATTGTGTGCGTGTGTTTGTGTGTGTTGAGTGTTGAGGGCACCACTTTAGAATGTACTGTACCCGAGCCCGTATGCATGTGTATGCGAGTACACGTGTGTGGTGTGTGTGTGTGTGTTGTGTTGTGTGGTGTGAAGTGTGCGTGTGTGTGTGTTGTGTGTGTGTGTTCTGGATCGATCCAGTGGGTGAGGCCACATGTCTTGTCAATTTTCCAAGACCCCAAGCCCAAACCAGGTGTGTGTTTGTGTGTGCGTGTGTATGTGTGTGTTGAGTGTTGAGGGCACCACTTCAGAATGAACTGTACGGGCTTGTGTGTGTATGTGTTGTGTGTGTGTATGCGAGTACACGTGTGTGTGTGTGTGTGTGTGTGTGTGTGTGTGTGTAGTTTGTACACGTGTGACTGTGCAGTACCGCATGAGCATCAGCTGTGAGGCTCAAACTGATGCATTCAGATTCAGATCAATTTTGCACCTGACAGATGCAGAGTCAACAACGGCGGATCTGGGACGTCGCTCCAAATTCCCATTGATTAAGCAAATTTTTCTGCTGATTTTTGTGTCCTATGTGGGGTGCGAGGGTGGGTGCGCGCTAAACCTTGGTGGCACCTCGTATCTACTGTGCATGTAATGGTGTAATGCGCAGATCAATAGATTCTTATCAGGCCACAAAATAACGTTTCGTTTGTTCTTTCCAATGCCCATGAGATTAAGAAATCTATGTGGGACTGTAGACACCACAGATTTGTGTCGTTCGCCAAACCCAACAACGAGCTCGCTCAAGAACATTGGTCTCAGCCTCAAAACGTCTTCGGGTCGGGCCCGAGCGACAAAAGAGAAAACCTGCACACATACACGCATACACGCACGCACAAATGTGTTTTCACCACGTGAGTTCAAAAGCGGACCCAGGATTTGGCCAGGTGGGCAGAGGCACCTCCCCCCGAGGGGCCGAATCAGGGGCCCCAGACCCCTCCCCTGACTGACCCCCGCCCCCAACAAATTCAAACATCCCTCGTTTTTGTTGCAAACTTTAACAGTTGTTATTCATTTGAATTGAGCCCTTCCTCGGGACGAGGTCCACCACCCGGACCCTGGATCCGCCCCTACACGCATGAAGATCCATTGCTTGTGTGCGGGAGTCCCCTATTCAGTTACATTTATGACTTCGTGTGCCAAAACAGTGCGCAGTGCGAGCGCACCAAGAATGGTCACGCATGGAAGATTGTCTTGAATGTTCTGCACACAAACACAGCCACGTCTTTGGGTCTCGTGGAGGGGACAAAAACACACAAGCAAAAACACGCAAAGACAGACACATTTTTTTCTCTCTGCTAAACAGGGCAAAAAAAGGTTCAAAACATCATTGGAAAAACAACTCTGTGAAATACATGTAGAGACGTTTGATTGGAAATGTGACAAGAAATCTTACCAAATAGTCGAGCAGTTTCCATGGCGCCTCCATTGTGAGCGTCTTGAAATCCTTGGTAACGGCAGTCACATTGGTGTCACTGTATTCGAGAGCACAGGCTCTTTATCCCAGCCTTTGCGAAGCTGGTAGAACCACACCTCTGTACGGCCTGCGCACGCGTGTCAGTTTGGACTCGTGGCATAATTCACCTGATAAGGTACACTGCATCTCTGTGCGTGGCAGTCCTCGTTTCTGTGCTGCTATATGGGCAGGTGGGCAGAGCACTGCGCCTCGCGTCCCATAAAGCGATTGTGCGCAGAATCAACACCGTGTAAACTCGCCTGTCTGTACTGTACGTGGCAGCGCAGGCGAGGCGTTGCGAGCGAGTGAGCGCGCGCGCGGGGAGAGCCGAGCGGAGCCGACCCGAGCGGAGCGGGCAGATCTATCGAAAAAGCAGCAGGAGCGAACGATTGAGCCGCTGCGCAGTGGCGCACCAAACCCAGGGGCGGTTCCAGGGGGAGGGGCGGCCCCGCCCCCGTGACCCACGCGGAAAAGTTTTCACACACAGTTTCAGTGCCACAAGTGCAGAGTTTGTTTGAGCACACGCGCCATACTTTTGTTGAGTTGGAGTTTGGGTCGCCCTCTCCAGATTTAGGTCCCTCTCTAACAAGACCCCCGATCTCTGCTGAGAAAACTCAGCGGAGCCTGTCATCCTGAGACGGACGCCCCCCTCTCATTGTCCTCTGGTGCAGTTTGGTTCCTTCACAAATAAATTATTTTTTTCAAACATGTGGTGATCTTGGGGTGGGCGGACGGGGTGGATCCAGGATCAGCTACTTCCTTCACCAGCGGAAAGGACAGGCAGAGCCGCTTGAGACCCGATTAACTGGGGCTCTCCTGTCCTGGATCCGCTCGAAATTTACCTCTGAGTTGCAATTATCTTTTCACGTGTTCTGAAACTTTCAGACGACTTGTTACGAGGATTCCAACAGGGGCAGTCTCAGGGGCAAAGGGCTCAAGGGATACGCCCCCCAAACCAGACACTGCGTCCGCCCCTGCGCGGACAAACCTGTGAGGACTGCGTCACAACAGGGCGTTGCGCATGCGCAGCGCAGCTCAGCGTTCGGACACGACCACACCCTTTACTACGTGCAGTATTGAAGCGATGGCCCCGTGGCATTGATCGAACACAACACCATCCGTATTCGGAAACCCAAACGAAATTGTCAATGTGCGTACCCCACAGCAACCGAACACAGATCTATCTGCTCCACGGTGGAGAATCGATGCAGGTGAGGCAGGTGGAGCAGGTCTGGTGCCGAGGGAGAGGCAGCTCCTGTGCAAACACACACGTGTGTGTGTGCCAACATAAGACAATGCCTCACGAGAAACAAGAAAAGTCGCAGCAGTAAGGACACGTGTATCTGGTTTGGTAGAGTGAAGCCCAAACTCAGCTTTCCTAAACGCGTCGTGGAAGCGAAGTCTATTGCTGAGTGACATTTGAACAGAGTTCGTCAAATTCGCGTTCTTCTCAAACAAGTACCAAGGAAATGCGGCAAGGTTCCGTCCACCCTTCCAACAACTGCGATGTTTTCCTCACCCCCAATCCACACCGCATGCGCCAGCGCATGACGCACCCACTTTTACTACATTCCACACATGAATGGGGTTAAAACCCATTTACAACCACAACAACATGCAGAACTGTCCATGTGAACACACCTACTCACTGCCCATTTACTTTGTCTTTCACACGTGTGATACCCAGTTTTGGTGCACTGTGACCTTGGTGTGCATATGCGTGGATGCACTTGGTGTGGATTGGAGGTGAGCTTGACTCCTGCCCACCGCCCGTCGCTAAAGACCAGCGCGCGCACCGTGCGCAACGCCGCCGCAGTCGTTTCTCAAGGCACGAAACGAAACGCCAAGTTCGAGTCAACAGAATCTCTGTTTATTGCTGTGTCTTTGTCTTGCAAAAATAATGGTTTTGTTGATGTCTGTCACAGACCCGTCAACTTTCTCGTTGTATAGATTGGAACATCTGGATACATAGATGTACACGTGTCAACGTATCACAACTTCTCAAGTGCATAAATTTGCAGTAAAAATGGGACAAACTTCCATCGGTGACGTCACAAGGCGGACACGTGTGTAAAGTGCGACGACGTAAGCCGCGTCGGACAAGCGTATCAGCGGCTGATCCAGGATCTTTCAGAGAGGCGATGCCCTCCCCCCCCACCTCCGCCCCAAAAAAAAACTTTGAAGATACTTCTTACAATTTTGTGTCTGAACTCAACACAGTGGGGTAAATTCTTGACCTCGGGGGTGGGAGGGGTTCCACCACCTGGATCCACCCCTGCACGAAAAAAAATTCTCGAGTGACTTACAACAGCTACAGAACCTTTCTCGGCTACTTTCTCAGGGACTGCAGAACTGAAAAACAGGGGGACTCTGTAACGTACAGGACGCGTGGCCCACCCTGTCTGCCAGCAGCGCCCGCCGCCAGAGGGAGTCATTTCTTTGACACACATCAGAGCTGCCAGAAATTCACAGCGCCACCAACAGAAACATCAAAAGCGACTTTCGGCATACAGAGTGCACCTGCACGCTCACGTGAGCGTGCGTCACGTCCCAGCGTCAAAATTTACACGTCACGACGTTGCGTTCAAGCGTTTGAATACACGACGCCATGCAGAGCGGATACGTGTTCAGTCTACGAATAAATTAACATCTCGCTGCCAAGCAACAGACAATATATGAGAGCGAGTTGGGGGAATTTGAATCTGAATGTCTGGAATAACAATATTGAGATCATCTCAAGAATTCTATCAGATAGCCTCTTGTATCGAGAGCAACAGACACCTATATCACACAGAAGACGTGGACAAAAACAAACCCTGCAGAAACACGTGGAATCATGGAAAGATAACGAAGTGCGCGTGCGCGAACTGAACGTGACGTCATCGTTGTCGGTTCAAACCCGCTCAGTGAGCCTGGCGATCCTCGCCGTTTCATTGTCTGCGATTCTCTATCACAACTGCACACACAACTGCAGTGAAAGCTTGCGGCAAAAAAACAACAAGAACTCCTGTCAGTGTCGACACGCGCCACGGCGCACTTTGCGCAAAGAATAAAACATTTGCAACAACACTGCAGGCGAGTGTGCTTGGCTGTCCAACGTGAAATGAAACTGGCCTCGAATAACGGAAACTGCCATGTGCTCAGTTTTCGGCTCACTCGGTACACAATCACGGACCTCAACAACAGACGATCTAAGGTGTGTATGTTGGTCTGCCGTACAACAGAAAAACAACAAGAACACTTGTCAGCAAAGGCACACGCCTCGCTTCAGAGGCGACACCCATCTTACAGGAATGCAAGGCACTGTGAACAACATCAATCCACGAGGGGCGTTGAAACACATTTCTTGGTCGGAGTGAACGTAAGGCAGGGCGCTGGGGGGGGGGGTTGTCACCATTTTTGACTCACTTATACAGTGAATAATTTCCCCACCACTCCCCACTCCGGTTGGGAAAATCTTCCAGAGTGAAAAAGACTGCGAAACACAGACCAAGGCACAATCATGGGACTCCAGTTTTGTGGCCGGATTGCTCGCGCAAGCAACACGCATCGCGATGCAGCTGTTGCTACGGCAACATCCTCATACATCTTGCAACAGAAGAAGCGCGACGCATCTGTTGTTTGGAAACTGTAGAAATAACAGCTGACAAAAGACCATCACAATAAGACACGAAGTCGCGCAGGAAAAGGCTCCATTCCATTTAAACTGTCACGGACAGTAAAGTTTCCGACTGAATGTCAAACGAATGTCCAAATTGATGGCGTCAAATCACGTGGTATTCGATTGTTCTGCGACACGACGGCAGATGGGGTGACCGCACGAACGCACCCGCCATTGCTTTGCTGACCAACAGGGTGATTTATCCATTCCGGATACTCCTGGAGGGGCGGGTCCTGGCGAGAGGCCCGATGTCCCATCCGCCATGGGGATTGATCACTGAACCGGCCCTCCCCTTTGGCACCGTATCAGTGAGATCAAGTCGGGATTGTCCGATTCAACTCGCTGGTGACCCTTATCACGTGACGCTGGTGACCTTGACCCCGTGACGCTGGTGACCCTGACCACGTGACGCTGGTGACCTTGACCACGTGACGCTGTGACCTTGACAACGTGACGTAATGCCCGCGAATCAGAACTGACTCATGACTGCAACACTCAGCGTCTGGGACTCACTCTGGCAGGTCGTCTCCTCCGGATTCGCTCACGAGCGGGAACCAGAAGCGCGGGGACCCGTCTCACGTGCTGAAGAGGCGCGGGAACCTGTGTCACGTGCAGAGGAGATGCGTCGCCGAGCAGCGTCCGGTGGCGTTGTAGCTGCGCCGGGTGGCGCCACCGGACGGACACAGCCGCAGCGGCGTCGTCTCGTCCACCGGCCAATCAGCGTCCGGCGTCTCGTCCGGCCAATCGGCGTCGCCCGAGGCGTCAGTAACGCTCCCTGAGCTCGTGCGCAGCCGCGTCACCTGCGCAGAGACGTCACGAGTCAACACACTGCGCATGCGCGGGAAAAAGACGCGGCGGAAATCGATCAAAGCGACGTTCGTGCGATGCTGAGTTTCCAAGAATTTGACGTTTTTGCATTCAAACGAAACTTGACTTGTCAGGTGGAGAAAGTTTTTTTTTTTTTGCTTTGAAACTTAAAAACACTAAAACTTAAGAATACGGGAATCGGACAAGAGGAGAAAGTGAAGAAATTCAACAGGAGAATCACGACAAGCGAATGAAAGCAAAACGCGACCAAGCCGCAGAGGGAACGCTGGCTGCATCGTGCGTTCGCGCCCGCGCCTCCGCAGGCAGCGTCGGGGCATGCGCAGGAACACAACGCATGCGCAGACAACGCCTCGCGCCCCTGAACACGTCAACGCGCGCAGCACGTGCACGACGCTTCCAGTGGCGAGGTTCAGCAAACAGCCTACAACCTGGAAACGCAAATGTAACTTTTGACTGCCAAAGCATGCAAAAAGTTTCGTTTGCGTTTACTTTTCCAGGGTTGCGGGCTATTTGCTAAGTCTCCCTGCAGTGCGCAGCGATTCACCTGGGAGCGCGTGCGGCCTGCAGAGCCCCTTACATGTAGGACTGGTAGTTGTGATTGAGATCTTCGGTGGAGGGGACGAGGCTGAGGGTGCTCGTCGTGCCCTGGGGACGACCCGGGGAGATGGCGCTCAGCTTGAACCCGACGAGCCGGACGCTGCGTCGCTCCCGCGCCTGAGGAGAACAACCCAACCCCGCCCGCGTCAGTAGGGAGGTACAGCAGCCAGTAGGGAGGTACAGCCGCGAGTCGCAGTCACGTCACCGTGGTGACGCAATGTCGTCCTGACCCCGCCCACGTCAGTAGGGAGGTACAGCAGCGTGTCGTGACGCAACGACGTGCTCGAAGCGCCGATTCACTGGTGCACCAGGACTTGACGGTGTCAACAGAGATTTAGCAAAGCGCGCGTACCTGACGCACGTGGCAAAGTTTGACGCGCACGTGTGGCGGGCACAGGGTGGGTTGCTTAAAACGTAATAACAGAGACACAGAGAGGAAAGCACGGAGAGGGAGACGCCAGAGGGCAGCAGTAGCGACTTTCAGACATGGCGCAGCTCAAGATAAACTGGATCAACAATCACATCCGTTTCTTTCAGACACACAAGTTTCTGTTTGGAAAGTGACGCGGGCCGGATGCCACGTGACTTGTTGCACGTCGCGCGTCACGTCTGAACGTCGCTACTGCCACTGTTGATAGGACGTGAGTTGACGCCGGTGTCGTGACACGTGACCCGCGGAACCGGAACCGGATACGGGAGACGGCGTCACGACATCGCAGCACTGACCTTCAGAATAGCGAGCTGCTTCAACATCAACTCCGAACAACTTGAATGTTAAACTTAGAAACGGCGTTTTCAGCCCGATTCACACTGCGTGCGCCAAGCGTCGCACACCATGAGGCACTGGGGAGTTTTAGCAAACAGCCCACAACACTGGAAACGCAAACGCAAATGTTTGGCATGTTGCCATGATCAAAAGTTACGTTTGCATTTCCAGGTTGCGCGCTGTTTGCCAAAACTCACCACTGCGTCGACTCACTGCGTCGAAAGACGCCAAAACACCGGACACGTTCAGTGTGAATCAGACTCAAGCGTTTCAAAAGTTCTGTTCAAATTTGGCTGCACTGGCTGCTGTCACGGTCCATTAGATGCGTCATGCAAACAACAACGCGTCAGCAAACCTCGTACCTGACCAAAAGAGATCTTGAAAAATCTACGTCTACAATCAACACAAAACTGCAAGTTCAGTGCAGAGAATCGTTGGGAAGAGACAGCAACTTACAATCTGTGAAACAAGAATCACTTCACACAAATTACCGTATTCACCCAAGCATGTTGCCCCTTTTGCTGTACTGAACGGACACAAATTTGGAGTGCTGTTTTTGCATTGCAAAATCGTCAACCAATGGAAAAGACGTGGTGTACCCCGGGGGTGCGTTTACTTGGGTGATTACGGTGCTTATCACACAGTATACAGCGTTGAGACGGTGAGCCGAGGCGCACAAGCGAAGCCCCTGGACAGGGACAGGATCAAGCCACAGGTCCAGGCCGAGTGAGTGTGTGTGTGTTGGGGGGGGGGGCGCAGACACACAGTGGGGTGCATGCACAGGGAAACACAGACACGCGAGGGGCATGCTGCACGTTTACCCTGCTGCACGAGGAGGAGGAGGAGGCGCCCCCTGGCTGTCATAAGTGGGTCGTGATGCGGTCGTCGGTCAGTATGTTTTCGCGGGACTGGGAGATGGCGCTGGCGGCGGCGGCGGCGGCGCCCCGGCCCGACGCCTTCGAGATGGACGCCGTCGCCGACCGGAAGCTGTTTCTCAGGCCGTACTGATAGTTATTCATCTGCGGATGGACGCGAAACACATGCAGCGTTGTTAGTGGATTAGACTTCTTCAACTGACAAACTGCACGTCTTGTGGGAGGGGCGTTGGCGTTGGTGATGCGAACTGCTGTTATTTTTAAGCCACACGAATAAACTTGTGATTTCAAGAGGCGTGGTTCTGAGTGCACACACTTTGCACACGCTTTGAGTGCACCAGGAGTCTGCAAATACGCCTGAGTGCACCCTCAGCCTTCACGCTCCTGGGTGCACCCTTGGTCTGCACACTCAAGATTGCACCCTCCTGAGTGCACCAGCAGTCTGCAGGTTCTGAGTGCACCTCGAGTTTGCACACACACGAGTGCACCCGGAGTTTGCGTACACGCCGGGGTGCACCCCAAGTCTGCACCCTCCTGGGTGCACCCTGAGCCTTTGAGTGCACCTGGAGAATTTTCCTGCTTGCACTCGCCGTGTGCCGAGTGTACACTCGTCCGCGCACGCACACTTTTCTGAAATCCTACAAGATTTGTTCACTTTGTCCGACGCATTGCAACATGTCGGACAAAGTGCAGGCGACCAGACTAGCAATTCCCTTCGCCTGTTGGTCAGCAACATGCCAATCGTGAGACAGGAATTTCTGGTTCGTTGTCCGTCTGGTCCGCAAAATGTACCCCACCACACAGTTTCCAGTGATTCACACGAACCTCGGGGCAGTGAGCAGCCAGAGACAGAGCGCGCCTTACTCGCACAGAAAGCAGGGTTGCCATGGTGACAGCGTCGCTATGAGGACAGGGTCACCTTGGTGACTTGTTTCTTTAATCTGAGAGTTGGGGTGATCTGATCACAAAAGTTCTTAAATTGTAAAGGAATTTGCCCCTTTTTTACAGATAATTTTGGGCACAGCCCAAACTGCAATGCCCGAGTGAGTTTTTACCTGAGCGCTCTGGGCCCACGAGGGGCGGGCCGAGACCACACTGACCCGACAAGTAACAAGATTCACGGTTATAGCCCCTGCTTCCTGTGCTATAGCGCATGTTCGCTCCAGCTGCTCATTGCTGCGGAGGGGGGTGGTGGTGGTTCCACGTGTTTTGAGTACATATTAGACTATAGTATACGAAGGGCACGGGGCTCTGACAGGGTTCCCACGGCATGCAGCAGCGTTAGAATTCCACCATTTCCCCCCCCCCAAAGTTTCCACTGCAGGTTTTTGTGCCACGACTGCACAAATCTGTGTCCTGAGAGACAGAAAACAAAATTTTGCAAACAAAAATCAAATTCCCTGTCTGATACCCCCTTGAAAATTATGTTCCTCTGTGAGATGAGAATACAGATAATTTTTTTCAGGAAAAAACCCTTTGTTGTCACGGTCCGGGACCAGTGGGAGGTCACGCCTGACCACACACGGCTCCGAGGACCAATAGGAACGCGACTCACCCTCGCGCCTGCGCGGTGCCGGTACGCCGGGCTGAACGTGTCGCGCAGCGCGCGCACCACGATGTCGGGGACGACGGCTGCCATGACGACGAGCAGCAGCGCGAGCCAGACGCCGGGGTCGGCGCAGATCTGCACCATCACCCCGTAGAAGGCGTAGTCCGACTGGATAAAGTCACTGCAATGGAGCCAGTGGACGTGTCACGTGATACAGCAGACGCTTGTGAGAAAGCGCTTCCGTCATTGGGCGAATTCGCCCTCGTACAACACGCCGTGTCAACCGCACCCGCGTCGAATCTGAGCGACACGGGGGGTGGGGGATCAAACCATGCGCTGCCACGGTGCAAATTCCAAAAGGCAGGGGACATCGGGACGACGGCAGAGGTCCCCTCACTCACTGGCACGCACGCACACACACAAACACACACACACTGGAATTTATGGGTCAGGAGTCGGGTCCTGAGCCTCCCACATTTGCTGGATCCCATACAGTTCCCGGGGCCTTGGGGCCTGTGGCTTCAGGGTCCCGACACAAGGGCAAATCAGCAAATTGCGACGACTGCGGTGCTCACTCACATGCGCATGAAGTTATAGACGAATGTGATGAGGAAATAACCGAGGAATGTGATGATGAACCCAGCGAAGGCCACGATCGTCCAGCGATACCACTCCAGCATCAACTGCAACGAAGGAAAGAACCGGGTGAAACGCCTGCACCGGCGCCCACGTGCCCTTCACTTCCGGTCACGTGATACAAACAGACCCCCGCGTCTTTCTCACCTTGATATTGACGCCGATGACGCACGCCGTGTAGATGACGGTGCCGACGTCGAAAACGCCGTACATGAGACCGTTGGACGCCAGAGGGCGCGCGTAGCGCACGACGGCGTAGACGCCGAAGAAGTAGACAGCGGCGTGGTAGAAGGCGAGGGCGTTCCACAGCGCGAACTGCGCGATCGAGAGCCGCGCGTTCTTCCGCACCGTCCTGCGGGGAGAAGAGCGGGGACGGCGTCAGTGATGTGGGGAACACACACATTCGCACACACACGCACGCACGCACGCACACACACACTACAAACATGCACACACATACATGCGTACAAACACAGGTCTACATTCTTTCTTGCACTATCCACTCGCACACGTCTACCAAACCTCTTTCTCTCTCTCTCTCTCTCTCTCTCTCTCTCTGTCTCTCTCTCTCACGCACACACACACACACACACACGTCTCTTCTCTTCGCACTCACACGCACGCTGAGACACAATTGAGTACACGTGCTAATTCATCCCCACTGGGTTGTGCATTCTTGTGGGACACACATCAAACCGGACAAACTCGACACGAATGGCCAGTTGAAAAACGTTGAGTGCGCATGCGCTGCGGCTGCGCAGAGTCGCACTCACATGTAGATCTTGGGGTTGTTCATGAGCTCGTGTGTGGGCACGTGTTTCTCGAAGATGCCGTACAGCAGGATCGGCAGCGACGTGAACGTGATGTTGTACATCGTCAGCTCCATCGTCTCGTAGATAGACTGCAACAGACAGGCGCATGCGCGGTGTGAAGTACTTCCGTCAGACATGTGCCATGTGACGTACTTCCGTCAGACATGCGTCACGTGACACTTCCATTTGACACGCGTGGTTTGACGCACTGGGTCTACAGTGAGCGGGTTCGGATTCCAGGGTGCGCTCTGTGTGGCACATCGAACAGACCCAGTCTGTGGTGGGAACCACGCCCTGATTATCGCCCTGATTTGTTGTCTCTGGTTCACATCAAAATCTGCATCGCAATTCTGTAGGCAGGAGACGCCAACACAGGCAAACGTGCACACACACGCACACGCACGCGCGCACACACACACACACACACACACACACAGACTCAGTGTCAATGCACCACGTGTCATTGTTTATCACCGGAAGTCAGGACACCCCTGCCGAATTTGGTATTATCGCTCATGGCTCACTGACCTGCGCGGAGAACGCCGAGAAGAATGCGTAGAAGGCCTGTGCCGTGATGAAGGCCACGTTCTTGAAGAAGGAGTACTGCACGAGGATGGCGAGCCTCACGTAGAAGTAGTGCCCGTGCACGAGTAGCGCCCTCTGGAGGAAGCGGAAGCGACCGAACGCGTAGTCGCTCGAGCGCACCGCCTGACGCCCCTCCTTCCCCATGATGCCTGTAGCGGAAGCGAGGCGATGTGAGTCGGCTCAACGCACGCTGGACTCGGCGCTTCAGATGACGTATCAAGAGCTCCCCCTGGCGGAGTTGTTATGTTTCGCTTCTCGCGGGTGGCGACAGTGCAAACTGTGCAACTGGACGCGTGCGCGCACACAAACTCATTCTCACACGCACTCATACTCACTCACCCACACAACTTTGACTCAATTCATTCATTGATTTGCTCACTCACATATCCAGTCACTCGTGTAGACTCTACCCACTCACTCACCCACCCCTCACTCTCTCCCTCAGCTGAATCACGTGACCCCCACGTCACGTGGTACGCACCGAGCCCGACGTGCGCCTCCATGATCATGCTGACGTCATTGGCGCCGTCGCCAATGGCGGCCGTGGTCGGGTTCTCGGGACTGGACTTGATGAGCTGAACGACCTGCGGGAGGAGACGGAGACGGATCAGAGACGGCAGGGCAGTGACGGCCCCAATGAAGGTCAGAGAAAGGCAGGCGGCAACGGAAATCCAGCTCATGTTTTGAACACGTGATCAGTGCAGTACCCCACACGACAGAACCTGTGGAAGCTGACCAGAGAAGACTTCCCACAACCTGACTTTTTGCAAGGGGAATACCTGCAGGGGTGCCTCCTACCTGAGCCTTCTACAGTGGCGCCTCCTACCTGAGCCTTCTGCAGTGGCGCCTCCTACCTGAGCCTTCTACAGTGGCGCCTCCTACCTGAGCCTTCTACAGTGGCGCCTCCTACCTGAGCCTTCTACAGTGGCGCCTCCTACCTGAGCCTTCTACAGTGGCGACATCCGGCAGCAGAGCCTATACCTGAGCCTTCTGCAGTGGCGACATCCGGCAGCAGAGCCTATACCTGAGCCTTTTGCAGTGGTGACATCCTGCAGCAGAGCCTATACCTGAGCCTTCTGCAGTGGCGACATCCTGCAGCAGAGCACGGTGACGACGTTCTGACACACGACGCGCAGGTCGCTCTCGAGGTGTTTGAGCGCGATGGCGAGGCTCGCGCCGTCCACGATCAGAGCGTGCCGCACCTCCTCCTTATTGTAGTTCGAGTCGTCCACGCTGCAACGAACATAGCCCAAGGTCACTTCCGGTTCAAACACTTCCGGTGCAAAGACAATCAGGGAGCTGGTGTGGTTCCCACGGCGCTTGATTGTGAAAAATCATTTTTTCTGAGATGAAAAGAAGTTCTCCAGTCGATATCAGTTTTGTGTACCAAGAAAATGTTTCATGTTTCACGGTGGAGCAGAATTCTAATTTGAGTGAAGAGATTCGTGCTGGGTTCGCCTCCGGTCGTGAAAAAGGCGCTCTATGTCGAATGAAGACTAAATCGTGTTTCCAGTTGACTGTTGTTATCTTTATTGAAGGCTGGTGATGAACTGACAAGCCTGTCACAAATCCTGGTTTATATACTCAAATTGGTTGATGCATGAACGTTATAGAATATTCCAGATTGATATAGAATAATACAGTTGCATACGGATGGTTTGAGAATATGATGGAAGTTTACCGAATATACTACATCTCCCCACTTTGGAAAAGAATAATATTAGTAATATTAGTATTTAGTAATGTTAGTGTACAGTTACTTTTGTCCATACATATTTCTATAATACATGATGTACATGTAGGCAAAAGAAAATCATTCTGTACAAACATCACTATGACAATAATCCTGTATAAAAGTATTTGAAACAAATACAGTTGTGATATACAGTTGTAATATACATACAATTTTTTTTTTACAGTTGTGTGGCCACATATAGAAAATATATTTACAAAAGTTTGAGCTCATTCAAGTCTCTGAAACTTTTCATTTATTGACCCAATCTCCATACCTGTTGATTGGCTTGGGTGTTCTTCTTGGTCTGGTTGATGGTAGTGGTTTTTGTCTTGGTGCTGTGTCTTCAGGTGTTCTTGTTTTCTGTGGTGTAGGTGGTTTTCTTGGTGCAGCTTCAGGAACAGTCTTGTTCAGGAACAGGAACAGCTGCAGCTTGTGCAGGTTGGATCACAATTGGAGGCTGAGGTTGTACTGGTAGTACT
>JAAUXT010095471.1_pt1 | contig 16826 bp, 27 predicted proteins | sample 7278171 | NCBI WGS metagenome assembly JAAUXT01 (sample SAMN14350112, study PRJNA611818) | marine sediment metagenome | isolation source: surface marine sediment (1.8m) | place: French Polynesia: Moorea | collected 2018-08 | reverse complement strand
GGGGGCTGCCATTTTGTTTTGCAGCTCTACAGCTCTACTATGGATATCAGATTATATGGATATAGGGCTGCCATTTTGTTTTATGGCTCTGCTACAGATTTCTTCATCTACAGCTTGAACGACAAGTGACAACTGTGACACGGCGTGTGTCTTCACCGCCAGGTGCTCTTGTTGTCTCGAGCGCTTTGTTCCCGACAAAATTTTTTTTGAGGGAAAGAGCAAGATTTACAGTCTGTTGACGGGTTCTATTTTCAGGCACACAGGTCGATGTGACCCGCGTAGGCTTTCAACACGAGGATATCGACGCGACGCCGTACTCGGCGCTGGCGCTGGGCGCATGCGTGGACATGCGCGGTGTGCGCGCCTGGATCGATCCCAACAAGTTCAACGACAACGCACCAAGGTGTGCACGTCTTGCTGATGAATACCTCGGGTGGTTTTTGCAGAAGCCGACACCAACGCTTGGTCAACACGGGGGTTACACTCTTCTTTTGCGGACTTTGTGCAGGGACCTCGCCATGTGCAAAAGTTTTTTGATCCCAGACCCTGCCCCAGGGGTCCCAGATAACGTGCCAGAATTTTGTGCCTCGCTCTCTCCGCCGAAACAAGGCTTCCTGTCGGATGCTGGCCAATTGCGTGTCTTTTATTGCTCAGCGTTCATGTTGTGTCATGTCCAACTCAGGGAGTCCCTGTAAAACTTTGGTTCGGCCGACTGAAGTGGTTGCCATATTGTTTCTTTTCCACAACAGTGACGTTTGTTTATGTTCACGCACAGCTACTCGCACCTGATCCTCGGAGCGGAGATGCCCGGAGGAAGCGAAGAGATGGACACCATTCTCGCCAACAACTACTTGTCAGTTCCAGTGCAGACATCTCAGAGTAGGTTTTTCTATTCCTTGTGTCAGCCATTCATCGCGATAGATTGTGAATTGTGTTTGGTGTGGCGTCCAAAATCAAATTCAAGATGAAAGGTCCAAGTTTCCTGTTCTCATGGTTTGGTAGTCTACTGTTGATTTCAGAAACAAATCTGGCCACATTCAAGATGCCTCCGGCGGATCAGTTTGGGATCCGCCAAAGAGACCTCCTCGCCGGAGTTACACCAGGTAGATTATTTGAAAAACCCAACTTGATGAGAACTGGACAAGGAGCGATCGTCAACCCATTGACCCGTTTGTTCTTGGTGTCGCAGTTTCAGATTTGAGCGGCACTCTGGACCCGTTGCCAGGCGACACGCTCTCGTTTCTTGGGGAACCTGACGCTGATGGGGCAACACCCGGGCAGTTCTCCGTCAAACTGTATTGGTCTGTCGATAACAAGTGAGTTGATGGTTGAGTTGGCAGAGACTGTCACTCCGTTTGGACGATTCGTCACACGAGAGTGGAATGTTTTGGACAGTGGTCATCGATTACGTCCGTAGCCGCTCAGACCACAACTTGAAAAAACATTTTCCTTTTACTTCTACTGGAAGGGTTTTGCTGACCGAATGTGATGCGTTGATACTCCCATTTTGAAGTCTTGACCTGTTCTCGTGACAATTGCTCCGACAGCAGCATCTCTTAACCTTGGCTTCCCGCTCGCAGACTGGACCTGGGGTTTGACCCGGACTCGGGCATCTTGCTCGCCATGTTGGACCGGAACCTGCAGAAGCGAATCGTCGCTGAGGACGCCGCTGCGGGGCAGACGGCGTGGGCGGCGCCGCCGCAGCGCCACCTGTGTGGACTCATCTACGCCATCGTGTACCTGGCGCAGGCGCTCGAGGTGCTGGAGGCGCGAGACGAGGGACTCCGCGACGACAACTTCGGCATCTCCCTCATTACGCTGCGTTGCCACGCCGCAGGTGTGATGTTCTTGTGCGACACTTTGAATGGTAAACACGCTCCGTCCAACTAATTTTGGTTGGCGGTGAGCTTTGCTTGACCATTGCAGTAGTTTTATCCCTGTGACAAGGCGCTTTGTGTTGCAGATACGCTGGGCCTGACGTGGGTGGAATTGGAAGACGCGCCCGTCTTGTGGGAGGGCGTCACGACTCCCGTCGAGGTGCGCGTCATCGTGTCGTGCACCATGAGCGACTGCACGCCTCTGGACGGAACTGCCACGGTGAGCAGAACTCGAGGAGCGTGCCTGTTTCGATTGTCTGATGGTGTATCTGTTTGGGCTGATGTGAAGGGATTTGCCAGGTTCGGTTCGTACAGGCGTCTGATGTGTTTTTGTTTTGTTTCACAGCAAAAATTTCGCCTGGAAATTTTTCTTGACGACGACATGACAGTTGGGAGCGAAGTGTCAATCAAAGCGATCGACGGATCAAACCACATTGGTACGATCAGGTCGTTGAGCACATCCTGTCCCTATGTGCCTTCTCCAGTGATCCCCAGTTTGCAAGTGGAAGTGCCTTTGTTTGACAGTTATGTTCACCAACTCTACTCCTTTTGGCTGCAGATTGTTTGGAGGGAAATTGTTTGTTCAGCGACTTGAACACGGAGTCGGACAACCAGGGTCGAGCCGAGTTCACGATGCAGGTGAACATATCCGCGCCGGTCGGAGGCAACTGCCACGAGTCGAAAAGGTACGCGCTCTGTGTCAGGGTTGTGCGGGTTGTTGTTCGATGGAGGGAGTCACATTGAAGGATATTTGCAGTTGATTCGTCTCCTGCAGATTCTTGAGATTCCAACTGAAGCTGCAAGACGGTAGTGACGACGGCTACACTGAAAACGATAATTTCTGGGTAGAAATTCCGACCATCAAATGCCAACCGCGTAAGACAGACTGAAAACATTTCTTTGTGCATTTTGGCGTTGTTTGTGCCTCGGGGCAAGGGGGCAAACACGTCTCCGTGTGTCAAGGTACACACAGATAAAACCCTTTTCACAGCGCACACAGTTGACATCGAAGCGACAACACTGACGCTCCTGGACAACGAGCTTCGCGTCAACCACGCCCATCCGTTCGAGATGTTCGGGACGATGCAGCCGACCGGCCTCTCGTTCCCGCAGTCCGACTGGCCGCACTTTTTCTTCGCTCTCTACCTCTCGCGCGACCAGAAGCTGGATGCTGACGACGTGCGCATCGCGTACGAACTGACGGCGTGCGAAGTGTACACACTGAGCGCAGCGTTCCAGGACGGATCCACTCTCACCCTGGAGCTGCGCGATCTGTGTGAGTAGCATGGCGCAGTCTCTGTCTTCTCTGTTTGAACTGTTGCATTTCAAAACCCATTCAAAACTGATCATTTGCAAGAAAAACAGAACAGAACCAAAAAAACCTGCGTCATCGTTGGTTTGTGCAGCTGGCTTTCACCTGCCGGAGTTCGGATTGGAGCGGTTCTGCCGGACGGACGGCTCGCAGACTTCGGAACCCGTGTTTCTGCTCGCGCTGCTGGACAGTTTCGACCCCGATGCCGGGGACGGGATCCGCGGTCAAGTGGACGAGACGCTCGAGACCAACAACGTGGTGGCGGCGCAGGACTCATGGAGCATCACTGGCCTCGACTGCTCCGAGACGCAGCATCTCACCACCCCGCGCTGTACGTTGAACGGTTTGGTGCCAAAGTTGCTTGATGTGGAGAGCGCTTGTGGTTTTGCTTGACGTTTTGCGCGAGATTGAATCCGTTGCCACGATCGAATTCGGGGTGTCAGCAAAACTCTGTCGAGTTTGAAGACACGTTTTCCGTAGAACAAGCAGAATGGTCTCTCTTGACAGTGCTTGTGTCGGTGCGGAATGTGTTGGGAATGGAACAATGGCCGGTGCTGTGGAGCGAGCGAGACATCACCTACACAATGCAGGTTGCGTGAAGTTTGTTCTGTTTTCTCCCAACATTTTTGTCCGTTTTATTTCTTTGGTCCACTGAAAACAATGGTGAGCTCACACCCACACGTGTAAAGACACACCCGAACGTTTGAATCCAGTTTTGGTACATTCTTGCGTCAAAACGAGATGAACACGGTGCGCGTGGTTCAAGCACATTTGATGACACTGTTGAACTGAATGTCGACTGGATATATTCAGATTATGGTGCACTGTTCTCATATTCATTGGTTCAGGATCTCGTGTTTCTTTTCACGGGTTGACAGCAAACGTTGGTCCGAACAAACAAACTGAACACACAATCGAGAGGACGTATTTTCTTGGTGCAGATCGAGGTGACCAACGCACACACGTCGGCGTTGATGGGCGGTTACCAAGGAAACCCCGACTTCTCGCTCGTGTTGCGCGTCTCCCCGGACACGACTCCTGACGCCGCCGACCCGGTGCTCTTCCTGCAGCCGGACACGTCGGCGCAGCCCGAGTACTGGCGCGGAATCGAGGCTGCCGACAGCGTCGTACTCACGGTGTCGGGTACTGCCAGAAGCAACTGTTGGATCAACTTCGTTTTTTTTCCACCAGTGTTTGCTTGTACTTCGAAACATGGAGGGGTTTTTGCGATCTTCAGTGACGACTTGCCTTGCAGCTGAGATGTGTGCGGCGGTAGGAGGCGACTGCACCGCCGAAAATGTGCTCGACAACTCCGAGTGCGCGGCGTTGAGCGACGCTGGTTGGGGCGGCGCCTTCATCGCTCCTGAGCTCACCATCGAGCGCGCCGCGATCACGACCGCCGGCTACGTGGCGGCGGCGATGCAAGACGCCGCGTTCAACGTGCTGGCCGCGTGTCACCCCGGAATACGTGAGTTGTCGGTGTCTCCACCGACAAATTTGTTTGAATGTAGTGCAACTCTCACTTCTCCGTGCAAATTGCTTCGTTGTTGTGACGATGTTGTGTGTGGTTCACAGTGGCGCCGCAGATTGCCTTCATCGGTTTCCCTCCGGAACTTCAGACAAACTATTTGTACGAATTCCCATTCGATATCCAGGTGAGCTCGTAAACCGCAGGCTGCTCATTGAAACCTCAGCACTCATTCTGTTCAAAACCCGAAAGTGTTTCTTCTGATTGACAGGTGTGTTTTTACCAACAAGACAACACGCAACTGTCGTTTCAAACGACGCAGGATAACTTTGCGGTGAAGATATCTGTGAGCAATGATGGCAGCACAGAGAATGAGGTGCTTGCAGTGTCGGGGCCAGTGACCGGGCTGCGAGACTCTATTGACGTCAACAGCTGTATCAGCGTGTCGGGTACAGGTAAGATGTCTCTTAGGATTCCACTTGGAGAACGAGGCTGTCGTTTCCTTCCATCATCCACGCCGCCTCTCAGGTTGCACATAGAACCTCAAGCGCAAAGTTCGACACCTTTGTTTCGAACTTTGTGAATGTGATTGAGTGTGGATATTTCTGTGATGTTTTTGTGGAGGTGAAGATTTTCGTTTTTTTTTTTAATTGACGTTTGAGTTCTGGATGCACCTGATGTGCCTTGCAACATTGTTTTCTGCAGCCGGTGGCGCCATGAGCCCGAGCCTGTGCGCCCAGCTCTCGACAGGAAGGTTTGCTATCGTGGAGCTCACAAGCCTGGCAGATCCCACCAACCTGCAACTGGGCTGGACGGACAGTCAGGATTACACCAGTCAAGTGCTCGCTTCGTGCAATACTGGTGAGTTTGGGAGGTAGATCTATTTGTCGCGCGTGCATGAGTGGTGCAGGTGTACGTGTGTGTGTGTGCGTGCGTGCGCGCGTGTGTGTGTGTGATGCTTTGTGTGCAGTTTGTGTATTCATCGACGCACAGTCTCTTCCAACGTTTTCAACTTTCAGATTACGTTGACTTGAAGATAGCGGATTTCATGCTGAAAGACGACACCAACTCGGCTGAGGACAATGACGTCATGTTTGGAGCCAGGAAGTTCTTCACGCTTCAAGTGGACCTTCTGCAGAGCGGTTCGGAACAGCTGCAGGAAAGCGGAAGAGACTATGAGCCTCGCTTCGGATTGAGTGCAGAGGCCAGCGTCGACCCTGTTGAGTATCTGAACGACCCGTTTGGAAGTGGGACGCCTCAGGACACGGCATTGAATCAGGTAAGACAGAAGTAGCCATCTGTCCGTTTCCCGGTCTGACCTGAGTTTGTGATCTCACGCTGTGGCGCGTCTTTTGTGGAAAAGAAACAATTTTCGTGTTGTTGTGACTTGTAGAATTTCGTGTCGGGAAGTCGCACTGACAATCTGAACTCCCGCGCGGATGCAGTTTCGCAGTCGGATTGGCTCTCGTTTGAGTCAGAGTTCACAGCGAGGTTCTGTGGTCTGCCGGCTGTGTTTGTCATTGTGCAATTGGTGGCTCTCGGAGGTAGCCCGCCGAGGGACCCAGACCCCAGGAACAACCGAGTCGCGAGGCAGATCAATCTCATGTGTGATGGAGGTTGGTGTAACGCGTCAAAAGCCATTCAAGTGCAAACGAAGCACTGACTACGAACACACGAGTCTCAGAGAGAAGCGCAACCGCACGTTTTTCTGCTACAAGAGTGGGCGGACTTCAGACCAAAAAGGCGGCGGCGAACCGCTTTGTGAACGTGATGTGATGTGACTTGGTTTGTTGTCAGATCTGTGGAAGTTGGAGGGCGTCTCTGGGCTGCTGGACACTTACTTTGAGCACACGGCCTTCCCTCTCCATCTCACGCTGACGCTCCGAAACTCAGATGCGCTGCGCAGAGAAATTCCCGCAAGCGCGCCAGACCAGGACAACTTTTACATTGAGGTGCTTTTCTGCTGAACTGCGGACGATTCTTGTGACACTGGGACAAGCAGATCCAACAGCTGTCTGTGTTTGTTGTGCAGGTGCGGTACTTGCTGGTGGACAACACGAATGAGCGCTTCGAGTTTCAGACGATTCGAATCTCAGATGACTCAGTTTTGAGGAGATCTCTTGTCCACGGGGAAGTTGTCACCGTGTCTTTCGATGTGGAACTTGTGATCGACTCCACGATCTGTGCGGGGTGAGGACTGTTCCCGGCGTTGAGTGTTTTCTCCTTCCAGTCATTTGCAGATCTGCTGCCGTGTGTTCTTTCTTTATGTGTGAGCGTTCTTGAGGCACAACAGAACTTGTTTCCAGGCTGCAGGAGGTATCGGTCCAACTGTTTGACGGGCCTGGGCTCAGGGTCGACTTGGTCGACAGGGTTGTGGAAAACAACATTCACCGCGTCAGTGCTAGTTGTGAGTCAGGTAAGTTCAATGCAGCGCATATTCTCGGTCTGAACCGGTGCAGCCCTTTGACTGCTTTAGCAACAGGGATTTTTAGTGAGACCAAACGAAAGATATGATTCAACACCAGATTTTGGAGAAATGTGTTTGTGTCGCCAGGAACGAAGAACCTGTTCGTCTCTTCATTCACCGAGGATCCTGCGAACGTGTTTCCCGATGAAAACTCGTTGTTTGTCGAATACGACTTCACCGCAGAGGTAAATCACGAATGGGCATTTTGTGGACCACAACGGCATTCAAAACACTGAAATTTACCCGAGTCCACAAAACAGGTTGCGAGTCCCTTCACTGGTGGTCTCGGTGTTTCAGTTCGACCTGAGGGACCACACGGGAGGTGATGTCGGGACAGGTTCTTCTCGGGTGTTCGACGTGGGCTTCCTTCTCTCACACGACGACGCGCTCGACCCCGGTGACCTCGACCTCGGCTACTCGGCGGGTCACGACGCGCTTAACGGTCCATTCACCGACGACCAGATTTCCACCGTCGTCCTGCACAGTGACCAACCAGGAGGCTCGCGGCTGGTCAGTGCAACTTTTGAACGTCCTGCCTGACGCCTGTTTTTGCCGAAGATCGCATTCAGAAACACCAGTGCAAGGCAATTGCTGCCACCAATCGCCGTCTCGATAATTGTAAGTTCAGGGAGCAAAAAAGTCACGAAATGTGTGTTGTGTTGCAGACGTTTCCACTCTCTGTTGTTCCTGAGTACTGTGGCAGGTCGTACTTGCTCGTTCATGTCGACTCGAGTGGAGAGATCATGGAATCGGACGAACTTGACAACGTGTTCGCCAAGGAGTTCTTTATCAAATGTACCGGAGGTGGGTGTTGTGCGTCAATGTGTGTGTATGTGTGTGTGTGTGTGTGTGTGTGTGTGTGTGTGCGTGTGCGTGTGCGTGTGCGTCTCTGTTGCGGAAAGTACTGAATGTTGTGATTTGCACAGTAACTGTTGCCAGGAATGAAAAAGAAATTGTGGCGTTGCTGCCTTTGCAGACGTTTACGACTTGGACGACGTCGTCGTGGATTCGCAACGCGTGTTTTTTCCTGGAAAACCCGCGCAGTTCAAATTCTCTGCCTCTGTCTTCAACGTGAAGGATGATGAGGCGGACATCCTCGGTACAGGGACCAACTTCGCTCTGAAGGTGCGACGCAGTGATTCTGAACAGGAAATTTCTGAGATGTTGACCCCAGTTTTAGCCACTTTCGTGACTGCCAGTGAGCGTGTGATACATCTTGTAACAAAGATTTGGACTTTTTTCCGCAGCTGTATGCGCAGCGCGGTTGGATGTTCTCTCCGACTGACGCCGTCGATCTGACGCTGTGGACGGATTTCACGTTCGACACGCCGTCCGACGCCGCTCACTTCAGCGCCGCGCACAACTTCAAACAGGCGCTGGTTTTCACCGATGCTCACATTGAGGTGTCTTGCTCTTTCCAACTGCGATATTTGTCGAGTTGACAAACAGTCAAGAAAGCAACAAGACGCTGGACGAAGCATCTAAACGTGCAGTTGGGAGCGGGGGCGTATCTCCTCGTGTGTGGCTTGCCGTAGATTCACGTTGTCGTGGCTGGTTTTCTTGCACGTGCAGTTTTGACGTGACGCGAGACAAAGCGCGGGGATAATTGTCTGTTGTCTGCAGGTCACGTTGTCGCAGACGGCGTGCGCCATGGGAGTGGATCACCTCATCCTCGCTGTGGAAGGACGAAAGACGGGAGACACGGAGGCCGAATGCGTCAGATACAACAATTACTACAGCTACGCTATGGAGTGCGGTGGTCCTGGTGAGTGCAGGTATTCCGAGAGAGAGCAAGCAAGGAAATCGATGCCGAAACACTTTATATCACGTTTTGAGCAAATCAACACTGAAACAAAACCATGACTGGAGGGGCAATCTTCCGTGGCAACTCTTCGATCATCACCAACACGTGTCTTTGTTAAAGACGTGACGGACATCTTGGTTATGCGAGATCGCAACGATCGCGCCGAGTTCGCGCTCGACTTCAACAACGAGATTGTGCTGGGGACGCCCAAACAACTGCACTTGCTGGTGCAAGTGCAGGTCGAAGGTGAAGAGTTTCGCATTCTGCCAAAAACCTGTGTCTCCTAGTGTTGCTGAGCACATTCGACTCACGTTCAAAACAAAATGTTGCAATTGATTGTTTGTTTTTGATGGCGCCAGGCGCTGGAGGTTGGGTGGAGAGAGGCGTCGGGGAGCCGCCGGTCTTCTCCTACGTGCTCGAGCTCGTGTCGGGCAGCATCGCGGTGCCGATCGACCTGCCGGACAGGACAATGAACATCAACTCGAATGTGTCGCAGACGACCGTCTTTGATCTGAGTGTGTTTCAGTGCAATTCGTTTTGCCCGTGATGAAACTCAAACCGAGCTTGAAAACTACTGGGGAAACGTCACTGAACGAGAGTGGGGTCATGAAATCTGTTTTTTTTTCTTGCTGCGTTTTGGGCACGCAGTGATGGTGAAAACACAGTAACCAAAAATGTTCAGGTCCCGGCGAAAGGAGAAATTTGCTGTCGCTCCTATGTTGAGAACGCACTGAGTTTGTTCCCAGTGTGACTAGCTCACGTCCGATGTCTGTTGGCGCAGGTGCAATGATCGTGTTGTCGCGCTCCACGTTCCTCGCCTTCTGCGGGACGCCCGGACTCAGACTGAGGCTGCGTCTCGACTCACGTGACAACGTCCTAGAGAGCGACGAAGTCAACACGTGGTACATCGATGGCGTGACGCTCACCGACGGCGGAGACGGCTTCTGCGCCTGTGAGAATTAGTTTCGCCAGTTGTGCGTTGAAACGTTTTGGAGTTCTTTGTTTTGTTTGGCGTGCGACTGAATGTCCAACTTTTTCATTCTTCTTTTCTTTCACCGAACTTCTTTCACGGTGGGCATGAATGTGTTCTGATAGCTTTGCTCTTGTCTTGCTGTTGTGTCTGCAGGGAGTGCGTTGTGCTTATTCAATCTTTGCTCCAGCCTTCGCGTGTGAATACATCTGACAGGTCAGAAGTCCTCTTTGTGGAATGCATATTGTATACGCCTCTCAAGGAACAATTGCGTCCGTGGTCCATGAATGTCAGCGCGTCGGCGGATTTACTGTGACGCTGCTGTTCTCCGTTGCAGCTGGATTCGACCTCGAGTTGAGCTTGCTGGCTCTACTGCCGCTGTACACGCACAGCGTCACGGCGACGGAGCCGGCGCCGTCCGACTTTACGTACTCGTTCCGCTACGTGCTGCGCGGTCCGCAGCTGCCGCCCAGCCTCACGTACGAGCTCTACTTGTCGTCGGATGGGACCCAAAGTCACCCAGGCAACGTTTTACTGCGCTCTACACAGGAAACCGTCACCAGTCCGACGAGCGACGCCACGCTCACGGGTATTTTGTTTTGTTGTTTTTCTTTTTGGCAATTTATTTTTGTTCTTGATATCAATTCTACAAGAATGTTTCACTTTGTTGTTTTGATCAGACAACTGATTCCGTTCTCTGAACAAGTGTGGGTAAACTTCGAGTTGATGCTGCCCCTTTAGACAGGACAACAACACAGGGAGAAAGGAAACGTTGTTTCGGTTTCCATGACTTGGTTGTGCTACAGGGTATTGTTTTGCTCGGAGGACATCGTTGTTGTGCGCAACTCTTCTACCCACTGAAGCGTGCTTGCAGTGACGACGCAGGCGCGGGTGGAGACGACTGACGACACACCGGTGGAAGCGTTCTGCGCGCGGAGACCGTTCCTCGGCGTTTGCGCGTATGCTGGCGGCGGTCTCACGGAGCTGGGCTTCGACAACAACTGTGCCTGGCTCAAAATCGTCTTCCTGTGCCCAGACTCTGCAGGTGCGTGGGGCTGAGTTTTGACGTCAACTTTGACTGTGTCATATTTTTGTGAATTCTCTTTTGCAACTTCAAGGTGTATTTTACATCATTGTTCAGCGATGTCGCTGGTTGTCTTCGAGCTGCTGGAGAACACCGTGATTCGTGATGACGTCAGCAACTCTCTGGTGTTTCACGTGAGCGTTGTGAACAGCGGACAAGACATCGCAGACTCCGGCGGCGCGCCCCACTTTGGGTTCAAACTCTACCTCAGCCCGGCGAGTGATCTCACAGGTAGAGAGCAACAGTCTGCGAGAGAAAACGGAAGTCACATCAATAAAGGACGTTCGTCAAGTTTCTTCTTTCGTCTGCTCAAACGTCTCGCGAAATAAACATCCCCCTCCCCTCATAAAAAAAGACTCTGTGCAGATGTGAAGTGATTTTACGTTCGCAGATGCTGTGGAATTGACCGGAGCTGTCTTCAGCGACATAGACGTTCCGAGCAGAAGCGGCGACATGCGAACTTTGGACATTTTTCACTACAATGCGACAGCCACGTTCAACGTCAACCCTGCGGATTGTGTTGGTAGGCATGGAATAGAAATATAGGGTGATACGTTCCGTGTTCTGTGTTCTGTGCATGTTTTGTGGTTTCCTGTTGTTGTTGTGGTCTTGGGATTTTGATTGTCTGTTTTGTTTCCAAGCGAAAACGCACCTGTGCCTTGTGCTGGATGTGAGCACTGACCTGGACACGCTGCAGTCGGACAACTTCATCTGTCGACCTCTCAGCCCAGGGCGGCTCGACCTCGATTGCGCCAGAGGTGAGGCCTCTCGTGCCACCAAGATCCATTGCGTTGTCAGATTCTCTGCTGATGACAAAATGTTTGCAACGTGTTAGTTTTGTGGAAATACCCGCTTATCACACTTCGTTCTTTTTTCAGACATTGCATTGAGCAACCTGAACGTGGCACCTGCGCACAACTTGCACATTTTCCAAGACACGCTGACGCCCGTCTCTGTGCAGTTTGACGTGTCTTTCTCGTAAGTTGCACACGACAACAGTGTCTCAAGTTCAATGGTTTGTTCGTCACAAAGCACCATCCCGATTTTCACTTTTTGTGCATGACAACAACACAGAGTGAAGGGCCAAAACCGCAGACAAAGCGAAATGACCAAAAGCAGCGGATAAAGTCAATGAACTTAACGGACTCTTTCCATTCTCAGTGGACTGCGTGTAGAGGCTGCTGAGCAGAGCCATCTTGGCTTTGAGTATTTCTTGAGCGATCAGGACGGCGTCGTCCCAGCGTCGCTCAACGGCGGCGCCGAGCTGCGCGTCGCCAACTGGACAGAGTTCGACGGAACGTCCGAGACGCGGCTGTCGGGCGCGCACGCGGACGCGCTGACCTATAGAGTCACCGGAGAGACTCGGATCATGGTGATTGCCTGAGCAGTTACCACAAATTTGGTGATTGCTGAAAGCAGGACAGAAAGGATGAAAATGAATATTTTCCACTTCAGGTTTCGACACCGGACTGCTCGGAGGCTGCGGACTCGCGCTACTTGTGCGTGCGCTACGCGTTCCGCACGACACTGACTCCCGCGTTCCGAGACGCCGTCGCGCTCAACGACGCGCTGTGTGCGCGGGTCGATCCTGTGCTGCGCTGCACGGACGGTGAGCCGGAGGAATGAGTTCAGCTTGAACAGAAACAGATTTTAGTTTTCTGAGCAAGCTGAGCTTTTGAAGGATTTTGAAGCTGTTTTTGTGCTTGTCACATTTTCGTGCTTCTGTCTTGTTCGATTCGCTGCAGTTCTTGATTTGAGTTCACTATTTCAAATGGTGAGGACACGGCGTTGCATTTCACAGACACGGTTGACGTGATCGCCGAGTGGTTCTCTCTGTGGGACAGCGGGGGCGTGTTCGTCGGGCGCCCGGTGCTGTTCGATCTGCAGCTCACGGTGGAGCAGCGAGGCGCTGTCCAGGGGCGGGTCTCGTTCGATTCGGCGCTCTTCCTCTCGCCCAATTCCAGCCTTGACCATGGTGCAGTGTTCCAGGTGCGTTTTGGAACTTGAGGTGCCTGTTAGAATGTAACATTTGTTTCCGAAAATTCATGTCGTACCAGCTGCACTTTCGTCTGTGAGATGTGCCAAATGCACTCGAAATCGCGCCACAAGTGTCTGTGAGAACGGTTTGTCGTGTTGTAACGCACGGTTCGTTTTGCGCAGATCAACTACGCGGGCTTCAGCTACGGACGGGCGGCGCAGGAGCTGAGACGGAACCTGGAGACGGGCAGGCACACGTTCAACATGGCCGACCGCGACATTCCCTTCTATCTGCCATCGTCACTTCCTTTGGTACAGTTTCCGTCGGTGTAACACAGTGGTTGTTCATCTTTGGCAGTTGATAAATTTGCGTTGTCTGACAGGCGGTTGGGTCAGACAGATCGATCTCTCCAAATTTCTCCCTTTTTGGGCAGGAGATTTGGTTGTTTTCTTGTCTCTGATTAGATCTACTGGGCAGAATTTAGACTCAAAGCTGTGGGAAACAAAACTCATTCAGAAAAACTCCAGGATTGTTTTGCGGGTTGATATCAATCGTTAAATCCTCGGTTACGTGACATTTCGTTGAAGACAGGTTTGTTGTGTATTTTGCAGGAGTACTGTGGAACGGGGACGCTGATTTACAAAGCGGATGTTGCAAACTCACTTGACGAGAGACTGGAGAGTAACAATGAGTTCGCGACACCTGTCACGGTCCACTGTTCAAACGGTGAGTCTTGCCGCTGACATGGTCTGTGGTCCGAACTTGTCTTGGGTGCAGCAGACTCAAATTATTTTCGATCGTTTTCCCTCGTCGCAGCTTCTGCTAGTTTAAACAGCTGATTCGTCGTTGTTTGTTTGAGACTCGCTGGAGCTGAGTTGGGCGCGGCTCGAGCTGCCGGAGGGGCTGCAGGCAGAGCGGCGCGCCCCGGCGCTGCTCTCCTACCGTGTGCGCGCCATGTGGCGCCCCCGGCCCGCGCCCTCCGTCAGCGCCCCCGTCTACCGCATCCGCGTGAGTCCACGAGAGAGCTTCTCTCTCCTGAAAGAGTTTTTTTTGTGTTTCTTGTTGACCAGCGTGCGGGAGTGAACCGAAGGCTGAAGGGAATCGGTTCATTTGGGAGAGAAGGGAACGAATCTCAGCTTTGAACGTCTTGCCGTTTGTAAAGGTCCGACATGTTCATCACACATGCTGAACGTGTCAAGCACGTTTCCACAACCACCTAGCCCTCGCAACAACTTTTTGTTGCAGCAACCCCAGCACAGGGAAAGATTGATGGAAAATATGGGCCACCCAGAGAACCAACGAGAGGCATCTGACTTTGCAGGTGTATCCGAGCAGTTCTCCTGACATGCCTGATCCAGCTGTCGGTATCGCGTCGCACTGGGACTGGACGAGCGCGGAGGAATACTTCCAGCCGCTGCGCACTGATGTGCCCAGCACGATACGTGATCTGCAGGTAGCTGCTCGCAGTTGACATTGAGGGCTTGACAGCAGCGGCTTTGAGGCTAAAACGTTTGAATCGAGCAGTCTGATTTGGTCTCATGGAGTTGGAAGTTTGGTTTTTTGTTTTTTCTTGTTCTTTCAAGTCAAGTCGTTTTGGGGTTCTTTCAGTTTTCTGTGGGAGGAAGTGCTCTGACGCAGCCCTTGTGCAACAGCGCGAGCTTCCTTGTGGTCTGTGTCGAGGACGTCAGTGGTTCGGAGTTGTACACAGACAATAACTGCCAAACAGTGCAGCTGGACTTCAGCATGAAGATATGCAGCCCACCACAAAGTGAATGAATTTGAATGGTGTTGTCACTGTGTGTTTCTTGGGAACCCTTTTGCGTATCGTTGCTTTGTTTGTGCCAAGGTAAGTTTTTCAAGCTGTTGAGAGATTTTCTGCATGTGTTTCCTTTGCAACAGGTGACCGAGACATCGTGGCTGTCGGTTTGAATCTGCCCTACATTCTTGACCCGTCCGGCCCGCTGCACGTCATGTACACGGTTCGCATTGTGACGGGGACCGAAGCGGCGCCGACAGCGGCCGGAGAGTTCATCTCCTCCATCTACGTGTCACCGGATCCGGAGTTCCACCCGAGTGATGCGCGCATTGCAGACCTGCCAAACCAGATTGGTGTGCGCTTTGGACTTGACTTAATCTCTTCTGTTCATTTCAAGAACACCAGAGTGGTTTCACAAGAAGTGTTCTGTGACCAGAAACCGAGACGTGAACTCTCTGGGGCACAAATTTGATGTTGTACACACAGGGATCCCAGTTGCTCTTCCGTTTGCAGCGGTCGGGGCGGGCGCAGACGAATGGCACCAGTTGGTCGCCTTGGCGCTCGTGTCGGGCGTTCCAGCTGAACTGTGCGGCAAGTCGTACGCTCTACTCGTCACCGACTCGGATCATGACATCGCCCAGGCCTCTCACGCCAACGACGTCATCAGCACGGACGTGTGCATCGTGTGTTCGAATGGTGAGCTGTGCGCGCCCGCTCACGTTTGCAGACGTGCTCACCTCTGACTTTGCTCACAGCTCAAGATGTTTTTGAACAATTGTAGACACCTTTTCACTGTCTGATGTGGAGTACAGTGGACCAGCGTTGCCCGTCACTTCGGCTTGGATCATGCTCGACTTCAATGTGACGTGCGTCATGATGGGTTGTGCTTTGCCACGGGGTCAAAACAACGTACGCTTCAGGCTGAGGGCGGCATCAGGGGGGGTCGACGTGGAGCTGTTCAACACCATGAACGTCAGCGGGATGAGGGTGATTCCCGACAATACAGTGGGATTCCCCAGCGAGTGCTTCCATCAGTAAGAAAGCTCGAATTTTCGTGGCGCTGCAAGCACGAACACCCCTTCTTCCGCCGATTGGTGTTTTGTTCCTGACTCAATTGATCGGTTGTTGCTCGCAGATCTTTCCATATCGAGGCTCCCGTGGCTCTGGGAGCTGGAAACTGCCCGGCGTCGGGCGAAGTGGAGCTGCGGCTGGAGGTTCATCTCGGTTCTGATCTGGGCGCAGAAACGGACGGTGTCTCCGAGAATAACGTTAACTCTTGGCGCGCACCATGTGTAACGGGTGAGAAAATGTTTTTGTTGGTTTCCTGTGTTCTGCGCCTGGCAAAGCCTGTGCTCACGAAATTATCCTTCGAACCATTTTTCAGAAGAAACACAGGATTTCACGGTCGCAGGCCTCAACTTCTTGGGTGGGAACCACTTGGAAAATAGCGAGATGCATTTGTAAGTCTTTTACAAGCTCTCTGGTCGGCAGTCAGAGAATACACTAAAAACAAATCTGATTTCTTCGAGAGTGCAGTTACGTTGGTTTCTCGACTCACAGGTTCAGACTGTCGGTCGGGTTGAGTGGCACCGCGATCCCCGCCACTGACGGCGCGACGCCGGCGCCGCCCTTCACCTTCTCGTTGCTGGCGTCCGACTCCGACATGCCGGTGTTGGCGTCCGCAACGCGCCTTCCGTACCGACCGTCCGACGTGGCTGCTGCTGACTTGGCCAAGGGAATTCCAGACGACAGTTCCACGACCATCAATGAAATAAAAGAAGGTACGTGGTGGTTTCCCTTTGCTTTGTTGAGTAAATTCATATTTTGTCTGAGAACAACCTTCATGGGGTTGACAACACGAGAGACCCACGAAATCGGCTTCTGACGAGGTTATCACCTTCACGTTTTGCTGAAGCGACGACACTGAAAAATCTTGAGACAAAATAGCCCTCCTCAAGTAAAACTGCCTCTGTGACCAGGCACCTGTGTGCACTGATCAGTGCTTTTTAGGTGATTTGAGGAGCTTGGTCCGATTTGTGAGCTTTTGGAAAAAGCGAGCGAAATCGGAGTGAGTGAAATCAAATCACCTATAGGCAGCCTCTTCCAAAAG
>JAAUXT010041449.1_pt1 | contig 16826 bp, 24 predicted proteins | sample 7278171 | NCBI WGS metagenome assembly JAAUXT01 (sample SAMN14350112, study PRJNA611818) | marine sediment metagenome | isolation source: surface marine sediment (1.8m) | place: French Polynesia: Moorea | collected 2018-08 | reverse complement strand
TCAAAGTAACGTCACTGGACACGCTCACAACGAAAGTCAAACTGGTTATGAATGAAATGAGGTCAGTGCGACTCTTTTATGGTCATTTGAGTCATGAGTAATAACCACACACATGTAGGTCGACACATCGCTCAGGTCACAGCATCCGCCATTCGTCGACGTGACTTCACTCATGAGTAGCGTGATGCGACATGCTCGTCGCACGCCTGTCGCACACGCGGGCATGCAGGTCATGCACTCGTTCGCTATCGCTCACTTGTGAATGACCTCCGTGCCCTTGCGACGCGACGACGTGGTGCGAACTTGCAGTCGCACCACGCTACAGATGGATGAACCCTGACGCAAATTTGACAAGACGACGCTTGTTTCGCGCGATCCGCAACTACAGCACTCACCCGGAACCATAAATTTGACGGCTTTTGTATTGATCTGGATAAATCGCGTTCGGCGCCACGAGTGGTTCCCTCGGGAATGCAGCTGCGATCGGAAGTGGCTTCAGACGCATTTACAAGAACTGTTGTGCCTTGAAGCGAGGTGACGTGCGTGGTGCATGGACCTGGGCACATTGGTTTGTGTCGACACTCGGTCTTCGCTGAAGCGCGCACTGGATCGCGCGCGAGTTGTCTTGGACTGGCAGATTTGGCCTGTACGATGAGGACAACACCGTGAGGTGCGAACACGCCGAGGGCAAAGACCACACACCTGGGAACTGCTCTGAAGGAAATGCAGAGGACACCGGTAATAGCGTGCAGTGCAAGACAAGAAACGCAAACGCCTCATCAGCCGGGTGTGGTAACAGCAGCGAAACGCACACTCCCTGGTTTGTGATCAATAACGGAAGTTTGGGTGTGACTTGATGACTTGGCGCAGGGTCTGTCAAAACTAGCGTCTTGGATCACAACAGACGTCACACAACTTGCACGTCCTGCAGATGTCGTCCCCGAAACAAGTGCCCAATGGGTTCAAAAAACGGGTGTTCTGCACGCATCAAAGGACACTGATGAAGCTGACGCCATGCAGTGCAATATTTGTGTTGAGACTCGACCAAGTTGATTGGCATAGTACTCACAGCGTCGCGACGTCTTAACACGACAACCTGTTCCTTATCAGAACCGGTGTTGCCGTGGATCCACGAACGGCCACTCAACGCGCTCCGAAGAACGGCAACGTGAATCGCGCGCAGACTCAACAACATGATCTGTTGGATTCGTCTTGTTTCGAGTTGGTGTGTGGAATGAGGATATTTGTGGCGGCGGTGTTTGTGGCGGTGTTGCCGTCGCTGTTGGCCGCCGCCGGGCTGGAGCTGGTGACGCTGCTGCCGCTCAGCGGAGCCCAGGAGGCGAGGGGTGCGGCGCAGCTCGAGGCCATACTCGTCGCGCTCAACGACAAGGCGGCGGCGGCGGCGGCGGCGGACAATAACCACGATGCGGATGGATTCAACTTCGTTTTCAACGATTCCCAGGTGAGACATTCAGCCGAAAAAAATCTACCGGTGTGGATACACCGTGCAGGCGCAGGCGGTGCTGTGGGAGGCTGCATGAGAATGTGTCACATCGACCTGGCTGTTTCTCATTCTCAGTCTCAGTGCAAGTACAAGGGCAATTGTGGTGCGGAGATAGTTGTCTGCTATCACAAAATTGTCAAAGAAGAAAAGGTATCTGATTCAACTGTGACTGTGCGTGACTGTGAAATATCCCTCATGCAGTAGATGACGTCAGGCATCAGACGAAGGTTTTGAATGGTTTGGTCCTGGAGTTGTCTTGGCTGAAGTCCAAAGTGACCTTGTCGACAACATTGTAATCCGGAACAGTAAGCTACTGGTGTGTGCACGTGATGATGTGACATGTTTCGACAAAGGGAGTCTGTCTGTGCCGTTGGGGTGGACTAGGATCTCGTGAGAAGCCTCTCCGGGTGAATCTGATTTCATGCTGTAGCCGTACGCCTGTTTCGTGTGCCAGGAATCAAACCTGACCTGATAACCTGACCTTCACATGCAACTTGCCTGCCATCCGTTCAGCGCTTTGTATCGCCATGAAAGTACCGCGGCCTGAAACGGTGCAACGTACACACAGGTGGGGCAGTGAGCCATGAGAACCCACGCAAAGGAGAGGCAGATCCAGGAAAAATGAAACACTTGTTTGCCACCTGGAGGTCGTTCGCGGCCCCGCGCGCAAGTTGAGGTTCGTTGTCAGCCGCACGGGCAATAAAAGCGCCGTGACGCCTGTTTGGTTCGCTCTTCACCCGCCTCGCGAGTATTTGAGAAGCTCTCGAGCGTGGGCCGCTGCGCGTCACTCTCGTGTTGGATTGGACTCGTGTGGAACAGTGGCCGGAAACGGACGTGTGCCGTGCTGCGTCTGTCAGGTGCACTTGTGGCGTGTGTGTTCTGGTGATGAATTAGGTGGCGTGTTTTGACATCAAGCTCTTCCTTCTCAGAGCTCTTGGCGATCCAGATCCCAGAGTCGGAACACGGGTTTGGTGTTGTGGGCACCGAGGAAATCTTTCTTGTTGGGTGGTTCGGTGCAAGCCCAGCCGTGGACCTGGCAGACAGTAACTTGCTCTGCATGGTGCACATGGAGAGACGCACTGACTCGTTGCACTTGCGAAGTTCTGGAGGCTGACGTAAACTCCGCGTCATGTTTTCCATGTTTTGGTTCAGGTGAACCACACTTAAAAACAGTCGTGTTGGTGCAAGATGATTCGAGAATCAGCGTCTGAAATCCGGACAAAGCCTGCTTTCAGGCGACACTTTGAAATTGAGACAACTGTGTCAGATGATTAGGACGTCTGATGTGCAGTAGATTCCCCTCTCGCCGCACACCTGTGTGAACCGCAGCAGCAGAGCTGGTTCCTGCATGTCAAGTTTCATCGGCGGCGAAAGCGGCACAACTTGGCTCATTGAACAGGGCGCCTTTCCTTCGAGAAGCGGATGCTTCATTGTGGGTGTGGCTGCTCTGCATGGCAGAAAAAGAGTTGTTTGCGAGACCAAGCCAAGTTTGACAAAAACATAGCTGCGTACCAGATTCACTGTTGGCAGCTGCATTTCTCTCCAGCAAAATGCGGGATTTTGCAACAGCAGATATATACGAATCCAAGCCTTCCTCTGTCCGTGACCGAACAAAGAGGGTTGAGGCCGGGAATGTTTTGGCGACACAAAGTGCCGACAAAAACATGTGCAAACGAACCAAGTTTTCTGTGTTTCTTGGGCTGTCTGGTGGATGTCAGTTCACTCGTGCACGGAGGGGTCTTAGTCGTTCTTTTTTCAACAGATTCCATTCAGAAGAATGTCTCTTGTGTCTTCATGTTGTCACCAGGGTCCGAAGGATCCCCTTGATCTGTTTGGAGACACCTGTGCTTGACTGTTGACTTGGATATTGTTGTTTGCCGTTTGCCTTTCAGGTTGCTTAGTAAAGCCCGACAGGAAGGATATCTGTGTGCTTGTGCACTGGGGGTCTGGACGTTGCAACACAAGTGAGGTCCCACCTGAGTATTGGGGCTGTCAGACCCTTCCCTGCCTGCTCGTTGGTCCCACCTGGGACATGCATGGTAGTCCTGCCAGACCCCCACATGCAGGTTGGGTCCCACCTGGGAAATGGTGGTGCTACCGGTGCAACGAAATGGCCAGACACCCCGAACTAGGAGACACGGGAGCCTGGCCATTTCATGTGGAACCTGAAATGGCCAGACACACGTTGAAGCCTCCGAGTGGCCTGTGTCACCTGATATGAAGTGTGTGAGTTGAAATGAGGAGGCACGAGGTGATGGGCAGGAGCTGAGGGGAGCAGGAACAGGAGCCTGCCTGGAGGCCTGGACCTTGGCAGAGCATCACCCCGTGTCAAGAGTTTGGGGTGTCTCCCCATTTCTTTCCACCGAACACCCCTCCCCAAAATCTGCAAGTTCCCAGGCGGCTTTGTTTCTGGGCGAAGCCTTCTTGTTTTAACCATCTGTGCACCTTTTCCAGTGTATGCCAAGCAGAGAAGCAGAGATTGTGGCCCGCGCCTCAGTGGAAACATCGCCCGTCGTCAGAGTGGTGCTCGGGGGAGGGTGCGCGCCCGGGGGGTCGCCGTCTGACGAGGCGTCCCTCCACCCGGGCTCCACCCTCAGCTTCGGGCTGCTTCAGGTGAATCTAGACTTTTCATTTTCATGCTTTTCTAACGACTTGCAACTTTCGCAACTTCTACCTTCCCACCAGACATGTGGTGCCGGTCGTTGTGGGAGTGGTTTGACGATTGTGTGCAATTTTGCAGTCTGTGTACGTCTGTCTGTGGTTGTGGGTGAACAATGTCGCTGCAGTCGCTGCGCATGGGTTGCAGGTCACGTTTGAAGCGGACCTGTACGAGACGCCCCCTGCAGGCGTCGTCTTCTCCGTGCGCCCGACGCACGCGCGTGCGCACAGCGTCGTCGCGCACTTCCTCTCCACTCGCGCCTGGAAACACTTCGTTGTTCTCCACGAGCCGACGTCCAGCCGCAGATTGGTTAGCAATGCTGCCTTCTTACTTGCTGTGTTTTTTGCACCCGAAGACTTGCACAGCTCTGCCGCACGTACAATAGTAAACTGAAACTCATCTACGCACTGAAGCACACCCACCCAGTGAAGCCTACACACGCAAAGGCGACTTTGAGGTCCCATAAATTGGTCCTCATGTTGCTGTCACATTCGTGACAGTTGTGTGAAACAGGATCCAGACCGTTCTGCTAATCCCTTTGTGTTTTGTTTCGTCGTGTCCAGCGTGTTGTTTGGGCTGCAGTGATGCGACTCGTCACACAGGTTTGCACTGTTGTTGCAGGCAGCGTCAGCGCTGCGGAAAACCTTGGCCGGGTCTGCTCTGAACAGCACCTTGTTCCTCCCGACGGACCACAGGCAACTCTTCGCTCTGCTCCAGGTGAATATCGCGACCCAAAGAGCGGACCTCGGGAGGTTCGAGCGCCCCAGGCCCGCGCGTGTGAGAACAATTCTGCTTCGTTTGATGTCTCCCCTCTCATTTGACTGTGAAGCAGATCGCAAAGTTCCCGCAAATGCCAAAATGCAAACGAGAAAAGAAGCCGACGCCACATTTGCGCTCGACGCATTGCCACTGAGCAATTGTTGTTTGAAGCGTTGCGTGCGAGGATCGCGTACGCGGGATTGAGCATCCATCCACTGAAAGTCTCTTGTCATGCACAAAGACATCTGACTCTCTGGTGTTGCGTGGGGAGGGCAGAAGCACACTCCCTCTCAAACCTTCAGACGACTTTCCCTTGCGTGCGACCATCTGATGTACGCAGGTGGATTTTCTGCATCAGTGTTTTGGCATGCGAAGTATCGGCTCGACTGTTGCTTTGACGAAACGAGAGTGGGAATCGAAAGGAAACGCGAAGGTCGCACTTGAAGGAGACTCATCTTTGGTTCACCTGCATTTCTCGTCTGCTATTGACGCTGCAGTTTGTGTGATGCAGCCTTGGCTCAGTGAAACCTCTCACGTGCGCAGGTCGAGACACACGGCGCAGCTTTGTGTTTTGTTATGTTGAGCACAACCCAAGGGTGGCTGGCATACGAGCGTATTTTCTTTCACAGAACAGAAATCATTTCGATTTGGGGAGAACCCACAGGAATTGATCTGCACGCCTTCCTCACCTTTGTTTCCAGGCGAGTTTTTCCCGGGTGCTGGTCGTGCACGCCTCGCTGCGGACCCTGCTGCGGCTGGTGTGTCGCTGGGACGCGGAGGGCCTGGCGCCGCGCCGCCCCGTGTGGCTGCTGGTGGACGCGGGCGTGGAGCGCTCCCGCGCCCGCGCGCCCTGCGCCGTCCCCTGGAACAACATCGTCGTCTTCAACACGAGGCAACCCGACCTCAACTCTGCGGTAAGAGTCACCGTGCACAGAAAGGGAGACGGGTGGAAGCCTTGTTGTGCGTGCAGCACGTTGATTCTGTGTCCCTGCGCCACGGCTCGCTTCACAGATGCTGGAGGTTTTCGGCACCGAGCTGGAGTCCCGAGTCGGCGCGCTTCCGCAGTCCGCTCTGCTGGACGCCGCGTTCGCGCACGACGCCGCGTCGCTCCTGCTCACCACGTGGTTCCGTCTGCGCTCGGGGGACGGGCCCTACTCTCAGCGATTCGTGGAGGCATTGAAGAGCTCTCGTTTCGACGGAGTGACCGTGAGTTTGTTCTGCTGTTTCTGTAAAAAGTGCAAATTTGAGCGAAGTTCGAATGGAAACTGAACTTGCTGGAACGAGGGAAATACAAAACTGCAAGAGTTTGCTTGCAGGGGGCTGTGTCCTTTGCCGAGGACGGAACAAGAAGAGTCAGCGTTTCAGCACTGACGAACAGAGGTGAGACAAGAGTCCAGCGCACCGGAGGTCCATTGTCCCATTCACAGTGCAGTCTATGTGCATGGTCCTCCAAAATGGTGGGAACCAGAATCCGGTCGGGAAAAGACGACAACGCAAAAAGGTTGAATTGATTGGATTTTTGGAACACCGTGGAACACAGTAACCAGTCCCTGTACGGGACCGTTAAGCGAAAGAACAAAAGACAGTTTTGTTCATCGCAGGTGGCGAGTGGGTCCCACTGGACTCAGTTCCCGAGCGGAAGCTGAGCGGAGAGCCTGTGGGCGTCGAGGTGGTGCTGGACGGAGTGCCGCTGTGGCTGTGGGCGCTCTGCTCATCCCTCGCCTGCCTCACCGTCATCTACACCATCGCAATTGCAGTGTTCAACATCGTCAAGCGGACAGACAGGTGAGGCTACCGCCCAGACATGCCACGCCGGGGTCCTGCCGGGTTCAAAGTGACTTGTTTTGCTTGTGGCACACGTTACTGCAAGTTGCTTGACAATCAATCATGTTGGCTCTTCTACGCATTGTTCTGCGCGTTGTTTTGTTGCGCGAGTCAAAGACTCTTGCGAGCTTCTGCTCGGGCTGACGTCCGGTGGTCTGTGCCCTTCTGGTCTGAGGATTTGTTGAGGGAAACTGCTCGGCGGTTTGGTGAAGGTGCGCGCACGTCAGTTGGAGGCGGCAGGTGCTTCTGGCAATCTGCGCAATTACTGTCGCCGCGAGACAGACAGTTGTCAGCGGAGGCTCTGATTAGGCGGGTGCGACACAGCGCTGCGGTGGATTAGCATCCTCGCGTGTGCGATGACGCCAAGCAAGTCACCACAAGTGTCTGCTAACTGTCGGGTTGATTGGAAAATTTATGTTATTTTGAGTGCGGGAGATATAAACTTTTCTGCAAACTTGTGCTCACAGCCGTTTTTCTCAAGCCGGAGATGCGTGGTGTGGAAACATTTGTGTCAACGGAAACACTCGCAGCCGATGAGAACCAACCCAGTGCTATGAGGGTGTTGGCTTTGGTGGGTGGAACAGACACGAGGTGTGGTGTTCCAACTTTGGAACTTTTTTTCTTGTGGGACACAGGATTGACAGGAAGCGCAAACTGGTCAGAGGCAAAGACGTGCCGGGGCTTCGGTTTGGAGTTCCCCACAGTGACCCTTGTGAACGTCCTCAACGAATTGTTGGTTGCAGGATGATCAAGCTGACGAGTCCGAACGTGAACGTGTTGGCGTCGCTGGGCGCGGTGCCCGGGCTGCTGGTGGTGCTGCTCGCCGGGCCGGGCGCCTCGTCCCCCGGCAGCGCCGTGCGTGTCGCCCCGGACACCATGGCCGCCTTCTTACAGGTGACGCTTGGATGCCTTTTGGCCAGCCCTTCATGCGGGTGTGCGGGTCGACCCGTGGGACGCTTACTCAAATGTGAAAACGGCCGTCTGATGCCTGAGAAATGCATTTCGGAGGGGTGGGTGGGGAAGGCCCTGAACTCTCTCGGTGCGCCTCTGACTGCGGTTCATAGCGTCTGCTCTTCGGAAAGAGATTTGATTGCCTTCTTTGGTTCGTTCTCCAAGATGCCATGAGTATGGTTTCTGAAGTGCTCTACCAGGTTGCAGAGTCTTGGTGCAGACCCGATGGAAAAGCAAAGTCCTTCTTTCCCCGTCACTTCAGGCCTGCGCATGGCTGCTCGCTGTTTCCTTCACTCTCGTGTTCGGATGCGCGTTCGCAAAAACCTGGAGGGTCTTCCTCATCTTCAAGAAGCTTCACGCCAAAGGAAGGGTGAGTTTATGAGAACACACCAGCGGCGTTTCCAAATGTGGAAATGAGTGCAGTCAGCAAAACGTTCCACTGCACCCAGGAACGAAAACAGGTCCGCAGTAGGAACTCTGTGTTCGAGCTCACGCGCCCAACGAAAAGGCACTGAAGGCCTGTGGCCGCGACCTCTCGGCTGATTGTGCGCGTCTCGCCTGCAGAACGTGCGGGACGAGCAGCTGCTGAGCGCCGTGGCGGCGCTGCTGCTGCTCGACGCCGCCGTCCTGCTGCCCTGGACCCTCGCCGACCCGGTCTCCTGCCACACCGCCCACACCTACAGAGCCTTCAGGGTACGCCATGTCTGCCAACCGCGTTCCATCGGAGCACATTTGTTTTTCAACTCTTTAGAACATCTCACCCGTGTAGACGTGCAGTTTACCCATGGCTGTTATCACTGAATTGGTGTGCGTCCGTCTTGTGCTGCAGGAGGAGGACATGACGGAACTGGTTTACCAGGGAGACGTGTGCACCTCGGAGCTCCAGGTTCTCTGGGTCACTCTGCTCTACACACTCAAAGCCGCGCTTCTCCTCCTCGGTGCTTACTTGACGTTCCAAACTCGCCACGTCACGCTGCCCACTCTGAGGGATACTCGCAACGCGTACACCATCATACTCATCGTAGTTTCCATGGCAATGGTCAGTCTTCCTGTGCTGTTGGTGAGCCGAGTGGGTCACGCTGTCAAGTACGCCGTGTCGGCGCTGGTGCTGCTCATAGTGATCGGGACGACGCTGACCCTCACCTTCGTGCCAAAGGTTCGTGTCCCAGCTTCCGTCTCGTGTTTCATGCAGGGCCCGAGGGGAGGGACGTCCGCTGAACTCTTTCTCAGAAAAACGCTGTCCCGTAAAGTGGACTTTGAAGATTTTCGTGCGCTGGGGTTTGCATTTGAATTGCAGACCCTGACCCTGAACCCTGACCCTCCTTGCGTGACTAACAGCGACGACTACTCATTTGTCATTGCCTTCACGGTGTCCAAAAACACCTGAAAGTTCCCTCAGCTGAACTGCCTGCATGCGGGCTGGAGCGGAACTGCGCGTGACTGGGACCGTGTCTTGCAGATGTACATCGCATGGCGTGAGTCGGAGAACGAGTCGGCCGAGTCGCTCAAACTGCACTTCACGGAGTCGCTGCGGCGCACGCAGGAGAGCCTGGCGGGATGCTCGCTGTGCTGCCTGCGCCCTGGCGGCGGCGGCGGCGGCGGCGGCGGCGGAGGCGGCGAGAAGCCGGAGGACGTGTACGCCTCTGAGATGCTGGCCGCCGAGATCGAGACGCTCAAGAGGACCGTCAAAGAGGTCGGTGTTGCTCAAGAAACGTTGAGAAACAAATGGAAAACACTGCTGATCGAATTCAAAAACACACGTCAAGCCATAATTGACGGTGTCTTGTAGAAAGACGCCACCATCCGGGAACTGACCGACCGTCTCTACTTCGGCACCGAGAAGTTCCAGGCTTACCTGACGTCACCGCGCACGCCCAGGGCCCCGCAGAGGTACCACAGCGTCATGCACAGCTCTGCGGCCGAGAAACGCAAACACCAGATGGCGCAGAGGTCGTTGTCGCAGCCTGTGTTTCCGAGGTTGGCGGAAAAACCAGCAGAGGAGTCTGGGCACCTGGGCTCAAGTGGACGCTCGGCGCAAGAGACAGTTGATGTGAATCAATCCGTGCGCAGAGTCAGTGACAGGAACAGACACAGAATGTTTCCCTCACAAAGCACAACCCTGGATCCGAGGTACCTGAGTCCCTCTGGTGTCCGCGTGACGACGCCGAGTTCCGTGCAGCTAAAGCGAAGACACCAGCCGCACCCAGCTGCTCACACCTACTCGCTGAAGGACCGTGAGCGACACGCAGTGACCCGGGCAGGCGGCGGCCTCTTCCCGGAGCGCATCCCCAGGGACTCGCACCCAGATGATGGGTTCGGCCCGAGTGAAGACCACGTCATTCAGTATGTGAGAGCCCAGCAGACGAACCTGCCTTTCTACGGCAATGAAGGCTACAGTGTTTCCACGGACGATTACGCCGACGGAAACTCGTACTACACCAACGAACCCAGCGGAACATTGTCCCTCAATGAAGACAGTGCAATTGAGACAACGTCGCCCAGTTCCGTCGGTTCATACAGACAACAGTACCATTTGGACATGGACGAATGGACGGGTTCGGAGCTGCACATGTGCCGCACGCATTCTCGCTCGAGACACAGGTCTGCGCCCTCAGGGCGGCGCGGCCCCGGCCGTGCCGCGGCACGAGACGTGCGCTCCACGTTTGTGGATCTGCACAGGCACGATCCAAATTCCAACGTGAACGATCCCAGAAACTTTGGTGTTGAGGAAACACGAAACCGCGCCATCAGCAGATTCATGAATGCCGCACCCAGCGTGTCCGACAACGACGTTTCAGTGTCGATATCAATGGAGACAGGGTCGGACCGAAGAGACATCCCTGCGGGTAATTCCTTCTACTCCGAGGGTCTGACCGTCTCTCAAATATGATTCCCCACTTACTTGTCTTGGAAAAAGTGCCCGTGCAATAAATGATTTGAGATTCCAGGGTCTGTTGTGTGGCGTGTTCACCAGTGACCTGTTGTTGAGATGGGGACACTTGATAACTCGCGGACTGCTACAGTTGTCATTTTTGTACAGTCGAATGCGGCGAAGTATATTCGGGTTGTGTGTTGCAATCATGCTTCAGGCAAGATGGTGCAGACAGAACACCCCCCACCCCTGTTTCCAAAACATGGCAAAAAGTGCAAGTTTCCTGTCAGGCAAAATTTAGTGCGAGTGGCGAGGTGGGTCTGGGTTTCCACATCCCCCTTACGTTTCATAGCTCAGCAAAATGTGCAAGTCTCCTGTTGGACCAAGTGTTGGCGCAAGAAAGTCGTTGCTGGTTCGGCTCAGTGATTTTCCTGTTCGGGCGATTTGGCGTGTGTATAGACTGCTGAGTTGCAGCACCGTCACTAAACTCCGGCGCTCTTGACCGTTTCTTAAATCTGCCTCAGGACTTTGAAAATGGTTCCGATAACGTTGCTTCACGTGATTCAAGAGTCTGGCGCCGGGTGAAGGTGTTCGCCGCACGTCAGCTCTGCTCACCTGCCTGTCGAGCAGGACATTCCGCAGAACTGAGTGCAGATTCCTGGAACCTCGTTCGTGGTCCATCAATCAGAGATTGAATGTAGATTCCACAAGAGGCGACACAACAGATTTAGGCAAGAAGGATCCGCGAAGCCCCTGGACCTGCCACGTCCTCTGTATGGCTTTGCTCCCACTCCCAAAACAAACTGAGAGGCGCTCAGGGCACAGCCTGGCAACAATCTTTTTCACTCACGTGTCGCTCGTTGTCCTTGCATCATTTCATTTTCGTGACCAGTTGGAATCAGAACTCTCTGTAACTGCAGCTTCGACACAAGATTTGAACAAATGCGGTAAATGTGAACAGGGAAACTGAGGCTTTCGCTTGGGAGAGAACTTTTGAGGTTCATGATCACAGTACAAAGCTGCGGATTTTGAAAGAAACAAGTCTCTCTTTCACTCTGTTCTCTCTCTCTCTCTCTCTCTCTCTCTCTCTCTCTGTGCATTGGGCGGTGTGCAAAAAACAAGACTGTCACGTAAAACACTTCCAGTGACGTACAAAACTTTATTTTGTCAGTTCAATATCACAGATGGTTGCTGCTTCCACACAAACTGGGTGACACCAAGTTAAAAGTTCGGAAGGATGGTGAAGGCGGAAGACAACATCGATGTGCAGTGAGCAAAGAGGCTTCGCAGACCTTACGGTGCAGAAACAAGGCTTTTCTGGGTTGCGTCATCACGTTTCGTTGAGTGTTTGGAAAAGGTCAGGCAGAACCGAAAAAAATGAGCAGCTGAGCTTGAATGGGCGCGTATTTTTGAGATACCAAAGCACGGACATAAAGCAAAAGAAGCGTTTTCGTGTGTTTACAGAAAGAGAGGCAGCAAGCAGGACAGTTCGTTGTGCATAAGTTTTCTCTATGGACTAAGTTTTGCTTGTTTTGCTCTTTTCTCATGTTTACATCAACAATGTAGACATTAAAAATTTGCGTCTCGCTGAGGCGAAGAAACACTGAAAGGACTTGTGGTTTTTGACCAAGAGACTCGGAGCGACTCCGGAAGCCTCTTCGGCAAACATCACAAGTTCCATTTCGTGCAACGTACAAAATATAGCGGAAACCTCTGAGCACCATGGTCTCTTGTGTTGATATGACTCGGCTGATAATTGATGTCAGAACATCAACTCCATTGAACACACATTTCCACTTGTGTTTTGCTGCCTTTGTTCAAATCACGCACCTCATGATGCAACGTCAGATACACGCAAGCTCCGCTGAGTGGCACTGAACTCACTGGAATCTTCTCGTGGTAACAGGGAAGAGCCCTCAGGACTGATGATCACCACTTCTCACAAGTTTGGGCAAACAACAAACATTGCAATTCTTGCACCGTGTGCGAACAAGGTCCAGTGACGTGTTCTGACGGGCACCCTGTTTGAACGGAAATTTGCTACAGTCGCCTTTTGTCATACGTAACTGACTTCCACCTCGAGTTCTCCGAGAGACTTCAGTTCTCGCTGGATTCTCGCCAGTTCCCTCTGCAGAATCTGGATTCGCGTCTGTCTGTCTGCGCCAGCACCAGTTTGTTTCTTCATGATGCTCCTCGGGCTGGACATGGCGCTGCCCCTGGAGGACGTGGACGGGGACGACGAGGCCGAGGCGCCCACGGAAACCTTCCTCTTCCCGATGCTGCCGCTGCCTTTGCCACTGCTCGCGTCACTGCGTCCCGACTTAGGAGTCTCGCTGTTGGGGCCTTGAATCTGGAAAGACCCAGACCCACCAAGGCCGGAAGCAGACATCTCCTGGAGTTCCACAGATTCATCCAGCTCCTCGATCGGCGGGTTCTTCGCTTCCTTGTCCGCCGCCAACACCGAGGCCTTGTTCACCAGCACTGTAGACGCATCTTCGTTTTTGGCCAAATGATCAGAATTACCCTTTCTCCCTGCCAGAAGAGAGTCCGTTTCGTCGGGAGTTTGGCCGTTGGCGGACTTGCGCCTGCGGACGCCCTTGACCGGGGAGCCGGCGCAGAGCAGCGGCTGCCCCTCCTCGGGGGAGTCGCCCTTCTCGCTGCCGTCCCCTTCGTCCGCTTCCTCGACGGAGACGAAGTTGGAGTTTCGGAAGGACATGGTGTGGAAGCCGGAGTCCTGCTTCTCGAGTTTGCGCTTCTCGAGCAGCGCGGACGGGGAGATGTCGGGCAGCTCCATGCACACGTCCGCGGCGTCTGTGATCGTGCACGACTCGCTCCTGCAGGGAGAAGTGAAGCGTGCAGGAGCTCACGTGCAAGATTACCCCGTGTGATCACTCTGGACAATTTTAGGGCGCCAACACATCTTTGCCTCGTTTTGAGCCGCACACAAGACTTTTCACTTTTGCACGAAAAACGAGCTCGTGTTTGGGTTGCCATCAGGGCCCTGCATGCTGAGAGCTGCGCCGTGACTTGTCCGGCGCGCGCCCTCCCTCACCCTGCATCCGCAAGAGCATCATTTGGTTGTTGCGGGACTGATGGCGTACCTGGCAAGTTCTATTTTGCGGCGCCGCGGGTCGTAGGTGCGGGACGGCGTGAAGTTGATGAGCTGGTCGGTGAGGTCGGCGTCGTCGGCGCCGCCGCCCAGCATGCGCTCGAGCCTCGCGATCTCCCGCTCCAGCTACCGAGACAAGAGACTCCGCGTGAGGGCACCGCCTCCACCGGACCCAACTCCGCATCTCCGACACAAAATGTCAGACAATTCATTCCCCAGCGAAAGAAATGCGTGCTGCTGTGACTGGCAGACTTGATTCAACTCCACGAAATCGAACTGAAGGGATTGGTGTGTGTGTGTGTGTGTGTGTGTGTGTGTGTGTGTGTGTGTGTCTGTGTGTATGTGTGTACCCACCTCCACCAGCTCCCTCTTGTAGACCCTGTTCTGCACCTCTGCGCGGTAGTACGCCTCCTTCTTCTCGTCGACGGCGAAGCGGCGCGTGTTCGCCTCCACCGTGAGGCCGGATGCCGTGATCACCGGGGACCCGTTGTGCTTCAGGATCGCGTAGATCTGCGGGAAGACTCAGAAGGCTCAAGCAACTCCGGACACCGCATCACATCAACACGGGTCCGGGGATGGAACCACTCCAGTTCACGTCGGACTGGACGTCGTGTCTCCATTGGAGAGATTTGCAAAAGCGACTGTTTTTGTGGGAGGCAACACAGGCGTATCCAAATCAGACGGTGAGACCTGCTATTTCACAGTCCGACAGGACGGGCAGCGACAAAAACTCCCGTGGTTCAGTCGAATGAGCAGCACAATAAACTGCACCCAACAAACCATTCCCGTTCACATGAAAGCCACCCACAAATGATCCAAAGCCAAGGTGTTTCTTCTTCCTTCGGGGATCCAACAGGGAGCGACCCTGGAAGTGGGTGAAGCGGTCGGGGGGGGGGGGGCCGTGTTCCCACACAGAGCCGCGAGGCGCCATTAACACCCGCAACCGTGTCCAACACGAGACGTAATGGCACTTGACAGGAGTCCCCGAGGAAAAACAAAGTGTGTTAATATATGGGACTGCGTACTCCGAACTGAGGGTCGGTGCGCGCAGCTGCGCTTCCTCAATGCTGCACACCTTCACCTGCAGCGCAAGCGGATTCGTGGAGCAATGCTCCGCCCGGGGTGTCAAGGCCACGCATTTGGCCCTCCGGTATGGGAAGAGAACTCAGATGCGTGGTGTGGCGTCCGCCCCCAAGCAACGCACGTTCCATTGGTCTGGTTTGCAAACAATGTGTGGCTCCCCCTCGTTGGCAGCGTTTCTCACGACTTGTGTGGAAGACGTGCGAGACGAGCGGTAGTGGCGGCAGCGTGTGGTGACGGAGGTCGGTCCGCACTCCACCGCGCCCCGCCGTCATCTGGACAACTTCTGACACCGGAGTCTGACTCAAGTGGAGAGATCGTCCCTGAGGAATCTGCGTGGGAGCAAATTGGGTTGGTTTGTGGCAGAAATAGGTGAAGGTGTTTGTAAAAATAGCGTGCTGCAGCTGAATTCGTTTTCAGTTTTGTTGCCAACAAGAGTACCGGTAGCGTTCAATCACCAACCCATTGCCTCAGTGATATACGAATCAACTGGTTTTGGTTCATGCCGCATGAGTTTTCGCTGAAGTCCAAGACTCGCTCTCGTCTACAGGCAAATCAGCCGCGAGCCGCGTCCATGGAGCTCTCAAGAGTTTGTTCGTCGCAGAAACACATGCAGAGCACAACTCGCACACACAGCCATCTCTCAGTGTTGGCTCATCCATTATCTGGATTTTCTGGACAAAATCCCCAGCCGCCACCTGAGTGTCCCTATCCCTCCACCAGATTTCCGCCTGCCACGACGCTTTCTCGGAAAATCCTCATTCTTGACACAGGTGCCGCAAATGCGTGGGATTTGTCAAGGCTTCTGCCGCAATTGGGCCAGTTTTTGCGCTCTGTTCCTTTCCCGGCAGCTTCTTTCTGCCTGCAGTCACTATCATCAATTCGAGGAGTGCTTTGTCGTGGCCTTTGTAGCAATCCGCGTTACGAGTCAGCAATTTAGGCAGAAAATCCTGTCTGTGATGTGAACTAGAGATCCACGAAGCGATCAAATTTGGTGCGAGGCCAGGGGCCGTCTGCACCGCCCTGCGCTGTGCGCCCGGCTTCCTTCAACACGGTTTTCTTGTCGTCTTGTGCTGCGTCTCTATCTTCAGCACACGTACAGTCCAGGGTTTCTTCACCAGGGCTGAAGATACGAGCCACAGTCGACTTGGACGCGTATCTATAGTGAAGACCTGCTCGACGGCTGTGTCCTCGCGACCCATTCCTACTTCTCACACGCTTTTCGCTTTGTACGATTCTTGGGTGCAAGTATCGTGTGGGCTCACACTGCACCAAGGTAACTCCTTCGCGCCTTTGTACAAGAGTGGCTACAAAGAACAAACAGAGATGCATGCAGAAAGGACGTTGAGCCCCTTCTTTACAACGTCAGCGGGTCACAAAATACGAGTTGAATGTTCTTGACTGCGCTCCGACAGGAGTCTGTTGCTTCTAGTGTTGGTGTTGAACCGATAAATTACGACCCAGTTTGGGACTGACGATTTGTGTGTCCCCATGGCAACTGTTTCTTCAGCTGAAGATGGGGTAACATAAAGACCACTTCAGAGAAAAGCCTTCATCCTCCCCCGTGAGATTTCCTCTCTCACAGCCATCATCGTGGATCTTATGTTTTCCGCGCTTTTTGTCTGCAACGAGGATGAATCGTATCATTTGCAGAGCTCTGCACTCAAGGCTTCGTCGAAAGGAACCGTCCCTGGACGCGTCTTCTGTGAGGGTGAAGTTCCATGGTGCACCGAGTGGAGACAACAACATCAATTGTGCTTCTGTTGCAATCTTGATCAAGATGCGTTTTTTGCCTCTCATGTTATAATTGCCTGAGAGAACAATCATCATCGCAAGTGCGACTCCGCCATCAAGGATCGTGCTTGAGAAATTTGACAGTTTGGAGTTGCACTGAATGTCCTCAAGGACATAGATCTACGAGGGGGCCTCCAAAACTTGTGATCGACAGCTGATTTCAGTCGTTTCTTTTTGTGCGATCTTTTCCAAACTTGGGAACAGGCTGCAGCTGGCTGAGAGCCTTACTCAAGTGAGGGAGTCCATCACAAGGGAACATGTCAGCAGTCAGACT
>JAAUXT010022556.1_pt1 | contig 16827 bp, 14 predicted proteins | sample 7278171 | NCBI WGS metagenome assembly JAAUXT01 (sample SAMN14350112, study PRJNA611818) | marine sediment metagenome | isolation source: surface marine sediment (1.8m) | place: French Polynesia: Moorea | collected 2018-08 | reverse complement strand
GTGACACCAGAGAGGAAGGTAGCCTAAACCACTGAGCTCCAACTCATACTCTACAATAAACTATACTACAACATCACTACTGGGGCTTCACTCATATATACAACACTGTCGTGCTCTCAATGTCTTCCTCTCTTCACACACACACACACACACACACACACACACACAGAGTGACGTACTGCTGAGAGATGTCGACTGGCGGAAGCGGAAAGACGACGTCGTGCTGCACGACGTGAGTGCGCGCGAAGCGAACCTTCTCCATGCGCTCCAGGTCGCGCTGACTCCACTCCGAGCAGATCCTGCGCGACACGCGGCAAGTTAAGACCGGACGGAGAAAAGTCAAAGTACAGTGCGGCAAGAAAGGTGTTGAACACCCGCGATCACTGGTGTAAATTTCACAGTCCCACCACGCTTGCCCAACTACCAGAAAGTGATTCCTTGGGCAATTCTTTGATTTTGTCTGTCCCAGGTTGTTTTTGAAAGCAGATTTCATTTCAAATCAACCCAAGTTGCCTTCCCAGGGGGATAGGGGCAAAACGCCCCCCCCCCGGGTAAATCAACTGTCCACACTTGGCAACCACAGATACGCTGTATCCCTATCATCGCTTCGCGGCTGATAAACTTTTTGTTGAACATCGTGTTGCTTTGCTCAAAATGCTTCAAAGAATATTACTTTTCTCAACGGTGGGACACCAGCTTTGGGTCCATCCACCAACAGGAACCCGTGTGGCTGAAAACTTGTTTTGAAAATTTGCCTCGGGTAGTGTCTGGCCACAAACGCCTCCTCCTCCCAACGCGATAAATTTTGCAAGGATCACAAGCCCAAAGAACAACACAAAAGTGAATTCAAAAGTGGGAATCTGGGTGCAGCCGAGTCTGGGCATGCCCCCCCTCCCCGCGCACTGCCCGCAACATTTCTTGGGACCCGTGTGTACGCATCTGGACTTGAGAAGGACTGACTTGACGTGTCCCGGGGTGTCGGCGTTGACGACGCGCGCCGCGCTGACGTCGGGGTGCGCCGCCAGGTCGCGGTACACGTCCACCGCGTCCTCCTCCTGCGCGTGAAGGAAGGAAAAGAAGGGAAGGCTTCAGAGCTGCAGCTGCACTGTCAGACACCAGCAGGGGGGGGGGTCCACTGAGATGGAAGTTCTGCTCGTATCATGAGCAGAACCGTTCTCGAATGTGTAGAGAAGCACAAAAAGGTAAACTTCACGATGAAGGACGTTAAGAACAGTGCAATCGACGTTGTTCTTGAGACAACCACCACATTTTGAGACAGTGACTCATGTCTGAAGATCTGGATCGGAGTCGGCAAAATGGTCCCGTGTCACATGACATGACATCAGCGTTCTCCACGAATTTTTGTCCCATGTCCCCATTCAAACAGTTTTGCAGTGTCTGGTATCAAGTGTTGGAGCCCAACCCGAATAGTTTTCGAATTGCCACGGAAGATTTCGTCCAGAAACCTGCGCTGAGTTCAGGTCAGGTCACCGAAGTCCGAATCGAGCGACACAAGTGCTTCGCTGCAGGTTGTTCAGCAAACTGGAGCGAACTCAGCGTCAATGTGACTGTTCAAGACACCAGAGACGCATTTCAGGACCCAGTAGATTCTGTCCGACACTCTGACTTACGTGCATCACAATGCTTTTCTGCTTTATCATGTTGTACCAGTTTCTTCGCTGTCCGCAAACTCAAATGATCGGGCACCTGCTACGCTTCCGGTTCGTCTGCTACGAATGAGGTTGACCCCAAAAGCGCAATTTTCAATTTTTTTGGCCATTCCGGAATAAAGTGGTAATTTCTTGACTTAGCATATTAAAATTGAATCAAATACAAAAAAATGGTGAAATAGATTGGATTTTGGTGGGCTCGTTTGGTAATTTTGAAGTTGAATGTCAATGCGCGCGTTTGTCTGTTGCGACGCGTTTTGCTAAATTTTGTCTGATTTCTTTGACTTGCGCAGGTTCCGGTCTGCACTTGTAAACAAACTCCAAACAAACTGCTTTTCAAACCAAAAATGTTGGATATTGCGTGTTCTATTGGGACTTTTTTGTTCTCATCCAAGTCATAGGGGAACTTTGTGTTTGTTTCCAAAGTAAACCAACAGACTCTGAGTGAAAGTTCGGCGGAACATCTCCAAAGGTGACAGCTTCACAGCTGCATGTGCTTGCGATTCTGGATCAAGGCTAGATTTTCCGAAAATTGTTTGTGGTCGACCAACCGTGTTGAGTGCTATGCAGGTCTGATCTAGTCAACTTTATGACACCTGAATAGATCCAGATGTGTGTATGTCTGTCGACTGGATCTCTCTCACCTCTCTTGGAAGTGTTTGGCCAATTGGCCGGGGGGGGGGGAGGAGGTAGGGGTTGTGACCACAGTTGGGTTGTCAGCACTGACAGGTGTTTTTTGTTGAAATTAGGGACAGGCCTTCCTCGACCAAGCCTCCTCAGCATTTTATCATCTTGGGAAAGCCATTTTCAATTGCGTTTTCCTCGCAGGTGCTGATGGAACAGTACACGATTCTGGGGCGAATTGGAGAAGGAGCGCACGGCATCGTCTTCAAGGCCAAGCACATCGAGGTACGAGGTGGACAAGCCCTGTAACCACCGTGTGTCAAAGCAATGTAGCACCGGTGAGGGTTTCGAAACAAACAGAATTCTCTGAATCGTGAGTGATCACAACTTCACATCCTGTTTCAGAGTGGAGAAGTTGTGGCCTTGAAGAAAGTGCCGCTTCGGAAGCTGGAGGACGGAATCCCGAACACGGCGCTCAGGTCGGTGCCGGACGTGCGTCGTCCGTCAAATACGTACAAGGAATCTAAGTTCTGGCGTTTCTGCAAAGCGTGCTGCATCACCTTTTGAAATTATGACACCTATTGTGCGCTGATTTGTCGACAAGGAAAATCAACTTGACATTGGTGTGGACAGGGCCGCCAGAATTTAGTGCCCCCTCGTAACATTTGGTGCCACAGATTTTCAGCAACTGATGGATTTTGATTTTGTTGACTTGTCAATTTCTAGGGAAATCAAGGCTCTGCAGGAAATCGAAGAAAACGAACATGTGAGTTTTTAGATTTTTTCTGATTGACGTTGTTGTCAAGTTGTTTCTGCCAGCGTCATGAACGTCATTTTGCTTGAAGGCAGGTGAAACGAAATATCATTCGTTTGATTTGCAGGTGGTGAAGCTGCGGGAAGTGTTTCCGCACGGAACTGGCTTCGTGCTCGTCTTCGAGTACATGCTGTCCGACTTGTCCGAGGTAAGTCCCATTGATGTGGTTTTTCTTTTTCTTCACTCAGTTTTTTTTTTCAGCCGAGCAAAACGAAGTCGAAAGGACCACTTGCACACAAACATTTCTTGTTGAGTCGAGCCTTTGTATTCTCAGGTGATCCGGAACTGTGATCGGCCTCTGACGGAATCTCAGATCAAGAGCTACATGCTGATGCTGCTCAAGGGCGTCGCCTTCTGCCACCAAAACAACATCATGCACAGGGTGAGTGTTCAGCACAACGGCTGCTTGCTGTGTGTTTTGTGTCAGAAAAGGAGGAGTCCAAATATTTATGGCTGTTTGTCGTTCGCTTCCAGGATCTCAAGCCGGCGAACCTTCTCATCAGTTCGACGGGTCATCTCAAGATCGCCGACTTTGGGCTCGCGCGCGTCTTTCAGAACGAGGCCAACAGGCTCTACAGCCACCAGGTGGCCACGAGGTCAGTGTACCAGGTGGTGCTGGGATGGAGGTCGAGATGGACAAAGTCGCTTTGAAATCAAGAGAGCTTCACTGTAGTTCAGTCAACACTGCTTCGTCTGCAATTGCATTCCAGTTGGACAACGTGCAGAAGGTAAAGCTCAACGCGCTGTGTTTGACGACGGAAAATGTCAGAATTTGGGTTGACAGTCCGTCAACTTTTGCTGCGGAAGAACTACCCATTCTGGTGTCCTAAATGACCCCTGATGTTTCTGATGCAGGTGGTACCGATCGCCCGAACTGCTGTACGGAGCGAGGAAATACGATGAAGGAGTCGACCTCTGGTGAGTCCTGTTACTTTTGTTCTTCTTTGCTTCGTCATGTGGAGTGATTGAGGTCGGAGAGCGAACCTGTGGACGGGGCCACATTGCTTCCTTCATACAGGAAATCAGTAACAAGTAAAGAACATTGAACCTGCCGCACAACGTCAGAGGCAGGGAGTAAATTGTTCTTTTGAGGGGCCGGAGCCTGGACCTCCCCTGGTACCTCTGCAGAAGTAAGTGGTGGAATCAGAAACACTTGTTTGATGTTGTTGATGCCATTCTGGTTTCACCAATCCTGTGATCAGGAATCTTGTTTTGCGAACCGACACATTTTGTGGGTCATGGCCGTCATCGCTCTGACGACAACCTCTGGTGGGATGTGTGTCCGAAAATTGGACCTCTCATTCTTTTTCTCCCTGTTGGTCCACCTGACGTACGGCAGGTGGCGCCACTTTGCGATGGACTCGAAGTGACTACTCTCCGGGTGGTGGCGCATGGGTTTGAACTCGACGAGTCCACTGGTCCGTGGTAGGAACATGGCGTGGGTCAGTCCGGCCCCGTGCATACCCACCAAGATGTCTGTTTCTGACACCATTCTCAGTTGTGCAGGAAAGTCAAAGAGTTCAAGCCTCACAGCTTTCACACTTGCATTGGGAAAGTTACTGGAAATGGTTGTGATGATTTCCTTCTCATTCGCAAATTTGCGTTTGATGATGCCCTTGGTGTTTCTGGCATGAGCGGTGTAGTCGTGCCTCAGCAGCACCAGGATCGACAACTTGTCACAGTTCAGTGTGTGGCTGTGGGAACTGACGCCATACGTAGACAGGACCAGGTCACTGAACTCTTCAGCTAAAGGCAACTCAGGGTCCCCGAATTCATTCATGGGGTTGTCATGGCTGCCGATGCTCCACACCAACTTCCTGAAGAGGGTTCTTCTGGGAAGGGAAGAGAGGCGTCGGGTGGAGTTGAAGAAATCCTGCCAGACTGAGTCGAGCGGGGTCCAGGGGTGGCCCTCCACCAGCAGCACGTTGGTCTCAGCCTGAAAAGAACGAGTCAGGAAAACACACCCAATTGCGAATTGTGTTGCAACTTCCTGGAAAACTGAAGGGCCGCAGGATGTGGCTTACCTGGGGTATTTGGAAGAACTCCATCATGAGGAAGGTACTGTAGAGGTCCTGGATTAGATGATACAGGTTTGCGTATTCTATGCGCACGACAGCGAGGGTCCAGCCAAGAACCTCTTCCTCCCAGAGACCAGTGTTGTTGGTTCCAACAGGGCTCGGACCTTTACCGTGGAATCGCCTGTGAAATTTTGCATCTGCGGGTGTTTTTATCTGACCGATGCGTGTCTTGGCTGAAGGACCGTCGCGTTTGATTGATTCGTTTCTTGCAGGGTCGTGAGATCCGTTGTCGCTCCAACTGTCACCGTAAAGTCTGATTTTGGCTGGTTCCATGTTGACGAACCAGTTTTGCATGTGGTGGTTTCCCCAGAAGTACAGAGGGGACATGTCACGGCAGTTTATCTGAATGCGAAAAACGAGGCAAAGAAACAACACGTGAAGGTTTCTGTGATCGCAATGGTGCAAATTGAAGTTTCAGGAATCACCAAGGCTGACCTGCCAAAAGCCGGGCTGCATCTTGACGAACTCGGTCGCCTCGCTCTGACCCATGACGCTGCTGAGGTTTTCCCCGCCAGACGGCGCTGACCCGAACTTCCGGTCCAGCAGCATGTTGCGCACGCGCATAAACTTGGGGTACACTTCCAACTCCGATTCGCCCTCGCAGTTGAGCTCTCCAGAATCCAGCCACTCTGAAATGGGCAATGGACGCCACTCTTTGTCCGCATGTTTCAGAAAATCTTGGGGTGGATAGGAACAACAGAAGAAGGTGTTTCTCACCTGTGAACGTCGGGATGGTTGCGTCTTGTGTGTAGGTGTTGTTCCGAAGCTTCTTTGTGTGAGCTTTGAGGGACTCCGATATTTCGCCTCGTTGCTTGTCAGACTTGTTGTCTTCAAGTCGCCAGCTACGTTTGTCGTCTTGTGAAGTTTTGCCCTCTAGAGGGTGCGACTGGCGTTCCTGTCGGTTCGTGCCCAACCTCGTCGACTCCTCAGTTTCTTTGTCTCCTATTTCCGCGCCCTTGTGTTCTGTGCCTCCTGTGCCCAGATTCAAATTTGTTCCAAACAAGGTCTTGTTCTTTCTTTGGATGATTTCAACAGACGAGTTTTGGTACGTTTCCTCCAGTGTGATTTTGCCGTTGCCCGTCTGGTGGAGTTTGGTGTGAAAGTAGAAGCTGGATCGTTTGTGCAGCAGCCCGCCCTGGTTGTACTGACCATCCAGCACGAGGTACCACGTGGACATGAGGTAGAACAGGAACAAGATCATCAGTTTGTTCTTCCGGAGAGTCTTGAGCAAACGTGTGAGGTGTCCCATCGTTTTGTAGTTTGGTGTTGAGTTGGTCAGTCGAGAGCTTTGAACACGCGAGTGTTTTGTGCAGGTGGTTGTGAAATCCAGCAGTGTGTTCTGCGTCGCAGATGTTCTCAACGCCGCACACTGTGAATGCTAATGGGAAGTGTTTTTTGCATGTTGCAAATTTATCGTTTTGCTGACAGTGAATTTGTATACTGTGATGAATTGTAGATCTACATTCCCTCAGGCCTTGAGCAATTCTCACTTGAAGTTTTGCCTGTGGACACAAACAAGCCATCAGTTGAGCCAATCAAGAAAGCTTGTGCGACCGACAGAATTATGAGTGCGAACACAAGCGTACGTGTGACTGTCAAGCACACAAAAACAATTTCTGAAGGTGAAACTGAAAGTTTTTTTTCGACGAAGGCTGTTGATTCCGTGACATCCAGCACTCCAACGAGGTCCGGAAATTTGATGGCTTGTGACATTTTCAAGCGTTTTGCGCAGGAAAAAACAAACCACCCGTTTGTCAGCGGGGCAGATGTTTTTTCTTTTCAGACGAGTGTCTAGTGTTTGCCAGCACAAGGTCGGCAGGACGAAAAGAACCAAAAACAAACACTGAGACTGTTTCTGATACTGTAGCTCTTTCCAGGGGTGAACGCAGCCATTTGAACGTGTTTTATTTTGGCTCTTTCTTTGGTCAGAAGATGGAGTCGAAATGTAATTCATATTTTGAAGATTGAAGGAGAAATTATTGAAATTGATGCAGCACTTTGTGTCAGATGACCTTTGTCCAGCCAGCGGTGCTGTGACATGCAATGCAGAAAGATCCCTCTCAAGTCTTCAAGTCGCAGTGTTTTTTGCGCGAGGCTGTTTTGGGACCTTCCAGCGGTCTGTGCGGTCATCGCACGCGAGAGGTGATGTCTGTGTGTGGACAAGGGGACTATCCTTTCGCATGAAACACTTTTCAAACCGTGCAGGGGCAGGCAGTGCACTTTTGAATTGCCACTCACAGTTCCAAAATAGACGCCATGCATCACACGCCTGCTGATAGATTGAAAGAGGGAGGCACTTTTCATTTTGGTGTTACGCTGTTGGCGCCCGCGCGTACTCAACACGTTGTGTTCTTGTTTAGCGACAACACGATGCGTTGTGTCGCTCTCTATCAGTATGCTTCTGGTTGGCTGGGCGTTGGCGGCCTGCAGGCGGGAAACTTTAGCCCGTTTTCCAAAGACGCACCAGAAAAGGTTTCATGTGGAGAAAATCTTTATTGAGACTCGTTGAACAATGTTTCTTACGCTGAATACAAAAATATCTTGGCAACCGATCAACTCCAACAGAAAACCCAACAAATAAAACTTGTGACGATATGTCTTCGCTGTTTGCAGAAATTACCCTGAAAATAACACAGGCCGAGATAACTTTGTGGGCGTTTTGCTCCACTCAAAGTGGAATTGGAAAAATAGAAACTTCATGCGGAGCTGTCAAAAGAGCGTCCGCGTCAAGCAGACCGGACCGCCGGAAACACAACTGGCAGACCACGAATTTTGTTGGAGGTCGATCGTAGCGGAGTCGTTGACGCAAATTCCCGTTGGAATGCCAGGATGAGACCAACGTTGCAAGCCAGACAGTGAGAACCAGTGCATCGTGTGCACGGCGGTCAAAAACAACGACCACACACCTGCGCAACAAAGCTGAACACATGATTTGTCTGTCCTGCAAAACGAACAAAACAAAAGCTGCTTGCATTTCTTTCTTTTCGTCTTGTGGACACAAATTAATTTTGCATTGAGCAGTGTGGTTACATCATAAATATTGATCACCGAGCAGACTCCTGCACAAGTGTGTGTGTGTGTGTGTGTGTGTGTGTGTGTGTGTGTGTGTGTGTGTGTGTGTGTGTGTGTGAGGTGCTGGCTCAGAAAGAGTCTCCCATTGCGCTCGTGTTGGAGTCCGCCCGGCGCTTCCAGTATCACAGACCATGGACACAGCAGTCCTCGCCTCGTCACTTTTGTGATACACGTGGTGTGTCAATTAAGTTTCAGCTCTTGCGTGACACAATTTTTAAGCGTGACAGACTGAAATATAATTGACAACCTCGAAATTTTATCACCTCACCCCACGACGAAAACGTGCACGCTGACTGATCACCAGCTGGTGAGCTCGTGTAGAGGTCCCCCTCTCAACAACAGCTGAATCAGTGGAGCAACCCGACAAGGGAGACCAGTCCTCTCGTGGCTGTACAACTAATTCCTTCACTTCTGAGGTTTGTTTGTTTCTTACTATCACATTCGAACTGAGGAACAATGCGTCTGACTGAACTTGACCCACAGCGCAGCTGTGTCTTCAGTCGTCCAAGATCTTGATGCCTTTGTTGCCCTGAGTGGGGTCCTGGTTGTTGTTGTTGTTGTTGTTGTTGTTGACGTTGTACGCTCCGGGCCCGTGGTAGACGGACTGGTCGATGCTCTGGTTGCACATGGGGCGCATCATGTTCTGAATGAAGCTCATGACGATCTCAGGGGGGATGATGGTCGAGTAGTTGGGAGCCTCGTTCTGAGGATCCTCATTGGTCCAGCGGTCGAAGTAGAGGTTCCGCCAGGTGGCGATGGCCTCGAAGTGCATGTTGGCCGAGGACCAGTAGTTGGGGATGAGCTCGATGATGCCGGCGTGTTTGGGGAGGAAGAGGGAGTGGGTGAGGCCGGCTCCGTGCATGCCTATCAAGATGTCAGTGTTGACAATGAAGTCCAATTGCTGTCTCATATCGAAGAGATCAATCTGTACCCCCCTGATGGTGTGATTGGTGAACTTTTTGCGCAGCTGCGTGACGAGTTCTTGTTCGTTTTGCACCTTGCGCTGGATGAAGCCGCTCGGGTTGCGCGGGTGAGCCACGTAGTCCCGGCGCCAGATGAAGAGCACTGAGAGGCTGTCGCAGTTCAGCGCATGCGCGCTATTGGCCAATCCGTACGTGGACAGGAAGAAAGTTCTGAACTCTTCCACCAATGGCAGGGACATCATGTAATGGTCATTCATGGGGCTCTCATACCCCACCATGCTCCACACCAAATCTGTGAAGACCGTCTTTTGAGGCAAATCCCCGATTCTTGTGGATGAGTTGAACAGCGTCCGCCATGTTGAATCCAGGTTGCTATGGGGATGACCGTCAACGAGCAGAATGTTCGTCTCAACTTGAGTCTTGTTGAAAAACTCCATCATGAGGAAGGCGTTGAAGAAATCCGTCATGGTGTGGTAGAGGTTGGCGTACTCGTAGCGCACCACGGCGATGGTGAACTGGTCCACCCGGGTCACGTGATGGCTCCTGGCTCCGAGGGCCTTGAACTTCCGGTCGGACAGGAAGTCGCGGTCCTGCGTCGTCTCGAGCGCGTAGTACCACTCGTTGATGTGGTGGTTGCCGATGAAGTCTCCGTGTCGCGGCTCTGACCGACAGTACACCGTGAAGAAGCCTCGATACACCTGCGAACGGAGAGCTTCATGAAAATCTGAACATTTGCTTGTTTCCTTTGTCAAGTAAAAATGACCATGATATGCGAATTTCGTGTTGCGGTGTTTTGGGGCATTGAGTAGGAGGACATTCAGCTTTCTGTCGAGTCCGGATTTCATGGAGCTGTTCTTGACACTCGGTCACTCTTGCAGACTCCGTCAGCCACCTTTCGTGCTCTGTCTCTTGTTTTCCTTTGTCCATCAAAATTACTTAATACAGTGAACTGTTCGCATAAAGCGTGGCGAGACGTTGCCACGGAGATACCTTGTAGTACTCGGCGCTCTCGGCCTGGTTGATGACGTCACTGATGTTCTCCCCACCCGCGCGACCATCGCTGAACTTCTTGTCGATCAGAACGTTGTGAAGACGCGCGAACTTGTCGTCGTAACCTTCAAACTCCTGGAAACAGGAACGCCAGAAATTCAGTTCCCACGAAACGTCAGACTGCCGAATCCGTCAAGGTCTGGGTATTCAATTTATTTGTGAACAACAGTTGAGTTTGACAGTTGTGACCCACGCCCACACATCGGACTGTGGTGCGTTGTTCAGAGTCACAAAAATGCGGACCAGCCAACCCAAATGCTATGTTTTCCCCAAGTGAGCCACAAAATTTCGAGCGAAATGTTCGAACTGATGGGTGTGGAAGAACAGCGATTGTACTGTACCTCGGAGTCTGGGCACAGCGTGTCCCTGCCGTGCTGCCACAGACCAAACACGTCGACGGGTACGCGCGCGTCGCGGTACAACGCGCGACTCAGACGCCGCGTGAACTTCCCAGCGTCGCTCGTCTTGTCCGACAGTTTCTGCAATTTCTGCCTGATGCCTGCAAGGTCTAGCGTGGAGTTGAAGGAGGAGAAGAGAGTCAGGTTGCTGGACATCTCCTGGGTGTCTGCGTCAGCAGAGGTGTTGAGCCATGAGTGCGGGTCCCCGCTGTCGTTGTGCTGCGTTTGGAACGAGTACACTCTGGTTTGGTTGCTAAGCAACAAGTTTTTGGGTTTTCGCTTGTGTTTCAGTTTGAAACCTGGTGCACGTTTTGCGTTGTGGCGATCTTTGGTAGATTTGCCACGCCTAGACTTTCGTTTTGATAGTCCACCACCACCAGCACCACCATGGTCAGTACCACCCCAGCCACCGCCGCCATCACCCCTGTCATTGGCAGGCTCCACCTTGTCAGTTTCAAAGGCTTTGTAGCGGAAGTCAGTTTGTGGTCTGTCATGCTCGTTGTTTGTCTCGCCTCTGCTGCCACCTGGTGGAGCCTGGACGAAATGCACGGACCTGACCCGAAGTTCATCCCCGCCAACGTTCCCATCACGTCGGGCGTTGGCGTGACGGACATCAGCAGTGCGATTCCGTGTGAAATACAGCGTGTGATCGTGGCCGGCCCGCGGCGGCTGGTGATCGCTGAGAGCGTGGGGCTGGTGCACCATGCCCTTGGCGGCGTAGTTCGCGATGGTGAGTCTGCTCTGCAGCTCCTGGATCTGCGCGTACTGTTGGCTGATCTCCCGCTGCACGTCCAGCATCAGCCGCTGCTGACTGATCAGGCTTCCCAGACTCGGCACGGGGATGGATGTCAGCTGCAGCGGCTCCCCCTTGTGCCGACCAGAGTTCGTGTGGTGAGTCCCAGCTGTTCGTCGCTCCAGGTTGTGCTGTTGGAGAACTGCGTGGCTCTTGTCGCCGCGTCCCTGCGCGGTGCCACTGTACGGCTGTTTCAGTGTTCCGTCTCCTTCACCCATTGGCTGCAAACCGAACACGTTCTGAGGCCTTTGAAACTGCACATTGTTCTGGTTTTGACGCAGTGCAGATCCTGTCTGGTGCCGTTGTGGTTTGGCATCAGCGTTACTCCCCTGGGTCCTGGCTGCTCGGTCGCCAGGCAGCAGAAAACCCATGTTTCGTTGCTTTTGTCTGTTTCGTTGGTTTTGACTTTGTCGTTGCAACACGTCGTTGCTGAGGTGTGGTCCGTTTGCAGCTGCGCCTGCGTGTGAATATTGGTCACGTGAGCGGACAGGGTCACGTGGTTTGAAAAGCAACGCCTCGTTCTCACCCAGACTCCCGCCATTCCTTGTTTGACGTTCTTGGTTCTGGTTGAATTTCAGAGCTCCAGCATTGTCTGTATTTTTGGTGTCTGAATTCGTTTGAAAGTTCAGGATCATCGAGTTCTGATCTTTCACTGGGTTCAGCAACGAGGAATCGCGACGTTTGTCTTCGATGCCTTGAGCTGCAAACTTGTGAGGAGCTATCACAGATGAGTTTCGTGGACTAGAATTCAACTGGATCTGGTAACCTTTGGGCAAAACATCCGGTTTCTTCGGCTTCTTTCTTCGTTTCTTCTTTCCCATCCTCTTGGCCTTGATGATGACGACGGTTTCCTTGTCGTCCCCGCGTGTGTCATCGATCACATTGGTGCGCACTGTGTACTGATTGATACGTGGCTGCGCTTGGCTGTCCACGCCTCCCTGGGCGTTCATTTCATCCCCATTTCGGTCTGAAAGCATTTTGCTCTTGTGTTTCGCCATGGGCTTGTCTGTTGGAGGACGGTTGAAGAGCAACACTTCATTGTCTTGCACAGCACGACGTGTGTCAAAAACCGGCGGTTCATTGGGAGGTTTCACAAAAGGGTCCAGTTTTTGCTTCTTCTTTTTCTTGGTCTTTGTTTTCCCAGCAACGTCTGTGTTGCCTTGGACCATGGCCACTTGCTGGGATTTGATGGAGTAAAATCCTTGGCCTGTCTTTTTGGTCAAAACTTGCCCACGGTCCTGAAATTCTCCGTGTTCTTGCGCGCTCTGCACTCGCTGGCTGGTCTTCATGGCTGGAGCCTCGCCTGGAGCCTTGATCACAAAGCCGTCGATGGTCTCCAGGTCGATCTCGACGTCCGACTGACCGGGCAGCAGGGCCAGGGGGTCGTAGGTCCTGGCACCCCACGCGTCTCTCTCGTAACCCTCCACCACCTCCACCTGTCCATCACCCTTCACCCGCACATACCCTTCACCATCAAACTCTCTCTTACCTTTCGCCCTGAAATCCTTGTAGATATCCTTGAACAAAGCGTTCTGGTCCACTTTCTCCATCTCGTTCCAAGAGAGCTGGTTTCTGCCCAGCTTCCGGTCTGGGAACTCGATGGTCTCGAGGAACTCGACTGGTTGTTTGGGTCCGTGGAGGCCGGATCCGGATCCGTGACGCAGCATCTTAGTCAGCATCACGAAGGACGCCGTGAAGAGCACGCACGGGATCAGAACCTTGTTCTTCCACATGAACTTGCTCACCGCTGTCGTGATGTATCTGGACATGACTTCTTGCGCGTCGGACTTCCAAACACTTGTTCGTTTGTGTCAGTTTTGTTTGTTGGAAAGTGATTTTGTCGGCGAATGTTGGCCTTGCGGACACGACGTGACAGACTTGGTGCTCAGTGTCTGATTTACAACATATAGGCGCTGTGCATCAAACCTGAGATGTGAGTGATGCTGCGCGCGGTCATCAGTGCCAGGCCTCTGGTCATTTAGCAGAAGAATACAGTAAAAATTCACAGGTTCGGCAAACACAAAACGTAGACGCACGCGTGAACGTATGCGTAGCATTTCACCCCCTGGGGGACAAACTCCACAAAGTGCTCTTTTTTGGCCGGGGGTTTTGATGTTGTCAACAATTGTTTTGCTCAGTGATACAGGATGAGAGTCTCATTTTACAATCAGTGATGAAGAGGTGAGGACAAATAGTGGTACTTGTAAAAATTTTGTTGCGTGTTGTGTGCCCTGTAGGGTGAGATTGTACGTCTACGTCTTCGCGTACGTCAACTTTTCATGTTTACCGAACCTGGCTATTGGAATGCGTGAACGCGATGGCGACGATGTCACCGTTGACCTTCCGCGAAATCGCGCGTTTTCTCTCCCTGGCTTATCTCGTTGGGTTGAGAGAAGTAAGACGTTCCCAGCCTGGACGGTCCTTGTGATTGTCTCATACATAATGCATTCTCCTTATTGTCGGATTTATCAACTGCAAACCTTGTTGCGAGGGAAGGTTATTGCGCGTTGCCAGGGCGATCCGCTGTCGCTTGGTGCTGGCACCGCATCCATCTTTTGCTCAGGAGGAGGAAACCTTCATTTTCTTTTCTAATTTACAGGGTCGTCAATTTCGCTGCTCCGCTGTCTCCCGCAGATTGCCTTTTCCTGCTCAGCATCTGCGATTGTTCTCACGGGAGTTGGCTCGTGTGTCTCCTGAACTCGATTTTCTGGGTAGAGAAAGGGGGGCTGTGGACATTTCTGAAGTTGAGACAAGGGGTGAGGTCTTCAGAAGTGTGGTCAGTGGAACCGCAGCAGCATGGTTCAGTTTTGCGATGTATCACGGCGACCTGATCTCGCGGACGCGTCCAAGACCTCTCGGTGTGGGGCGGCTGTTCCTTGTTCTGGCTGCAGTCTTCTCCCTCTGAAAGAAACAGTGAAAGAGATCACATGATAAATGGGTGCCGGAGGCGCTTTTGTTGAACACGGAACCAATGAATTGCTTTGAGCTGTGAAAAGTTGAACGGAGTCGAGACTGCCTCAATCCCTGGGCACAGGATCCAAACTTTTTCACGTTGAAACGCTCTTGAAATCAAAAGCGATGAGACTAAGCTGCCTTTCAGGCAAATCACAATGCAAAGGAACCGATGAAATTGATTTGTTTCAGTGACACTCAAAATTTTATGCTTATGTCGCCTGAGGGATGGCTTTGCGCGGAACACGTGTCGTAGATATTCTACTTCCTCGTGTCAACAAAGGATTCGCATTAGCGAGTTTAAGCTCGACGTATGACATTGAAAACGTCGTCGCGTCCATTTTAGACACCCTCACACACAAAGATTCTTCTTGAGAAACTCTGGATTTTGGTTCATTTTACTTCCAAAATGTGGAAAAGTCAAGGACGCAAAACTTTTTTCAACGACGTTCACATTGATGTTTTCAATTTCAAACGTCGAACTTGAACTCGCTATTGTGTTGTTCGTGAAAACGTGTGTGTGTGTGTGTGTGTGTGTGTGTGTGTGTGTGTGTGTGTGTGTGTGAGAGAGAGAGTTCTGATAACTTGCGAGAACCTTTTCCCAAACCAGCTCAGGTGCCCTTGCCGCAGTGCAACACATCCAGAACGTGAGTTGTCATTGCGACAATCCACTGCATTGTCTGACACACGTTCGTGGGGACGTGTTTAGGTGAGTTGGGTCTCGTCGCAGACAGACCTGCAACTCTACCTGCCCGATCAATGAGCCGAGGGACCAGACGCACACGGTCTCTCGCTGCTTTGGCTTCTGCTCAGCAACATGAATAATTGAAGGCGCCGATCTATGTCGTTTCCACGTTACCTATTTCACCGCAGGAGTAGCAGACTCTGTGTCATCAGATGGGAGAACAGCAGGCCGGGACGGAGCCGTGTGGAATTGCCAGAGACGGGGGGAGATAAATCCGTCTTGTCGTGAAGGGAATTTGGAGTCTTCTGGATTTCTAGAGTTTGGTAGCAATGCCAAAAAGACGAGATCCAGAAGGCCCGTGGTCCCTCGTCAGATCAGTGTAGCAGGATGAATTTAGTTCGAAGACCACAGAGACATATGGAATGACGTTGGGAGTGGCGAACGTTTTGAGCTCAGCACAGAATGAGTACGTTAGCTTGTCACGCCCCGTGTGGCCTCGATACGCTCAACGTGCCATTTCGCTTTCATTCTCTGTGCCCTGCAAGGAAGTACGCTTCACGTGGACAGACATACTCGATGGTGTTGGTGTGCGGGGAAGATAAACCAACACGCCCCGTGTCGGTGACGGCCATGTTCGGAGACAGATCTGCGGACGGACGGAGCCCAACTGCTACACCACCTTCCCCTACTGATTCACCCAAATTGCTTGATGGCGTTTCGCTCATTGACTTGTGTGTCATGCTCTTGAGGCGGAGCTGAATTTGCACGTTCAGGCAAGCTCTTGTTGGCTTTCGCGTGAGATGCCTGTCTGTTTTCACCATAGGAAAACCTCAGTCCCAGCAGACCAGTCTGGTGACCAACTGATAGTGTCCCGTGGGCTCTGCTGATCATAACTGCAGATGACAGTTGTTTGGATCTGTCTGGATGCAGCTCATGTCCGCTGTCAATGATAATGGAATCACAGGGCCCCTTGAAGACCCAGGCATGTCAGTTCTGGATTGGTTGTGACCATAACGAACTGCAGGCAGACAAACATCTGCAGGCGGGACACGAGAAAAAGGACATGCAGCAATGGTGCCCTCATCTTCAATTCAAAGCGTCCATGAAGGACTCTGCCACCCATTTGCATTCACGAGGGCCTGAGCTGTGCGGAAACCTGAACTAAACTCAGCCCAACAACACACACAGCTGTCTGCAAATTGCTCACGACGGACTGTTTTGCGGCTTCATTTGCCTGTCCCAAGAATGCGCTGCGTTTTCTCTGAGATTCTGAAGACGGTTTGGTGGACTTGTCCCAGTGCAGCCCTCATCACCTCTCGAGGCGCGCGGAGTCTTTCCGTGACCGCCTCTTCATGACGGAGCGCGTGTTCACGATGCAGATTCGCGCCGAGCCCTCGTCCTCACCGTTCCGTGCACGGAGGAGAGGCTTACACGGCTCACGAGTCTCTGTCCTCACCGTGAGAATCCATAATGTGGCTTTCCACAGCCTCGATTGCATACGTTTTGCATTACAAAAAGCAGAGCGCGGACTTCTTTTGGAGATGCGCTTGTTGTGCGAAGTCCCTTTAGGGCGAAGCACCATGTGGTAATGCAATATATGGCAGCTGGACCAAAATGTCCCCTGCCCCCCCTCCCCCCCCCTGGCCAGACCCCCCCTGGCCAGACCCCCCCCCCTGCAGAAGACAGCATGGCTGGTGGAGGACAAGGAGGACCAGGAAGAATTGATAAACAAGGAAGAATTGATGACATTAACGCCACTGCAACGCTG
>JAAUXT010116945.1_pt1 | contig 16828 bp, 19 predicted proteins | sample 7278171 | NCBI WGS metagenome assembly JAAUXT01 (sample SAMN14350112, study PRJNA611818) | marine sediment metagenome | isolation source: surface marine sediment (1.8m) | place: French Polynesia: Moorea | collected 2018-08 | reverse complement strand
GCTTGTGACACCATAGAGGAAGGTAGCCTAAACCACTGAGCTCCAACTCATACTCTACAATAAACTATACTACAACATCACTACTGGGGCTTCACTCTCATATATAACAGGTGTTCACGTGGTTCACCGTGCGAACACAAATTTGACCACGCCGAGAACCTGCACCAGCCCAGCAACACACACAAAATGCAATTTCCCCACGTGTTACACATTCTCGAGTCAACAACTCCGGTCCGTGTGTGGTGTGTCAACGCCCCCCTCCCCCCAGCTCCCTCTTTCGATTGACGATTTTTGCGTTGGCGTTCGCAGTCACCTGGGGTCCTGACCGAAACACAACTCTCCATTTGAATGCTTGACCGGCAAAAACTTTTTTCAGGAGGTACAGAAAGCCGGTGAGTTCACATCCGGCGCCAAACTCACCCTGGTTCTCTTGGCCGGAAGTGGTGAACTGCGTCGCCACCGTCGCCGTCGTCGATTTCGACTCCGATTCACCGGAAGTCGCGTCCGTCGAAGATTCACGCTCCATGTCGGTCACGGTTGAAGGAACCTGTGGTGAGACACGAGATTCTGTGGTGAGACACGAGGTTACACCAGCACTGTTCTTTGGCGTGAAACGCACGTGCACACACACACACACACGCACACACACACACACAAGGTCAAGGAAGAAACGGTACAATGACCTGACAATCTTCGCGAGTCAACACTCAAAACTGCCCACTCTTCTCAGTGCCTTGAAGCCAGTCTGTACTTCCCTTCTTGCGTGTGAAACGCACACACACACACACGCACAAAGTACTCAAGCCTCAGCTCTGTACTCGTGCCATTTGAAGGTCCTATTGTCCTATTGTTTGGCTACAAATCTTCCAAGCCGCACTTCAAACTGCCAGCCACTGTTGTGGCTGGCCACTCGGACTGAACAAACACGTGTGATGCTGAGTATCTGTGGGTGTGCCACCTCAACTCACGAACACACTCACCCACATACCACACAGCACCTTGGACGCGAAGACGGGGTCTGCCACCATATGTCTCCTTGTTGAGTTCACACAAACGTACATGAGTACTCACACACATACACACACATACACACACACACACACACACACACACACACACACACACACACACACACACACCGTACCTTGGACGCGGAGACGGGGTCTGGCGCCATGTCTGTTTCCTTGATGAGTTCCCCGATGACCGTCTCGAGGCTGTAGCTGCCGTCCTCGTTCGTGCAGCGCTCGATCACCTCCGCGATGTGCCGCGTGTTGTGGATGCCCGTGAATTCTATGATCTTCGCTATGTCGTTGCTGTCCCGGGTACCATGCTGAGGAAAATAAAACATCTGCACTTGGCAGGCGCAACGTGGTCTGGGAGTAAAGAGCTCTGGGTCCTGCCCTGTGACAGCGCCCAAGGGACTTGTGAGGAGCAGTCAAGTTGTAGTTTCCCTTCGCTTTTAGCGTGAGGAGAAAGCCACCAGGTCTTTGACCTGTGAACCTCAGTGACTGTCGAGAACTCAGCGAACATGTTGAGAGTGCAGAGAAACCTCAACCCTCGTGGGGTAAGTTTGGAGGGGCGTCAGATCTTCACGGTTATTTCGAGTTCATGTGACGTGTTGCAAGAAGGCAGCACTTTGTGCCACGAGGTGGGTGCCTCGGTCGTCATGGATCTTTGCCTGATGTGGCCGTGAATTTCGAAAGAAATTTGACTTCCAACACTTGGCTGAAGTTCGCGGGTTCCAAATCAACCAGTTGCTTCAGAAGATGCGTTTCAAAACTGCACTGCAACCTCACCCGATCTCGCTGTCATTCTCTCAAGGAGTTTCTGGAATCATTGGACTTTTGTTTCATCGAGTCAACATCTTGACCAGCCACCTACAGGACGATCTGGACCTGCATGGACCCTTCTGCACTCACTTGCAAGATGGTGTTTGCGAAGTCGATGAATTTCGCCCCGATTTCCAAACTCATTTTCTCTAGGGTTCCCACTTCAAATCAAAACACACCCACACCATCCTTTCCCCAGCTATTTCCCCAACTGGTTGAAGTGTGTTTGAAGTGTTTTGCTCACCTGTAGACGTTGCTGTTGAGGATTTGACTGTTCAACTGTCATATTGGAGTTGGGGAAAGCCCTCGCCTCGAGGCGGCGCGTGCGTCGCCACCAGATCGAGGCGCCACCGGAAGTAGCAGAAATCCCAAAACTTTGCAGTTTGAATTTTGTCAAATTATTGCCTGTCATTTCTTCTTTCTTGCTCGTTGAATGATGCAAACAGGTAAACATTGTGTTTTATGATTGACTCGAAAAGCAGACATGGTAATTGATGTGCCCAAACGTCAGTGGATCTTAACTCTCTATTATCGCTCACGTCAACGTCAGGTTTGTTTTCATCATAAGATTCCCCTGCAACTTTTGTTCTCCTGTAAAATAAAAACAGGCGAAGACTTTCACAGAGTTTGCTCTGTTGCAGTTGTCCGTGAGTAAACTTGTCGCTGCATGAAACTGCAACTGGTCGGCATTTGAGGGGACAGGTTGAAAGTCACGTTGGAACTGAAAGTTTGAAGCTGCTGTCATCACAGCAAGACTGTCAACATGTCGTTCCTTGTGGATTCCTGTATCATGTTCTTTTCCCAGGTGAGATTGCCACTTTCTTCATCTCTCTAGTTTCTAGGGACAGTATGATTCTGGTTTCAGTCTCAGGTTTGTTCCTTGGGGGCAGAGTATGTGGTGAAGGGTAACTTTCATGACATTTGTGCAGATCTTCGGGTCTGGTGCTGAATTGTGCACAATTCATATTGAATCAGTTTGAGTGATGCGCGATGGCAGCAGCATTCCAGGTGTCCACGAACTATCGACCTGTCAACAAGAATTGGAGGCGTCTGAGACTGTTTGTTTTCCTTTCATTTCAGATTGTCTTCTTCGGAGGTGGCTGGGTATTTTTCTTGAAGAAATTATTCCGAGATTACGAGGTGAGCAGGGCGTATTTCCAGCTGACATCTCGAAAAAGAAAGATATTTGACTTTGACAGTCAACGCGTTTCAATGGAAAAGAGCTGCATGAAAGAATTTGCTTGGCGTTTTTGCCGCGCGACAAAATGATGCCCGGTGGTGACACAGGTTTTGCTGCAGAAAAAGACACCCAAATGGATTATTGACGCAGGAAATCTGCAGACTCTTGACAATGATGACCTCATTTCATCGCGTCAAAATCTTGTATTTTGACGCAGCAATTCTGTATGAAAGCGCCATCAGTGTCTCGTTGCACTGGATTCAGCGTGTTTCCCTCCTCAGGTGCATCACTGGGTGGTTCTGCTGGTTTTCTCCGTCACCTTCGCGCTCTCCTGCGCCATGTTCGAGCTCATCATCTTCGAGATCATCGGGTTTCTCGACTCCAGGTCAGGAAACTTTCGTCATTTTCTGCAAAAAAAAATATCGGGTTGAGTTTCTTCAACTCTGCGGTCACAAAGTCTGTCGTATGTGCTCGAACCGTGGTAGAAATGGGCCACCACCTGACAAAATGTTTCCTGCTCAATCACACAACTTATTTGTCGACCAAGACATCTCGAAAAGTTGCACAGGGACCATTTTTGCGGAGTGTGAGAACCCTGTCCTCTGACACAAACGTGACTATCTGTTGGAACGCATCTTCTGCTGCTCGTTTCAGTTCGAGATTCTTCCATTGGAAGTTGTGTCTCTACTCGATGCTGTTTGAGACGATTGTTCTCGTGCCCTTCTACATCGCCTACTTCGTTGTGGGCAACATCAGCTTCAGTGAGTGAAGCATCAACACACGTGAAGGGGTTTACATACTGGTGACGCTGACGTCAAAACACGACGTCAACTGCAACTATTTTTGACAGTGACTGCGGGTTGTTTCCACATTGAGCCAGCATCAAGGGTTTTGCAGTCAAAGTCAAAAATTAATTGATGTCAAAACACAGCAGCGGATATCAATTTTGCTGCTTGACGTCGCAGTTTGACGTTGGCGTGGGCTCAATATGGAAGCCCCTTTATGTTGTGAAGTGCAGTGCAGCAGTTTCGTGCGTCTGTGCACGTGTTTGTTTGCCAAATACGAGAAGCTGTTGATCAGCTGTCAACACAGAAAAAATCTTGTTGAAAGTTCAACAGCGCTGTTTGCTTGCGTTGCAGTTCCAAAGAAAGAACACACCCGCGTCTTCCTCACCTTCACCGCTTGGCTGGTGTTCCTGTATTTCTTCTGGAAGATTGGAGACCCATTCCCCATATTGAGTCCAAAGCACGGTGAGTATTGCCTGCGTATCGGATCCCAGAGTGGTCAGGAGGGAGGGATGACCATGTTGGGGCCGAATCCAACGTTTGAAAATTTTGACAATGGAAAGGCCAGCAGCACAATGATATATTTTCCGATAGTCTGAGGGCCTCCCCCTCCTGGTCGATCCTTTTGGGTGAGGTGGGTGTTTCACCAAGATTCTCCTCACAACTTTACTTCAACATACCGTGCCGCTTAGTCCGCGTGATTTCAGGCATCCTGTCGATAGAGCAGTGCATCGGACGGATCGGCGTGGTCGGGGTGACCCTCATGGCCGTACTGTCGGGGTTCGGTGCCGTCAACTATCCGTACACCAGCATGTTCTACTTCGTCAGGTCAGAGGGCGCTGCGCTGTGCACTTCAAACCTCTCATTTCTTCCATTTTGATCGTGATGTTTGCTGACGCAGCAGATTTTTGTCCGTGCAGACGGCTGCATGAAGGGTGAGATTGTTGTTGTGCGCGGTTGCCTGGTTACGGTTTTACTTTGTCTGTCGTGCCTTGAAGCAATGGTTGTCCCTGGCAACCACAACGTAGTGACAAGAAAAGATTCCGTTTCCAGTGCAAAGCTTTGTCTTGGAACTTGGGTGATGTTCTTTTCCTGGGAACCAATTTGCAAGAAGGCAAGTCTGAATACTTGGGTGACCTTTCGAGGATTCCGTTCGCTCACACTGTGTGATACACGCTATTCGTTCTTTTCCGGAGCGGAACAAAGCAGGGGGCGACCTCACGGGAGGGTAACTTGAACTTTCATTCGACATGTAAAAGGATTGTGCCTGCGGGGAAAAAGGAGCAGATACAGAGTGGGTGGATCTTGCCCCCAAGCTGCAGTGACTGAGACTTTGCGATGGGTTGTGTGATTGCCAGGCACGTGACAGACGAGGACGTCCAGGCGCTGGAGCGACGCCTCATGCAGACCATGGACATGATCGTGAGCAAGAAGAAGCGCATCGCCATCGCCAAGAAGCAGAGTCTGCGCAACGCGACCGTCAACCAGGTGCGAGGCGCCCTCAGGTGGCTGATTCAGTGGTGTCGCCTCGTGGCCGCTGGAGTGGTGTGTGACGAGCTGTGTGTGTGATGTCCTGCAGTGGCTCAGAGAGTGGCATGATGTCATCCTCAATGGCTGATGAAGTGCGGAGGGGTCCTTCAGTGGCAAATGGAGTGGTGTGTGGTGTCTTCTGATGGCTGATTCCGTGATGGTTGATTGTATCCTGGAGTACAGGATAGATACAATGGGGCGATTCTTAGGAGACACTGCAGCAGCTAATCACTTTCTTATGCTACTTAGCTATGCAAGATATGATTGGGTGCTGGCAGTCAAACTGTGTCTAAAAATAGATTTTCCACATTGCATGCATTGCACACATTGAACCCATCTCCAGGATATACACCCGCGCCTCACAGCGCAACTTTGTTTCACTTCGTGGCTGAACCACCCAGGGCTGCAACATGGCAGTTCTCTGAGTTCCGTCAGATTTTCAGCTTGATCTGGTCCAGAGACACGAGTACGGAAGGAAACATGTGGTTTTGTTCCCCGTGTGTTCGCTGTGCCTGTTGTTTCTGACTCATGCCCACACCCTTTGCACGGCAGGACTCGCGTGGAGGCCTCTGGGACCGAATCAAGAAGGCGGCCGGCGGCGGCAAGAACGAGAACATCGACGGGCTGAAGCAGGAGTGCCTCGCCATGGAGGAGCTCAGCCGACAGCTGTTCCTCGAGTCCGTCGATCTGCACAACGAACAGGTACCGAGAGAGAGCATCACCCGGGTATGAGGCTGGTCGCGCACAGAGCGTCGAGGCGAAAATGTTGACCCTGAATGATGTGTCATGGAGATTCTCGTGGCATCTCAATACAAACCATATTAAAAGTAAATTTACCATTCAAAGGAATGAAAGCAGAAGAGATCTTCTCTCTGAGTTTTCTTGTCATTTTGCTTTGTTAGGGTATGGGCAAAGACCTCAAAGTTCAAACAGTGTTTTTGTACCAATCCTTATGGCACGTTGTTCAGGGTGAAGCCAGCGTTGAACGACACGCAGTGCGCGACCCCCCTTACGTGGCACGCGTGTATATTCCCTCATTTGATGTGTTACCTCGGCCTATGTCTCAGTTCAGTTCAGTTGCTACCTGGCTCTTATGAGTGGTACTCCGGCCTCCCCAGGGGCCAGTTGGGGGCAGCACTCGGACGAGCCACCAGGTGGTGCTCAGAAGAACGGGCTCTTCCAAGCGCCACCCAAAAAAGTGGCGCTCAGAAGAGGCAGACTCGGAAAATTGAATTGAGACTGAAAAACAGGTTGAGACACGTCTCCCTCTTTTGTCCGGTGGCGAGAGTAAATTCAAACAATGGTGACGATGTGCTCAGGCGTACCCTTCTGTTGATGCCCCTTTTTCGGTGCGGACAAAGACGAAGAGTGAAAGGGTCAAGGTCAGATTGGTGTGTCACGTGGGATATGATGTCATACGCCGATTCGCGTCGTCACTTTGGACGCGTCGTTCTGTGACTTGTGCTGAGACGCAACGCGTGACGCGTCCTGTTCGAACGTGGTGCGCGTGCCAACAAGATCGATGCGACGTGTGATGTCAACAACTTTCTCTTGTGAATCTGACCTTTGTTTTGTTTCAGGAACGGATAGAATATTCCAAGACCTTCAAGGGAATGTACTTCAACTTCCTGGGCCACATTTTCTCCATTTACTGCATGTGGAAGATTTTCATCGTGAGTTTCGAGCCTCGTTTTATGCGAAAGTACCACAACTCTCGTTTTCCTGGAAACATTCTTGCGTGCAGGAGCTGACGCCAAGTTGTCTTGCAACCCTGTATTCAACGAACAACAAGAACGGAAACACAACAGACCTCGATCCCATCTTGTTGTGCGATGTCCCTTTTGAGAAGAGCACTTCGTGGCTCGCCGAATTTTTTTGTTTTTCATATATGCCATCTTGGCAAAGACATCCTGTCCCATCTGTCCTGTCCTGTACCCCCCCCCCTTGTGGACAGGACTGAAATGGTTATATCTCAGCTTCTAATCAAGATAGAGCATTGCTGTTTGGTTCATATGAAAGGTCTTTGAAAGCACTTTTAGGATTTTATAATTTGGTTACCATGGTAACATTCCCCAAGTAACCACAAGTGCAAAAAGGTCAAAAAATCAAGAAATTACTATTTTGAGCTTGTTATTCAAGTCAAAATAAGACTTTCAGAATTTGAATACCACACTGAATTGAAGAAGTGCTCAAGGCCAAAATTATATCTAGAATTCCAAATCAGTGTCTGTAGCAACCAACTTTTACCTTGGCAACCAGATGAAAATTGCTATATCTCAGCTTCCAATCAAGATAGAGCCTTGATGTTCAGTTCATATGAAAGGTCTTTGAAAGCTCTTTCATGATTTTACAATTTGGTTGCTCTGGTAACATTTCCCTGGCAACTATGAGTGCAAAAAGGTCAAAAAATGCAAGAGAAAGCTGTTATTCAGGTAAAAAAAATGCAAGAAAAAGCTGTTATTCAGATCAAAATTGGATTTTGAGTGTCAATTGCTTCTTTGATTGCTGAAATAAAATGAATGGGGACGTCGCACCCGCAGTTGCCAAAAGCACTGCTTCTCTTGTTGCAGGTGCGGTTGTTTGCTCGCTAGTCACAGAGCCGTGTGTGTGTGTGTGTGTGTGTGTGTGTGTGTGTGAGTGTGTGTTTGTGTCTCTGTCTTTTTCCTCTTCTCTCTCGTTCTCTCTTCTGTCTGTCTGTCACACACACACACACACACACACACTTGGCTGTGTCTCTCTGTTGCAGTGCACGGTGAACATCGTGTTTGACCGGGTCGGGAAGGTGGACCCGGTGACGAGAGGCATCGAGATCGCAGTCAATTGGCTCGGCATCCAGTTCGACGTGAGTGCAAAAACCACAGGGACAGTGGAAGTACGGACCTGCGAGCGCAGAGTAGGATGGGCCTTGTTCTGGGGTCGGGGAATAGTGCGCAGGTGTGCCTGGATCCGTTGGAGAGTTCGTTCAATGGATTGAGAATGGCGACACGTGTGTAGACGCAGACACGTGTGTCGTGATGCAGTGGATGCGCATGTCTGTGATTTGTCGGCCTGTGATTTGACGTCGCTCTGTGTTTGGTGCAGGTGCAGTTCTGGTCACAGCAGATCTCCTTCTGGCTCGTCGGTATCATCATCGTCACCTCGATCCGCGGCCTTCTCATCACACTCACCAAGGTCAGAGCGGCAAGTGAGGGGAAATGCAAACGTTGACAGGTTGAGCCTCTCACCACGCGTCCAATGGGAAGGTCTGTTTCACAATCAGTGCATCAAGAGCACAGCGCCCACAAACAGATGGACGGGTCTGGCCTGTTCTGAATGTGTCACGCGTCGCATTCGTGCGCACGTTTCTGGGCGCTGTGTCAGCTCACGCAACGGAACGCCGATTGGTTGCCACAGTAACCAAAATGAAACGGGCCTCACGTGACAGTTGAGCCGCGGGTGGCTTCGTTGAACATGTTGTGGTCAGTCGTGACCCTGTGCTGTTCGTTTTCAGTTTTTCTACGCGATCGCGAGCAGCAAATCGTCCAACGTCATCGTGCTCGGGCTCGCGCAAATCATGGTCAGTGTCACGTGACTCACTATGACGCGAAGGGGGTTGAACGGGGGGGACGGAGGGGGCGGGGCGACCTCGCACAAATCATGGTCAGTTTTCTCTGACCCCCTGATCCACACCAAACGCACCCCCGCACACGCACACCAAGGTCACAGCGCACCAAAAATGGGTATCACGTAAGGGAAATGAAAAGGAAATGGGCAGTGAGTAAATCTAGTTGTGTTCACACAGACAGTTCCATGTCACTGTGATTACAAATGGGTTTCAACCCCATTCATGTGCGGAATGTCGAAAAAGCCATGCGTCATGCGCTGGCGCACGCAGTGTGAATTGGGGGGTGAGCACCGCCTGTTGTGCTTCTCTTGAATCGTGAGTTGTCGGTGTCGGTGTCGGTTCTGAGGTGTGTCCCGCAGCGGGTGCGTCACCCGTTGCAACCCTGCCGAAGTGGGTGAGGCACCATCGCTGGCGAAGCAGCACCCACTGAGTGGACAGGGATGCAACGGGTGTAGCAGGCCAAAGAAACGTATGACCAAAGCCACGTGACTTCTGTTTGTTGAATACGCTGCGTGTTGTTGTTTCCAGGGGATGTACTTCGTCTCCATGGTGATCCTGATGAGGATGAACATGCCTTCAGAGTACAGGTGCGTAGGGGGCGCCACTGCATTCACACACTTTTCACCAGAATCTCTTGTCTCAAGACAGACAAACAACGGTGGTTCATTCAACGCATCAGAGCCAGTTATGTGCGACGCAAAGCGCACCTGGACACCCAACAGGCTCTTTCAGCAGCAAGCTCCGCAGCCGCAAAATGTACACATCACACGTAGCTTGCAGATGTAATTCCCCTTTCTGGAAGAGTCCACAGATATGAAAACACAAATATTTTTGAGACCAAACTTGGGTTTGAGAATCCTTTTGAAACTGGACAGCTTCAAGAAAAGAATATACATATTCTTCAGGTTTCTGACTCCAGAAATTTTTGTCAAGTTTACTGTGGACTCTTCCAGAATAAGGGAATTGCATCTGCAAGCTATGTGCTACGTGTACGTTTTGCGGCTGCGGAACCTGCTGCTAAAACTCCCCAATATGTGTCCACAAAGCCACACAGCGCGGGGTTCCCTTGCGTGGCTCTCCGTGTGTGTTGAACCGAACTTCGCTCACGCTGTCTCTGCAATGCAGTGCAGACCACAGTTTGTGTGGTTCTGAGCTTCACCTCTCGCTCTTTCAGATCCATCGTGACGGAAGTGCTGGGCGAGCTCCAGTTCAACTTCTACCACCGCTGGTTCGACGTCATCTTCCTGATAAGCGCCCTCAGCTCCATAGGATTCCTCTATATCGCCCACAAACAGGCTCCCGCCAACGATAAAACCATCTCCATGTACAACTAGCGCATGTGCATTCCATGCGACCGGGTCACACCACGTGCGTCACGCGTCACGTCACTTTCATGGACGCCAAACGACGCGTGCTGTGTGGACCTCGCCGCAGCTGACAGACAATTTGGAAGGATCTGACAAGTCCACGTGATACGTCTCGCTTGAAATTTGTGGACTTGAAGAGTTTGAAGCAATTCTGGATAAAAAGGTGGAACAGGAGCTTGGATTTTCAGTGATGGCCGCGTGAAGTGACCTTGCCTGCAGATCTTTTCTCTGCGTGACTACAGAAGTGAAAAGGCACAAGACCCTCGATTCCGGAAGACAAGGCTCGGAGAGTGAACTCTTCCTTCCGGTTGTACCAGGGGTGTGATGAGAGACGAACAAGCCCAGTGTTGCTATGGTTGCAGCGTCGCGCGCCGTGTTGGTCAGAGGGCGCTGCGACACAACGTCCACAGACGCAGGGTGACGTGCACTGAGACGCAGCGCGTGGCGCATGCAGTACGGAGCCGACCAAACAACTTGCCCTTCAAAATGAGAATAATGTTTGAAACAGAACTAATTATCTTGGTTCTTTTTCGCGCGTGAAGATGACAGGACCGCGACAAGGAATTCAGTTCGCAGGTTTCCCTCGCACGCTTGTTCCGCATGTTTGTCACGCGTAGCGTATCTGTGCAATGGGCGCTGCGCCTCAAACGACAACACTACGCCATCTGGCGTGTCCGGTCTGAATGAGGCCCGCGCGCCGCGCCAACACCAGCATTACGGTGCAAATGGACGCACGGCGATGGCGCCGTGTCAAATGCGTCGGATTGTCGACACAGAAACGCAGAGAACTGGTCCCATCCCATTTCAGCGCTTTCGAACTTCATTGTTTCGCCGTGTTCTCATGCCTGTCACGTCGGCGTGATGTGTCTCACTTGCAAAAGGACACAGTTTTCGTGACGCGTCCGGTTCGAAGCCCTTTCTTGCTCGACCCGCCGTTGCAACGAAAACGAACGTTCCAAAAAGGACTGTTGCAAGTTTCAAAACAAAAAAGTTGACAAAAACATTTGGTACAAACAGTGTAAAATGCTGTGGAAATTCGCTCAAAGCGAACAAGACTCAAAACAACGAATTGGAGATTGAACTGGCAGGTATCACAGTGTAACTGGTTTGGCAACGGAACACAGAAATGTCAACTTTTGGGCAGTACAGTGGCTAAAAATATCTGTAGTCAGGATTTGACTTCTGCTGTATTTTCTTTTCTGCGTTTTGCGATTTTTCTGTAGTTTTCTGCAGTGTCGCACCAACGTCGCTGTGGTGATGGCGCGCGCGTCGCTCATTGGTTGAAATTGAGCGTCGTTTCCTAGGCGAGGTCGACGTAAGAGGGGTCTTCCTTGGGGTTGACGCCGGTGTGCCATGTGCCCTCCACGACGTCAGCGCCGTCGAGGACCTGGACGCCGATGGTGCTGATGTGCTCGTCCGCCGGCGGCCCCTCATCCTCCTCCATCTCCTCTTCCTCCTCCTCTGCGCCTGACTGCACCTGCTCCTGCGACACGACTTCCCCGATGACGCCTTCCGCGTCCGAGTCGACGTCCCTGTCCACCTGGACTCCGGTTTGCCTCGGCGTCTGCATGCCTCGGTGAATCGGCGTCTGCGTCTCGACGTGCAAGAATTGGTCCGAGTCGCCGGGTTCCAGGTCCGTCTGGGAGCCCTTGCTGGTCAGGGTGTCGCTAGCCACATCGCTGGGCGTCTTGCTTCCCTCACGGGTAGAGGTCTTGCTCCCGACTTCGCTGGGCGTCTTGCTTCCCCCACGGGTGGAAGTGCGGCTCCCTGCTGCGCTCGGGGTCTTGCTTCCCCGGGTGGACGTCTTGCTTCCCGCTTGGCTGGGGGCCCTGCTGCTCCTGGGGCTGCCGGTCTGGCTCGCCGCGTCGTTGGACGTCTTGCTCGGGGTCCTGCTCCCGAATTTTCCAGGCGTCTGCGAGCCTTGCGCAATCGGGGTCTGGGTCTCAACGCCAGGAACTTCTTCATCGATGACGGACTCCGGATCAGTGCTCCCTTCATCCACCTCTATCTGCGACTCGATGACGCCTTCGATCTCGATCTTTTCTTCATTGGCCTGGCTCGCGACTCCGTACGGCGTCTGCGTCTCGACGTGGTTGTCCTCGGCGCTCGGCGCTTCCTCCACGTGGCTGTCCTGCTTGCTGGACGCTGATTCCACCTCGGACTCGACGTCGGCCTGGACGCCCGTCTCCCGCGGCGTCTGGCTGCCCTGGTCCCGGGGAACCTGCGTCCACTGCTCCCGGGTCGGCGGCTCCCCCTCCGAGGACGACGTCCCAGCCCCGATGGATTGGGCGGATGGTCCCTCAGAAACGTCTGGTTCGTCTACAACAACAAACTTCCAACCATCAGACGAAGTTCCCTCTGGTAGATCAGGGCCCAACGTAACAACAGTGGGGCCCTAGAACTCAAACGAGGAAAAAGTTTTGGTCCTTTGTTTGGAAGAAGTGCAAATCTGCTAAAGGTTTGACTCCACGAGACACGAAACTGTAGATTTGTTACGCAAATTAAAACCTGCACACCATTCTCTGCATCGAACAACAGTTGCTTCCACCCAGCACGACGACGCACCTTGCTGCAGGAGCCAGAAGGAGATGGGCCTGCTGTCGAGGTACGTGATGACCTCGTCTTCCGTCTGCGTGTAGCGGGTCACGGGGCCCGGGTTGCACGAGCACTGCGGGGGCGGGGACACCGCCGGGCCCACCTGCGACACACGACACGTTTGCATCAATAATTCAGAAACAGGCAGACAGACACAGACCCCGGAACACGGCAAGCACAAGAGTGCAGGCTGGCACGAACTTTATCAGTGAACTTGAGTTTTCTTTGCTTTGAATTGCACACCAATCTGAGGTGAGCACAGGTATCATCGGGCTCTCAGGGGCTCTTCAAAGGTAGATCCAGGGGGAGAGGGGCAGCCCCCCCCCCCCCCAACCCTCGGAGAAAATGTCGCCCCTCCCGTAATTTTGCGGCGCAGGCACAAATTTTTCTCAAAGGTAGACCCCGGAAGGGGTCCCCCCCCCCACGGACCAGATCCTGTTTTCCCCATGCCCTTCACCTCCTCCGGCCGGGCGGGCTCTTCCGACGCCCTCCGGTACAGCTTCTTCCGCTTCGGAGACTCCTCTGGTTCTGGCTCCTGGAAAGCAACCCGATGTCAACCTGCAACTTCCTCCAGTCAAAGAGTCCTTTCTCAATTTAAATTTTTGCAATATTCCAGAAGGGACAGAATGCAATTGCACAGGCGACGCATCTCGTTCACAGATAACAACGCCATCCGAACAAAAATACCTCAGAAGCCAGGTCGTCGAGTTCTTCAGACAGGTTGGTGACGGACGACGTCTTGTGCAGATCAGGGTGCGGGAAGTCCCCACCTTCAGCCTCTTCACCTGCAACGCCACGCGGGGATGTCACGTGATGTTCCTTTCGGGCGGAGCACTTTGAGGTCGTGTGGTGCAGGCAAGGTCAGCCAGATGGGGGAAGGGTGAAACATGGGGGGGGGGGAGGACATATATAGGCCGACCTTGCCTTTACCTGCAAATTTTTGCTTCTTCTCTTGTCTCAATCTCACGAAGAACGCGTTCAAATCAACACAATAACTCACACACTACTTGTTGACTGACTGTCTCGGCGACATCCATGTAGTAGTCGTCAACTTGAACACCAGTGCCGGTCTCTGTGAAGAACAAAACGACTGTATGGAATCTCTTCAGCCCAAAACTTGTTGAGTCTTCCGTGTCCTTCAGAGGATTTCAGGGAAACGATCAAATTAATCGGGGACTGTGATTTCAAAAGAGCAGACTCTCTACCTGGCCCTTCCTCCAATTCTCTTCGACATCTGTCTTCGAGACGTTCTTCCAGTTTTTGAGCGACATACAGATGCACGTTCTTTGGTTGTATCACCATAACAAACCTGAAAACGGAAACAACAAAGAGCAGCTACTTGGATTTGTTCTGGTTGTAGACAGCTTTTGAATGGGACCCCCGTATGTTCATTCCAACTTCGTGACTTCGCGAGATAGTCTACAAAGAAAACAGAAATAGATCTACTCACTTTGCGATGTCTCCAAGCAAAGGCATCAGCCCTTTGGGCATTCGGTCGATGATCCGTTGTTTCTCTCCTTCGCTGATCGGCATGGTTCTTTCGTTTGGTGCCACTTGCAGTTTTTAAGTTTGTGTTCAAATCTGAGAAAGAAGCACAATCAGACAACACTGTTCGAGTTTCTGAACTGGGAGCTGCAACATTCGAATTCCAGCCGCAACCAATTTGTTTCGCACACAATGACATTTTCCCACTCAACAGCAAATCTATAGCCACTTCTCCCTGTTCCACAAGTTCTTCACAAATTAATATTAACGCTGAAAATTCGAGGCCTGGGCTTTTTAAGTGATGCTAAGTGAAAACTTACATTTTTGCTCATTTGGAACGCGGCGCCAAAGCGAAAGTGAAAACAAATGTCATCCCGCGGTAAATGGATCGCAAGCTAATTCTCACTTTAAGAAAAGTAGAAGGACTTGAGCTGTGTATAAAAATTGAGTAAAATTTTGTACTATATTTTTGTAGCAAGCTGGTGAAAATTTAGGTTATAATCGCTGAAATTGTTTTGGAATTTTTTCGACGAATCAGACCGTACCATTTCCGGAAATGGAGCATGAACTTCGCTGCCAGGAGTGACTGATGTTTGAACAGCCATCGTAGACGGGATCCACAGGTAAATTCACGCAAATTTTCAACCTTCTGTTGCAGCCCAGTGCAAAGTAAATTTTGTGAGCTTGTCTAAGGCAATCTGTCCACAAGTCCTGGATTGATCTGGCTGCGCAGGAAGCAGGAGACAACATGATCATGGATCGGATTGGTCCTTGACAAGTTGATCCAGATCTGGACTCTTGATCTCTGTCCTGCAGTGATATAATCTAGATTCCAGATCTATTTGGTCGAGATCTGCACACTTTCATTGGAACTGAAGATCGAGAGAGTCCAGGTGCAGTACGACCCAGCTGGGAACTGCTTTGCAGTTTGTCAGTTGTCCACGGGGTGCAAATTACGCCCCGGCAACGTGCAATCACACGGACGTGTTTTTCAAGCAGCTGTCACCCTCTTTTGTGTGTGAAACAGACAAGTGGATCGAAAGGTGCGAGAGTACGTAGTTCTGGATCGAATTCCTTTTCAGCCCTTTTCGACACTGATGCAAATTCACTGGCACCCCGACTGGTCACAGATCTGTCGGTACATTTGAAAATATTTCCGTCTGCAGGCGAGCGTGCGGCTGCACCAATGGAAGGCATCCCGGCCCACGAGTATGAGGCCAGCGTGTCCTTCCTATGGTCAGTGACGGCGTTTTTCTGCTGGACGACGCTCTACTTCGTCTTGTGCGCCGTGAACCCTGCACGAAGCTACGAGTGGCACTGCCGCCTCGTGACGGTGACGCACGGCCTCACCGTGACCGCCATGTCCGCCTGGTGCGGATTCGTCCAGGGGCCGTGGCCCTTCACGCATCCAGGTGAGTTGGCGACGCAGCCTTTCTGGACCCTACAGCACACACGAAATGGACCTTTTGTAGCGTTAACAATCCTCCTTCTCACGAAACCAAACACCTGTTCAATTTGCAGTCCAAACCAACTTCTGCAGATGAGATCCACATTTGAGACCCTGCGCCCTTGAACCAAATTCTTGATCCGCCAGGGGGGTGCACGTGTTGTTTTGTTCGTTGCAGGCGGACCAATCACACCTCTGCAGAGGCTGACCATCACTGTGTGCCTTGGGTACTTCATATTCGACATTCTCTGGTGCACTTACTTCAAGACCGAAGGTACACAACCTTGGCTCTTGCAAAGACGCACATTTTGCCTTTGCCATGTTTTCTTGGTGTCAAAAACAAACTTGGAGCCAATTTGAAACTTTTTTTGAGAAAATAATATGAAATTGTCGAAAACAAGCGGACAGAAATAGATCTATATCTGATGCGCAAATGTTCATCACTTTGAAAATGTTGGTGGCAGATGTGACTTTGTTGTGGACATGTTTGGTGTTTTCACAGTTCGAGAGTGAACAATTCATGCAGCTGGTATGACACAGAAGTGTGCTTATTTGGATGCCAAATACCAGTTGTGTGTCGATCAGCTTATCGTTCAGAGGTCATTGAAAGGCAGCCGCATGACTGGCACCTGTGTCAAAACCAAGAGTGGTGGTCACACAACTTGCTGCAATGCTTTTGCATGTGTGGCGAAAAATTCATTTTTTTTACTCAAAAAAGTATGAGGTGTGACAACCATGCAGCGTTCACACAGCTTCCCTAACCTTGACGCAGCACCGTGCGCAGAATGCTTGACATCAGATGGCACACATTTCGTGTGTTCTCACTGCACGAAAATGACCGTCTTCGAGCGAACGCGTGCGGCTAGCCGCTGGCGAGGTGTCGTGAAAGTGGCTTCATATACGAGGATCTTTCAGGAACTCATTGCCACGACCGTTTGACACAGTTCCTGCGCGACTTCGCAATTGACTTTGGTGTACGGAGGAACAAATCATGATCGTGGCAATG
>JAAUXT010059545.1_pt1 | contig 16830 bp, 15 predicted proteins | sample 7278171 | NCBI WGS metagenome assembly JAAUXT01 (sample SAMN14350112, study PRJNA611818) | marine sediment metagenome | isolation source: surface marine sediment (1.8m) | place: French Polynesia: Moorea | collected 2018-08 | reverse complement strand
GAAATTGTTGCATCAGTTTCAAATGGTATCTCTCAATGTCTGAAGATATAATTTCTGTCAGATTGTGGGGGTAAATTTGATGCAGATTCCCCACATGTTGCAGTTTTATGTCAATCCATTCTTTTGTTGGCAGCTCAACTTCAGTAGAAAAGGCAAAGAACTCCTCAACATAATTTTCCAGCTTTTTCCTGTCCATGGGTGACACTGTTTCAACAAGAAGGATATTTGTGTTTCTGATGAACGGTTTGTTGTTGTAATGAAAAAATGAGAAATTTTTGTATATCCTCCTCAACTGATGATTCTGTCGGCAACGGAGTGTGTTTCTTTTTCTTTTCAGGACACATATGGAATCTGCCCTTCCATGAAATTTGATTTTTCTGATGTAAGCTTTGTTGAAAACATATTTTATTCTTTCTGCATTATAACTGGCAGACATCATTTGCATCTTGCAGGAACACAATAGGTGGTGAAATATTGCATTGCTTGTCTGTCTTAGTTGCAGAATGGAACATGTGTGTTCCTTCAGTCTGAAGTTCATCAAATCCACAATGGAACGGACAGCAAAGCCATGCAAATCCACTGGTCTGTACTTGGAGTGGTACAAACCAGGTCTGAAAAAGAACTGAGGAGATATGTTGGAACCATTCAGTTCATCACTCAGATACTGATAACAAAGACCAGATTGTTTTTCACAAAGTGTATGAGTGCAAAAGTCAAGTTGCACTGCCTTGCATTTGGTTTCAATTGCCAAAAGGATTGTTTTGATGAAAGTGTAGAATTTGTACCAGTAAATAACAATTGTAAAGTTGGGGTTCTTTGAATAGAAGTCTGGGGGGTCCAAATTGGGATTGTACAGTTGGCAGTATGAGTGAGTTAGTTTATCACTGATCACCACAGCACCAAAGTTGCAGTTCATGACTTCTTCACTGTGATATTGAAAATGCTTGATGGTCACCTTTGTTTGAGTGTTTGAGCTGCTCTTGAGATGCAGCACACAAGGATTGTTTTGGCAAGAAGAACTTGAGAACAAGAATGACTCAGTCTGTGTGATGTCTTTTATGATTGTAGCTTTGCTCAGCATGCTTCTGATGGAAACAAAACTTTCAGTCCTCGACATACTGGATGCCAGCAATTGCAAAATGCACTGAAATGATGACAGTTTCAGTGAAGAGCTTTTGAGTTTCAGAACAGGTGAGAGAAAACCTGGACCATCATAGACAATACCAAGTATTTCCATACTATTCAAATTCTGAAGCAAGAGCAATGTACTTTTTTCAACTTGAACATGGTAAGTCAGACCAACCACCTTTTTGTAAAAGAACAACACAGCTGTTGTCAAAGGTTGTTTTATTTCTTTTGGATATATTGCCAAAGTTTTCCTGTCCATAATGGAATAAAATGTATCAATAGAGAAGTTAGTCCTGGTCTGTGAAATAAACTCAAGTTGGATTGAAAGATCTTGCAAGTCAGGATAAACAGCAAAAGATGGATGAATGCCATGATAAGAAAATATAGTTTTGTTTGCTGTACATTTTACACCACATAATTTCACATTTCCCTTCTGAGGATTGTTCCAATTTGTAATGAAGTGAAGAGATTGGAATGTAATATTCAACCTCAAATTTGGATCCAAATTGAATCTCCATAAAACAGGGACTCTCAAAAGTTTTCGACAAATTCCTTCAATCCTAGTGTGACTACTTTCAAAAGTTGAGCCATTGACACAAATTCTGCCAGAAGCTGCCACCAGCTTTTCCTCTGTGAAACCATAAAATTTTACTGATTTATCTTTGGCATGATATTCTTGTATAAATCTATGAGAAACAAATATTCTGGATAACATTTTGTGTTCTCTGAGATGCAACACAAAAGACACACAAGGAATGTAGTGCAAGGATTTACTCAGGAAACTCCTGATGTATGAAAACCAGTGTTTTGTTGAATTCTGAAACATATCAAAATGATACATTTTCTTGAAACTTTTCAGTGATTGGTCAGCAGTTGACAAAACCACCAACAGAGGCAAATAACACAGAAGCCACATTAATTGCTTGCTGCTGTTGGTATCTTAAATGACTGTTGCCAGTGCAAATCTGCAGACCAAAACAGAAAAATCCTTTGCAAATCCTTTCTTGAGTAAATTCAGAATCAGAGGGAGAGCTTGCTCTCCTCAAAAACACGCCATAAATTAGCTGTTTGGTGTGATAGATTTTGTAGTGTAATCTCAGCCACCAAATTGACATGGGAAAGGTTCTATACTCAGGTTCAGGGAAAGAAGCCTCATTTCTCTCTGGAGGCTGCATTTTTGCAACAAAAGTGGTCATGAAGACAAGGTGTAATGGGTTCACCTGTGACATTCAGATTGTACTGAAGATAAAGTCTCATTTTTTTTTCAACAAAACTTTTCCTTTCTGAAATTGGAAGCAAGGGCACACGAGAAAGACACATTTTGCCAAGGATGATGCGGTTAAGGCTGTGAGCCAAAAAATCCATGACCATCACCGAGACACTCAGACGTGCTGATTGGTCATGAGCTTCGCTGATGTCAACATCCACCTGCCCCACAATATGCTCCCGGGACTGTGTTTTGGGGCATTAGGCGTCAAAATGATGGGTGGATGGGGGCAGGGCCGGCAGCAAAACGGTGCAACTGAAGGGCTGAATGGTCACACCCAGGAACCCGAAGATAATGGCAGTATTCCATTTACGTATGCCGACTGGTGGAGTGAGCCTCAATGGCTGACAGTCATACCCACAATGACCAGACCCTTCACCTTGAAACTCCGCATCGTATCATTTTGTCAGGCGTGACACACACCTGACTGTTGGCGCAGTAGGAATGGCCAAGTACGTGTAACTGTGATGGGGACAGCGACAGAAAGCACGACACCCACTTGCCTGTGTTTGTGCGTACCGTTTGGCTGTGCGTTAAAATTTGGTATTCCACTGTACGGGGTTTCTTTTGTTTCTTGCCTCTATTATCCGGCTGTAATCGCATGGTTGACACCATGGTCAAGTCTTTTGTTCAAATTTGCTACAAATGTTTATTTTGAACGGTTCAAACTCAAAACTCGAGGACAAAATTCAGAACATGTGTGAAACAGATTTTTCTCAACTTTGTGCATGCCTGCTGACTGCACTCACTTGCTTCAGGGACAACCTTAGCTTTTTGACATGCCTCTTCTCACTCAAATCATCAATTCTCTTGAGCAAGGAACACATTTTGTTGCAGTTTTCTTTGCAGACTGTCTCACAGAGTCTTCTTGTGCGCATGCAACTTTGGCACAGACATGTTTACCATGTCAGGCATGAACCTTTGACCAACTGGAATGTCATCTATGTCAAAGACTTGCTCTGATTTTGATGTTGTTTCCTGTGGTTCAGAGACTGATTCAGCAGGTTTTTCTACACTGACCGTCTTGTTTGCTGATTTCAGAATGTCCTCATTTACTCTTTTGTAGTTGCAGATGGCATCCGATTTGTGACCTGTTAAATTTTTGATCACTTGCTCCTCCACTCCGGCAGCGAAAATCCTCATAGCACAAGTCACCCGGAGGGAATGATTGGAATATTTACCATTCAAACCTGCTGCCTCAGTCAGCTGCTTGACCACCTTCTTTATGGAATTGATGCCAACAGGCTTATCTGCAAACCACTGGCTGGGTGACATTTGCCTCTTGGAAGCACTGTATTTGTACAAGGCCGAGTGTTTCGACTCCTTCAGGAGTAAGTTTACATACTTCTCATAAATTCTGACCACATTTCTTGACTGATTTGAATCTTCAACTCCTTCGGCTTACTCACCCTTGAATGCAGCCCCCCCCCCCCCCTGATTGGTTTTTGTCTGGTAGTCTTCCTTGTACAAAAGGAATTTGTGGCCTTCAGAATCTGTGCAGACTTGAATCTGTGGGTTGTGCCCAGGACATCTGAGACAGCGGTGCTTGTCTCCTCTGCAGAGAGCAAGATTGATTCCCAACAAGTACATGACAGTGTTTCTTAACGAGTCAGGTTCCGAGTCACCCAGGAGACCTTTCTCCCACATGCACTCTTCATCAGTAATGCTGATCACCTGCACACTTTTTTGAGCCCCAAACCTGCTTTCACTCTCTGTTTCATAACATTGTCCAAGGTAAATCGCAGGCGGACAAAATCCGCATCATCCAGGATCTTGCAGTTGATCCCATGCTTTTGAAGAAAGAACTGAATGCAGATGACTATCTGGTACAAGGTTGCACCTGGGAACTCGGACCCATCATTTTTCACTTCAGAAATGAATGCACAGAGGGAAAATGCAAGGTTCCCTTTTGAGACCTGTCTGACATTGTTCAGGTCCCCCACATAATCTGCATGTCGCAGCCTGGCTTCAACACCCTTTGACACTACCACTCCTTGAAGAGTTCTACAGCCCAAGACACTTTTTTCTCAGTATTTTCAGCAAATGTCCTGTTCTTCAAGATGTCCAGATCGGCAGAGGAGAGAGGAGCCCAAAAACAGTTGTTTTCTGTGTCTTCTGCATTGCCCGCCCTTGACCAACAAGTTTCTTGAACAGGTACTGCTTTGCGGCTACATCTTTTGGAGGCCTTGCTTGTGTGGAAGAGCCAAGACCACTGAAACAGAATTTGGCCCACTAAGTGTCTGGAGATCAGACTTCAACATGATGGAAAGGGAGCTGCACTTGGATCCTCAATTCACCGAAAAAAATGTAAATACTCACTCAACATCAGGCTGGAAGTCGATGTGTCAAAGTGTTGCATTCAGCATTCTGGGCTCGTCTAAGGAGATGTCCACCACAGTGTCCAAATCACTCTCGGGCAAGAGAGGAGTGTCAGCTTGAAGTCAGCAGGATCATGCACAAAGTCAATCTCTTCCAGAGGTGGCAGGCCATGAAAATTGGCAGGAATCACATCAGGGAAACTCCATGGTGATGCAATACAGTCAACATCCAACTGAGACAAACGGGAAACACGTCCAAGCAGCATGAACACCGAAGACACACTGTCAAGTTTGACCTCCTTCCATGGACAGGAGGACATCAACCAGAGTCAAAAAGGACACACATGACCTAATTAGTTGTGGTATATGTCAAATAACATGTTTGACATCGTGCCTTATCATGGAAATCCTCTCGACAACCATCTGGAGGATTTCGACCATGACAAGGCACGACGTCGGACACGTTATTTGTAACTTCACCGCACTGTGCAAAATTTGAGCTCATCAGACTGAATCATAATTGACACCTTCAGTGTACCAGCATCGCCCTGTGTGCAGCACGGTGCCAGCAGCCGCACAGGTAGACGACACAGCACAGCCGTCACGCCTGGTGAGTTTGGTCTCTGATCTCCGTTGAATCCTTCCAGTACAGGTGCGTTCCGCCTCGTCCGACATGTCCAAACCTGATTCCATAGGTACCGTGTGCACCCGTGTCATTGAGCATAAAAGGTAGCCTGAATATAACCCGAAAAGAAGAAGAGCTATATTTGGAGTGCATCTTTTATCTGGGTGCGATTTAAACATGACTGGGTGTGACTTGAACCTGGCTGGGTACGGAGTATATTTCTGCGTCGATGTCTTTCGAGCTCAGTTTCTTTTGTTTCCTGTATTTCGATTCTTTGTGGGATGGAACGAAATCTAACTTTTGAATGTTCTGTGGGTGGTCGTTCGAATTTCAGCAAATTCAACAGGAAAGTTAAAGTCTCAACAGACAGCAAGCGGTGTACTCGCGTTCACTTCCTTTCTCGCATATGGATTCAAAACGGTTGGTTCACACGCCGAAGTTTGTCGGGTTTGGGGTGTCGCACCTGCAGTGGGTACACACACCGCGTTGGGTGCGCAATTCAAACAGTCGCAAAAATCGCAGCCGTCGTGGTGTCGGTTCAGTGCGGAAGGGGGTCGTTCGCGACATGTACGGTACCCACTTTGTACCTTGCACAGGAAATTTGTGCGTGACGCACCCACACAAACCTGGGGATATTTCGAATTGTACATTAACGGACAAATCTCCATTGAGGACAATAGCTGTGGAGAGATTTCTGGGAAATTATCATTTTCACGAAAGACACACACGGTACACGGATACAATTGGATTTCATTATCGAGCAAGAGTTACAGTTTTCTTTGAAACACACACTCAGAGAGTGAACATGGCGTGGAGGAGATGGTTTACCCGGAAAGAGGAGGCGCCAAAACCTGTCAATATCAACGTCGGTTTTATGAACCCTGCGTTCGCTGAGTACGAATACCCTGGCGCTGTTGGGGACATCAAAGACACAGTTATCCATGATTCTGAACCGGAAGTTGCGACGAAAAAGAAAGGCGGTTTGTCCAAGAGGACGTCGACATGGTTTCGTTCAACCATAAAAGATCGGCGATCGCGAGAGAGCCAGCATCAGGCAGAGCACCATCCTGAAACCGCACGCGAGAAGGTTCATCAAGTGGTGACCACCCGTCAACCTGACACAAGCGAGGGGGTCTACCAAGGTTTTCATGCTAGAGATCCACCGCCCCTCAAGTCACTTGCAGCTGGTACGTTCATTTCACCATATCAATGCTTATTGGTGACCGAGTGAGCTTTGTTTCAACAACAGAGGCAATGCTATGTACAAAGGACCATGCAATCTTCTTTGAACCTGTTGTGTTGTTTTTTTTTTGCAGATTCGGGTGGCTATTCCTTGCACACAATGGGTAAGCTGGCATCTTGGGGCCCATGCCCAGTCACGCTCAGGAAAAACAAACAAAAATTCATCTGCACAGTCTCCCTGGGAGAATCCAGAGTTCTTCAGGCTCCAGACTCTGATGTCTCCCTCTCCATCCCACAAGACTCTCCTGGGGTCTACACCATGGGGGTTCATGTTGACTTGTCCAAACTCATCAAGCTTGCCAAGAGCAAAGAGTGCTTCATTGCACCTGTGGTTGAGGTCCACACCACAGCCACTCTGAATGAGTGCTGCCTTTTGAGCATCCCCCACTGTGTTGCTGATCAAATCAACTGGGAGAAAATCAGAGTCAGAAAGCACCATCAGATAGAGAAAGAAGTACAAAAACTCAAACCTACAACAATTGATGACAGAAAACATGGGAGATATTTGGTTGATCCCAGCTTTATCAGGGTCTTCACCAGGAGCTTCAGTTTCTTCACTTGCACCAGTTGCAATGAAACAACCTGCAGAGCAGCCATCTTCATGTTCATCTTCGCCAAGTTGAACCCCTTTGTGGATGAAGCCATCACAACCACTGACATCAAGGCCTTTCTCTGCTGCAACCTGTACAGCATCAAGGACTTCAAAAATGTAAGTCTTTTCACAGGGGAAACAAGAACTTTGAGAAGTGCCCAACCATGTGGACATTTGTTATATTTGAAGAAAGACATGGTCTCTTGGTTTGTCACTTTTGTCGCGTTTGTTGCAGAGGAACACAGTTGTTGTCTGTTTAACACTGCATATATCAAAGCTAAACAAAGTCTTGACACATGATTGGCAGGAAGGCACTGAGGAAACGTTTTGTCCTTTATGACAGACAATCAAAATCATGCGTTTGATTCACCAATCCCTCCGTCTGTTGCAATTCCAGAACAGGCCCAGACGTGGTCTGGCCAATATCAACCAGGAATGGCTGGAATTGCACAAACTGTTCCTTTTGCACAATTCTCAAGCAATTCCAGATTTGCAGAAAGATAAATCGAACGCTCCCAAAGTGTTGGCAGATAAATCGGTTGTCACATCCTTCGTTTACACTTCAATGATTTTCAGGAACTCCGTGAGAGACATTCAGACCTGCAGATGCAGCTGGTTGGGGAGAGGAGCGTTCCCATAGCCAATGAGCGCTTCAGCCCACAGGACTCCTGGGTCACTCTGCGCATGCGCAGCATGGAAGGGCAGGACACTAAATGGGGCCCAGAGGGCGAGGATGACAGATGGAATGGCACCGCTTTCGTTGAGGTAATGCTCGTACACACCAACCATTTCTTGTTTTCATCACCAATCTTGAAGATTGTGGCAAGCGATGCTGACCTACGCACGCGGTCTTCCAGCTGTATTCGGACGAATATGAACCAAAATCTCCCTTTGCTGCACAAGAAAACTGTCTCGCTTTGTCCAGCAATTGCATTTCCCCTTTTGCAAAGAATCGAGATGTGCATCTGTGGCACCAGTCTTGTACATTTGTTGCTTTCCAGAAGCACCAGCTGCCTGCTGTACTCGATCTGCACGGATGCCACGCCTGCAAGTTCAACCACCCACCCTACCCCGCCGAAGCGATGGATGCCCACTTCTACACCAAGGGTGTGACGGAAATCTTCAGAGGGCAATGCGACCTTGAGGTGGACGCAGCGAGCTTTCTTCAAACGGAGACAGAGCTGTTGAGGAGGAGGCTTGGTGCTGTCAGTCTCAGCTCCGAAACGCAGGAGCAAGCAAGGATGGAGCACTGTGTGTTCAGGGAGCGATTGCATTTCACTGTACCACATGTGAGTAAATATCATGACACACCCTTTAGTGGATCCAGACACTGGTTCAGAGTGGGAGAGCAATCCCTGCAATCCAATCCGGACTGTGGAAAATCAAGCAGAGAACAGGAAGTCGTTTCTGGGGTTGGGGTACCAAGGGACTTGTCCATTTAATCAAGCCTTTCTTCTGCTGTTTAATTTTACTTTTATTTTGTTTTTGTTTTTGTTGAGGCGGTTGCACCCTTGTTGTTGACGGTTGATGGCTTCTGAACTTTCATGGCGTTTTTCCGGTCTTTCAGATGCGAAGAGACGGATCGGGCTTCGACGTGTCCGGGGCTGCCTCTGCCGTGCAACCGAGCTCATCTGCGCCGAGATCGGGTCCCACTCCAGGGCCCACCCTCAACCCCCCGACTTGTCGCAGCCTGTACACCCGAGAACCCACAGCGGGGCCCGGCAGTGGTCACCTGAGTGCAGAACCCACCACTCACGTGCAGAGTGTCAGCGTCACAGTACCCAGCCTCAACATCCCGACTCCCAGCAACCTATCCTTTCCCAGTCAAAGACAACAACCTGTCCACGAGTTGCCAATTCTGAGCCCCTTGTCCCTGCACAACCTGTCCAACCCACTTTCAAGCTCCCTGCTGGTCAGGGGCACCCCAGAACATCGCAGCGTCCCCACCCCGGATGTTAGCGGTGTCAACATGGAAGCCGGCAGCTGGCCGGCCGGCCAAGGCAGCCAGCAGATATCTCTCCCAATACAGAGCAGCCAGTCTGTCCAAGAAGCCTGGTTGTGTGCCCATGGAATGGGATCGTCTGCCCTTTCAAATATGTGGCAGATGCCCACTCCAAGATGGGTGGGCCTCCCCGAGTCACGTGCCAGCACCCTGTCCAACCAGGAACTGGGCAGCACCATCCTAGAATCAGGCAGAGATGTCTCAGAAAGACTCACGCAAGAGGTGAGTGCAGTATTTACAATTGTGAACAAAACACTACTGACTGTTGATCAAAGGGCGCCTTTTTTGTGCAAAGCAATTCTTTCCCAAACGCAATGCATTAGGGATCCGAATGGTGAGACATCTCTGACAACTTTCCTCGATGAACAATTGTTGTCTTTCAGCCGAGCCTGACGACTCTACACTTGGTCGGGGTGGCGCGATGTCTGTCTGACGGACTTGTTCTGCGCATGCTCGGCGCCATATTGGGCGTGGAAAAACACATGGTAGAGGTAGAGCTGGGGGCTGCAGCCAGAACAACCGATGCTGCCTTCCAGGTGATCACTCAGTGCGTGTGTGTGTGTGTATGTGTGCGTGTATGTATTTGCCTGTCATGCCAGTGTGTTGTTGTTCCTGAGGATTTGTGAGGCTTTTTCCCCTCCAGGTTTTGGGCCACTGGGAGCGGACGGTCGACACTCCAGAGGAGGCGTTCTGGATCCTGAGACGAGCTCTGCTGCAGTGCGGACAGCGCGCAACGGTCAGGGAGGTGCTCGACGCTTGAAACGGCAGCACGGTACGATCGCATGAAACAAATGACAAGAAAAAACGCCTGTGGTGTATTGAAAGTGCATCTCTATTTCGCAAACCATGGGTTTGCCCTGGTCATTAGCAAGTGAACATTTCAAAAGAAAACATTTTTGCCTCTGTAAAATAGCAATTAATTGGGTGACAATTGACGCAAGCGTCTGACTATTGGACGAGTGCGCCAAACAAGAATCGCTCTTTGTCAGTTCTGTCAACGATCGTGTTGGCATTGTTGAAATGTCATTCTTCCTACTGCATGTGCGAGTTATTCTCAGAGTTACTCTCACACCAACAGGCAAGTGTTCTGGAACATTTCAAGCTTCGCAATCTCCTGCTTCGCATCCATGTACAGCTCAATGGGTATTCCATCGCAAGTGACGACACAGCGCACTTTGACCTGTACCTGTACGACCGTCACTTCTGCAGTGTGACCCTGGCCTTCGATCGGAGTGAGTGAGTGCGAGAGTTGACGAAAGCGCGACGATCATTGACGCGAACACATAGCCCTTGTGACTTCAATTTTTTATGCACTCTCAAAGAAAGGTATGAAGGCGGCTTTGTACAACAAGCACTGTGCTTTGGGAAGCATTATACACGCACACAACTGAGTCAGTTCACCCAGGCAACAGCAAAAACGGTTCGAGGCCTGTGGTCCAGAAGGCATTTGTGCGATTAAACCTGAATTACTTTTGTAAGGTGAGAACCCATTTCCACAATGATGGGAGTACACACGACAAGTTGTGTTCGCAGACCTGTAAAATCCACACTGAATTATCACTCTTGGTGCACTTCAACGAAATGTTACTTGTTCATTGTTTTTTTTTAAACATTGTTGATGGTTGTAAAATGGTGGCTTTTTGGAGATGTACAGCTTTTCAAATGTCAATCAGCATTGAAAAGGCAATTTTGACGTTTAGGCATCCCGCGCGTGCACGGCATGTGTATTTCAAACGCACATATCCCAGACGGAAGAAACAAACCACAAAATGGAAAGTGACTTCTGCTTTGTAGCACATTTTCAGATGCAAGAAACATGTCTCCTGCACACTGTATACACAATTATTCCTGAGTGCGCACACACGCTCACGTAAAAAAATTTTCTGCACACAGGTTTTTGACGAAAACATGGCATTGTATCGCTTGTGTAATGTTCATAGGAAACCCAAACTTGCTTGTTGCGTTGAAAACAAGTGCAAACACGACACGTCTTCGCCTTGAGGGTTTGGAGGACGCATTTGGTGGAACCTCACCACAAAGAAGTCTTTTTGACAGTTTTTGGTCATTCGTTTCACTGAATACAATTTGTTCGGTACAACAGTTCGCATCCATGTAACAATGAGTTTGAACCATGGAAAAATGATTGCAACAGCAGAAAAAAAAACATTCTGAAAAAGACCGTTTCTGGTTAGGACGCGTGCGAAAGGGAACGAAATTTTGAAACATTGTCGATCGTTGTGCAATTGGTTGATGAACCTCCTGCAAATCGCACCAATGTTGCAATCATGCTTACAGCTTTCAAAGGTCAATCAACGTACGAAAGGCAGTTTTGAGTCATGAGTATCGTGTGCGCGCGTGGCGTGTTGATGTCAAACGTACATATCATCTCAGACGTCAGAAATAAGTCATAAAATTTGGTGTGACATTCAGCTTCATTTTAGAGGCACAAATAGCTTGATACAGAAACTTCTCTCCATCAGAAATCGCACAATTTCTTGTGTGCACACCCTCACATGTGAATTAACACGCAGGTTTCTTTTCTGTTCGGAACACGACCTTGTATCATTTGTACAAATAATCTAGCATACCATCATATGTAGCAAATCGGAGAAATAAAACTCACAAAGAAAACAAGGAAGAACGTGAATGAGCTCTAGAAAATCAGGGACGAACTTGCGAGTCCGTTACAGGCATCGAAACATTGAAAACAACTACGAAACGAACATAATTTCCAGAGATTGGTGTTCGCATCTTTGCCACAACGAATTTGCTTTGAGCAATGCATGGATGGTTGCAGCAGGCAACGTCCTGGCGCCACTCAAAACCCCAGAAGACCAAACACACACGTGTTCACAACGTAAACACAATGAACGTCTCTGCCTGAATGCGGCGGCAGAAAGCTGCTGGCGACGAAAACGTGCTTACGGATTCAGTGGCGAGTTTTAGCAGACCAGACGCACACGCAAACGCAAACGTAAAGGCAAATCCAAGTTGTGTGACCTCACAACGCAACTTTTGAACAAGTTACGTTGTCCTTTGCCTTGGCCAAATTGGGAGAGCATCTCACATTTCTGCTCTGAAAAGTTCATTTGTGCAAACGTTTGTTGTTCAACTGTATGTTGCGTGATTTTGGTGATTTTTTAAGCAAGAACAAAGGAGTACTGAACTGTTTTTCTGAGGCCCGTTTTGGGTATCTTTTCAGGAAAATTTAGGTCAGAGCTCAGACTCTTCCAAGACAAGGGGATTTGTGCCAAAAGTTGCGTTTGCGCTTACGTTTTCAGTGTTGCGAGCGATTTACTAAAACTGCTCAGTTTCATAGACATAACTTCAGCGAGCATTTGCATCAGCAGCTCTTGCGCGCAGGCAAGCGTCGTGCATCCATGAGATACTTCTGTCGCTCGGGCCCCAGTACAATGTTCACGCACAGTCATCATACGCGAGACGTGTGGGCGAATTCTCCACTGCGTGTGCAGATCTGCGTGCGACTGACAGTCTTGATGTTGTGAGGCAGCGGAACATTCCTGGATACCGTGTGAGTACATGCACCAGTTCCACAGTGTGACGCCTGTCTGACGTGTAGTACGCTCCTGCGTCAAATTTTTTGGGCGGATTTAGCACGACGTTTGAAATCACCTGTTGGATTCCCAACCCGTCAACGTCGCGTCAAAATTTCGACGTTCAAGCGTCGCGTCGGCGACGTGTCGTTGGCGCGTCGTTCAGCGCTTTCAAACGTCGTGCTTAATCTGCCTAAATACGAGTGGTGTGGATGCGTCGCGTTGCACAAGGTCACTCTCCCAAAGACGCAGAGGTTTGCGGCGCAAGAAGACTGCATCGGATCCTGACGAAGGGATGCACAGAAAAGTCAAACGATCCTGACCAGGGTTTTACCATGCAGGCTCTCTCAAAAAGGACAACAAACGATGAACAGTCGGCCAGACCTTTGAAACTACAACACGCGTGTAAATTCATTTCCTGCCATTGGGGTCACAGACGAACTTCCCAAATCCGTGAGGGTCGCCTGACATCCAAAGCCGAACCCCCGCCCCCCTTCGAAAAAAATCTCGCCAGAATTCGCCGCACAAAACACAAAAAAGATTTTCTTTGTTGCACTGAGTTCGTCTCAAGAACTTAAAATTGCAAGCTTCGTGCGTGTTCCACTGTAGACTCTCAACTTCAAGTTGATTTCTTAACTTGGTGATTTCATGCTGCCTTTCTCGTGTTTGGACTCGGATCGAAACTCACTCTGGACCCGCCTGGAACCCCCTGGACCCCTTGGGGAGGGTGGGTGACCCTTACATCGCATCCCAGGCGTTCCAGACCGAATCTTCCGACAGATACCTGGACCACATAGCATACCGGATACAGTAAGCACCGAAAACCAGTACCAACACCAGGACCAGGGCAACCACCCCCAGCCAATAGGGAACCGAGAATGCATCTGCGACAAAACTGTCTTTCACATCAGGTAACACTGTAGTATTCGAGACATCTGTAGCATTGCGCCACAAGTTTGTTGAGTTGTTTCCAAGGCTTAGCGGTACGGGTACCGGAGTGGAAGAAGTGGTGAATCTGTAGAACCACATGGAAACCATGATTACATTTTCAATATAAACCAGGAGGTAAAACTGCCAATAACATTCTCCATGTGTGGACCCATGTGACTTTTCTTTTGCACTTTCATAAAATGTCAACTTTGGATTGAAACCAAAATTGGAAATCAGAGCTACCAGGAATGAATTGACAGCTGTTTTACAATTCTTTTTCTGTGTGCAGTAAAAGTGCCACAGAAACACAATGGTAGTATGAGCAAAGAAGAAAATTAGAATGTACCATTGGTACACAGAAGCAAACAAGCCCATAGCCAGAAACCTGGGAATTGTGAAGAACAGTTGCCACAGAAGTACAATCACTTTTTCTTGAACATCATTGGGGTGTTTTGTTTGAAACTGATGAAATGCACAATAGAGACACACAAGGGTCCAGGACAGGGACAAAAGGGCTGAAACCACACCAAAGAGCTGGAGACCAAACCTCTGGGTCCAACCCTCCCAGGGAGTACTGAAAATAATAAACAGCTGCAACAGAAACTGAGGCGCCGCTTCTACAAAAGCCTCCACCATTTGAGAATTAGCAAAGCTACTCTGAACTTTTTCTTGCAGTTTGAATGAAAACTTATCTCGTTGTCCGTGCAGGAATTCCCGCCCTTTTTTCCACAGGTACATCAAGGTCACAACCCACATCATTGGTGTGACAAACAGAAAGGCTGCTGCTACAAATCCAATGGTAAAGACTCTTGCTGGGTAGTTTTGTTCTGCAAAGAGACCGTTGACCCTTTTCCACTGATACACATTCAGCAGTGACATCACTGTCCCAGCAACAATCACCAAGGCCAGCGTCAAGCCTCCCCACACCACATCACCATCCCTGAAGTACCTCACAGCTAGATTCATGTCTGACGTTATGTCCCAGAGGAAGAGGAGAAGTCCGACGACCAGTAGACCGAGGGACCGGCGCGCAAACAGCTTGGTGACGAAGACGCACTTGTGGTCGCAGTGGTGTACCCAGCACCTCACGCATGCGTCGTTCGGTTCCGCGTCCACCTTCTTCGCGCATGCGTCACAGCGGTCCCAGTCTGCGCATGCGTGGGAGCAGTGCGTCTCTGTGATGTCACAATCCTTGTAGTAACAGGGATTCCCGTCTTCACAACGTAGAGGGTCGGGAGATACAGACAGCTTGGCCTCGAAGCAGATCTTGCAGACCCTGCCTGCAGCCCTGGCTTCCTTCACTGCGGGGCAGTCCCTTCTAGGGTGTGACCTGTAGTCGTGGTGTTTTCCTCCTGTGCAGTGCCAGCAGTAAGTCCCTGCCGGCTTCTTTGGTCTTTCATTGAGTAGATCAATGACATGTTCTTCCTCTGTCCTTCCTGGTGCATCCTCTTCATCCTCCTTGGTCTCCTTCTGTTTTATGCCTCCTGCTTCATTGCCTGTGTCACGAACAGGTTTATTCATCTGATCATCATCATGAAAACTTTCATCCATAAAAGGAATATTTTCCACCAAAAGAGCTTCCGCCATGTTGACGCTTGAATATCTATTTTTCGCCCGTTTGTCTCTCGGGTTCCAACAGTGTATCCAGCGGCAATTTGTTTCCACGCGATGTACAACGAGATAATTTGTTGTTCTCTATTCGGTGCACAGTCAGCAAAGTGCATGTACACAAATTGGTTTGATTATCCAATTGTTCAGGCAAGGTTCTGTCCTCCGTACAACTGTCCACACTATTGAGCACAGATACTCAATCTTGACTACAACTTGCTTTGTGAGCAAGTTCCGTCAAACACAAAACACTGCGAATTCTGTGAATGGCACGGTTAGTAGATCCGTTTGTATTCCTTACAATATTCACCACCCAAAACACAAGTATCTGTATACAGAGCACTATATACGTACAGTACTTTTCCTCAAATGCGAGTGCAAAGTCGTAAACACTGCACAGGCCACAGCAAAACTGCTATTTGTTCCAGCCCAGTGAACGTCCAGTCCTACACAGCGTGCGTTGCGTACACTGTCAGAATGCCTCGTGTCATTCAGCAAAAGAAACGTCTTTTTTGCACAGATATAATCGTTATCCCAGCCTCAAATCATAATCCAAGCGTCAAGTAGCATCACTGGTACACGTATTTCAACAGAGTTGACATGAAAGGCTATTCGCACAGATCTTATCCGAATGCAAGCGTCAAGTGGCAGAGGGCGTCCAAATCAACAGTGTCAACATTGAAAGGCGAGCGATACTCGCATCAGGAAATGCCCACCCAGTCGTGTGTACGCATGTCATACACAGAGGTCTGTACCAGCAAAGGTTATCCAAGCGCCTGCCAAATTTCATTGCAACTCTCATATCGAATGTCAACATTCACAGTTTGTTCGCTTGCTGTAGAAAGTCCAAAGTAATTTCTTTTCACATACATCACAAAGGTTTGCCCATAAAGTGTGCAGCTTCATTGCACGTTGAAAACGCGTCGAGGGTCCAATGCACAGAATATACACAATGCAGAATGCACATTTGCAAGGATCCACAGATCGATCGCTGAATACGCGCGTTGAAAAACGCTGCAGAAAGCGCAGATGGCCGGCGTACCAGTATACAGCTTGAGATGCAACGGTGCATTCTGCGGACCCTGCTTCGTCCGTTCCCTTCCGAGGGATTTCTGAAGCTGCATGCTGTTGTGCGCACAATCTGACCGCTTCACGGATTACCAAATACGGACAATTTTCAAACTGTACGAGGCTAGTCCAAATGAATTTGAATAATCCTTTATTGTGTTGATCCGGTTTGATGGATCTTTTCAAGCTTTGTTGAACATGATCCTAGGATCCTTGTGAGTACACAAATATAACGGAAACAATATCGGATCAGTAGAAATGACTGAAAAAGTAATGTTTCCGACATGTGGATCGGTATCCACTGCACTTCATCCAGTTCTGAACACACGCACAGCACATTGTTGTCCTGTCATCAAGAGGTGTACGACAATGTCAGGGACAGATCCAGTGCATGAAATGGAGTCTATGCATTGTCATTCACGCTCAAAATAGTTCCCATTGTTTGCAATGCATTTCTGCAATCTGGGCAGGTAACGATCCATTGCTGCAGTGAACT